>Ga0181592_10000053_pt1 | contig 63957 bp, 66 predicted proteins | sample 071ome_20_FD_133755 | JGI IMG/M metagenome (GOLD analysis project Ga0181592, IMG submission 133755) | Coastal salt marsh microbial communities from the Groves Creek Marsh, Skidaway Island, Georgia - 071412BT metaG (megahit assembly) | ecosystem: Environmental > Aquatic > Marine > Intertidal...
TCGTCGGCTCCTGTCAAACCCCACGTTGATAGATTGGTGTACACCGCTGTTCCGAATGTAGCGGTAGTTTTACCCTCATCAGATCCACGAAGTGGACCATCCAACGTGGGGATACCGGATCCATTACTTGTTGCCGCACTTCTCGCTTTACATACAAGCGTAAGCGACTCAGATCGGGGTCTCTCAGAGTTGATTGTCACCTCGTGCTCAACCCCAGAGTTTGTATCAATGTCAAAATCCCCTGATGAAGATACCGTAAAAGTCGTAAAGTTTACTGAGTTATAGCTTAATTTAAGCTGAGTGCTTGTGTTAAACACTTCAAGAGCGGCATCTGGATCTGAAACACCCAATCCCACAAATCCATTACTTAAGATTCTCATACGCTCTTGAACTGCGGTTCCCCCTCCTGGAGAAGTCCCGAAACGCATGTGGGAAGGCATATCATCCGAAACAGCGGCTACCGTACCTGTATCTGTAGAAACATAGATGTACCCGCCTGTTTCATAAGAGGCCGAGCTTGCATTATATCCTTTTGCGGACAACTGTAAAAGATAGTCACTTGCATCGGCGCTTGTGGGTGCGCCGATAGTACCGTGGGCGTGCTGAGAGGTAATCTGAGGAAACGTTGTACTATTGTTAAAGTTACTAATAGTAAAAAATGCAGAAGCATCTTCCAACTCTAAGCCAGAATGCGTAACGTCAGAAGTAGTACTCAGATCTTGATCAATGGTACAGTTGCTTGTAATTGAGACTACACCGGTGCTGCTAAAGTTTGCACCAAAAGATACCGCATTACCTGTACCAAGAGCCAGAGTGCTATTGTCTGCTGTAATTGTTGATGTAGAGTCAAGATCAATAGAGCAATTGGCTTCGAGGTCAATTGATGCTTGATTTAAGCTAATAGAAGACGGGCTACCGGACGTTCCCAATAAATAAAGACTACCGTTCTCCTGTAACTGCAATGTTGTCCCAGCATCTTGGGAGTACGTACCTTGGAGAGAGAAAGAGGTTGCATTGAAAGTATACGTAGATGCTGCCCCTTTAAGTTGCAATGTTCTATCAGCATTTCCAGTATCTAGTGTGAGTGTTCTGTTTGCCGAAAAGTTAGAATCACTATTCGACACAATATCAAGATAAAAAGAGGTACTGTCATCAACCAAACGCACTAACTGCTGCTGAAAGTTAAATAGATCTACAGTTGTCCCCGTGCTGGCTGTGCTTGTTCCAACTAGTTTAAGTCCGTTCCAGAAATAGACATTATTACCTGATCTGGCGCAGATCATAACTCTTAATACATCAGAGTCTGCAAAGTCAGTGCTATTCAAACTTTGAACTTCAACAGATCCATCAGAACTGTTAATAAACAGGGCGTATCCATCTTGAAGCTCATCTGCATCCCCTGCTGAATACACATCCCCTGCTAAGGTTTGACTAATACTCGGTCCTGTGATCGTTAGAGATGGTAGTGTTAACTCATAGTCACCTGATACCGCTCCATCTTTAATCCAGCTTACATTTCCAGATCCTGAGATACTAATGTTGTTCAGAGCTTGGGTACTACTATTTAAACTATAGAAACGATTATGCTTCTTCCCTGGATAAAAAGTTCTATCTTGATGGATGATCTCTTGACTTCCTAGCATCCAAACAATATTCCCTGCAGAGTTCTTGTAGAATACAGGAAGGATCTTCATGCGATCACTACCTTGAAGTGCGGTTTCAAAGTCGGCATTTGTTGCTGTAGCAATAGAAACTGTAGTAGTGCCTGTAGGATCCATAGGAAGGATTACATATCCCCAGTCTACGGACGCAGTGGCTTGTGTAAAAGCCAGAATACTGTAGCTAATCTTTCCTGAAGGGGCAGCGGCAATTTGCCCTGCTGCAACTAAGTTTACTCTTACCTCAATAGAGGCACTGGTCACTAGGTTTGTGCCATTCCAAGTGACCGTAGTGGTGTTTGCGGCATCTACTACTGCGGTTTTGAGGAGCATCATTTGGTCAAGCAAAGAATCCATGCCATGTGCAAGTCTTGCCAGCGGTCTGTTGGTACCTTCGATCTTACTACCAGAGTTTGACCCATGCATATTGGTAGGCTCACCAGTCTGCAACCTCTCTAACGTCTGGATAAAGTCTAGGTTTTCATACATCTCTGCAAATGTACGATAAAGAGTTACGTAATCTGTTCTTGTATTTGTAGTTGGCATATTAGAACCTTATTGTCCAGCGGATTTCTAGAGTGAATTCTGATGTTTTAGTAAACGGTGTAAATGTCTTTCTTGCAAAGAAGTGCTTATCCGAGTTGCCGTCTGCTGAAGTGATCAAGCAGATTTCAGATAACTGTTGGCCATTAAGCTCGGCTGAAGTCCATTCCCCAATGAAGGTTACATCGGTAGCTGTAGTAGCAAGAACACTTCCGGCTCCCGTATTCATAGAAACAGTCTTTCTAGCATTGGGCTCTGTTGATCCTGAATAGTTCTCGATACCAACATAATTGCTGCTGCCATCTTCATTATCGTACCCAATAGGAGTAGCTAACCCTTTATCGCTTGCTCCCTCAGGAGTATTCCCGATGCCAAACTCCATAAACTTGATATAAACACCAGTAGACCCCCCGTTCACATTCTGTAAAGACTCAGAGCCATAGTCAGAATCATTTGGATCAATCAATAAGCGTCTCATTACATCTGTCCCAGATCGGTAGGCAGGATAACCTGATCCAGCTAAAAGGAACGATGTCACAATATTACGACTCTTAATTTTTTTTCGCACTACCCCAGTCTCAGCGCATCGAAGTAGAATCTCAACATCATTCTTTGGCTTAAACAAGTCTACTACATCGTTCCCAAACTTTCGAAGAGAGATAATGTATTGTTTAATTTGATTTAGTATTCTTCTCATTTGATTTTTCCTCTTTTGGCTGAGTCTTAACTGGTTTTTTTATAATCAGAATACCAGTTTTTGGCTTCAAAAAGTCTAACATATTTATCCCTACGGTGCCGCTTCAACAATAGTATAACTGATTGTACCATCTTCCTTACTACCAGACGTAGCAACCACCACTTCTGTAGAGTTATACTGTGCTCCAGCAGTGCTGTGTACATCAAAGATTTCTGACATACCTTTCTTACTGGCTATGTTATTTGTTGTGTGCTGAGTCGTCTGGGTTAGGCTGTTGTCCTGCTGAAGCGGATGCGCAAAGTCTACAGGACATAGTTGATAGCTGTTTGTATTACTGAAAGAGCTAACAATCGAACTGTGAGAAGAACCTTTCCAGATACGTACCTCAATCTCATACTCGTTTGGATTAGCTGTTGCTGTATGTTCTCCATCCGTTACTTCCAATATTACGTCAACTTCATCCGCAGTGCTATCCCAGTCTGGAGTTTCTTGGATAGCGAGCAGGAACATCCCAGTAACAATTCTTTCATCGGATCTTGCTGAGTCGTCCGGGTCGTAATCCCCGGTGTAAGACCCTACGTTCCCTGCGTACTTAAAAGTTAAAGTAAAAGGGGATGATCCCGTGCTTAAAGTACCAATGGCAATCCCAGCTGCAGTATCTGGATGCGTAATGTGTATAAGACCACTATTTACAGTAGTTTGAGTTCCAATATCTGTGGACAGTGAGGGGGTAATCTGTGGATTCGTAGCGGAGTAAGATCCTGTAATCGAAGTTACTCTATGCCAGGAGAACCCCATATAGTGAGGATCTGGACTAATACTAGAGTTGGCTAGGGTTTCTGTGGTAAAGACTACTTCATCTTCACTTTGGGTAGTGCCCGTAGCATCTTCTGCGGTTAACCCATTTCTGGCAGAGCTGTTGGGAAGCAGAGGAAATGCAATCCAATCTCCCACTTTCAGTGTCCAGTACAGAGATGTATGTATTGTTATCTCGTCCCTGTTTGCTGAGTCTGTAGTGATTGAAAAAGTTTCGTAGTTATAGAATCGATTATAAGCTGTATAGTCAATCTGCGAACCAACAGAAGGGAATGTGATTGTGCCATCCTGCGTTGGTGGGTAACTTATTCCTACTGGTTGGTAAACTGCAGTTACACTGGCAGAGTTTGAACTATGGCTGAAGTCAGAGCCGAAGTATAGTGTAGTATTTTCGTTAGGGCAATACTCTTCGAAGTAATCGTAGTAGATTGCTAAAAAGTCTGGGTGCACCATTGTTGCAAGATACTTTGTTGGACCATCCGGGTCATAAGCTGCAGGAACAGCGGTATTTAAAACAAAAGTAGAAGCATTCGTAACACTGGACACCTTTACAGCAGTAGCAGTATTCTTGTATGCTATCCATGAGATACTTGTATATGTGTCGTTAGTGGCCGTTGGCCTATTTACAAACGCATGCGTAAGTTCAATTCTATCTGAACCTGCACCAAATGTTTGCGCTACCATAAAAGAGCCATTGTCACTCGGACTGTCCGTATCTGGAGTTCCATCACTATCAGAGTCAATCTGCAGCCCTTTTAAAACAATAACATCACCCTCGGCTATATCATCAAAGTCTCCAGCAGATCCTACAAGTAGATTTGAGTATTGAGTTGCGGAGGCTCCTGTCCCTTCATAATAAGGCTGTAATATAACAAACAGCTCTTGCGTTCCTGTAAGACTTGACAGGGTTGGGGAAATCTCTGCTGCAAAATCTGTTGTCTCTCCATACACATCTGCAGTACCAGATGCATTAGCGCTGCCACTGGTCAGCTCGACTACTCCAGTTAGGAACTCTCTCAGAGTATTGTCACCGTGCACAGAGGAAAGCTCGGAGTGGTTAAAGTCTCTTGAAACAACAAGAACTGCAGAGGGGACACCGTCCTGTGAAGAGTTGATACTTGATAGGCCCCCAGACGGGAGAAAATCATCAGTAAACTGATCGTAAGCATAGTCGAAGTCGTGTCGATCTACATAGAATCTGTGATCATATCTAGGTTGTGGAAACGAGCAGAAGGGGTCAACGAGACTTTGTGTGATATCGATGATAAAATCCTCTTCAACAATTTCTTCATCTACTACAGAGAGAATACCACGAACAATCTTTTTCTTAAATGTGGGCTTGATTCTCTCTACAAACTTAGAGGCTTCAGGAAGTTTAACTGGGTCAATCTTAATTAAGTCAAAGTCCAACAAGATTGTGTGGTACTTCTCAATCTCTGTTATTCCAATGGATTGAATATCTTGTGGAGATGAGATATAGTCGTGAAAGCCAGTACCATCAGCTAGCAGCTGAAACTGCTCTACACTATCCCCTACACTTAATGAGGTACCTGCTCTCTTCGGATAGTAGTATGTATAGTCTGTGGATCCACTTGTAACTACAATCTGCCCTTGTTCTGTTGAATAAGAAGCATTGATTGTCTTTACAGTCCCTGCGTACTCTGTGATAGGCAATCCCAAGTAGAGACCAAACCCTGAGCTAAGCGCCTGAACTGTCGGACCTTTGTACAAAGCAAAAAGAAGTGCTCTAATTTTTGCTCTATAATCAGCTGTCGAAGCCTCTTTCTCTAGACCTAGTAGATTTCCAAAGTTATCGTATAAAGTATTTTCATCGAAAGCAATGTATTCTGCGTAGTAAGTATTTCTATTGGCTTCTGTGAATAGGATCCGGCTGCCAGATAATGTGTAGTCTGTACCGAATACTAACTTTCCAGTCTGGTTGGTAATATTCGGACGAATACTTGGTAGGTATGCAATGGTATCAGAAAGAACAGGCCATGAGTAATCCCAATCATACACTCGCATACTGGCCAGTGGGATTGGGTAGTTTGCACTACCATTAAATCCGACAAGCCCAAAGGCATTTGCAGTAAATCTATAGTCTGCTGCTATACCTGCAATATCTAATGTAAGGGTAACCTTTGAATCTAGGATTCCATCTCCGTCGATGTCTAAAAGAAGGTCGCTGTAACCAATAACACTAACAATATCAGGTATATACCCATTTGGGTACTGCGATGTGGCTTCAACTGCATTTACTGAAATAATCGCAGCTTCAAGCTCAATCTCACCTGTCGTACTATTTATAGAAACAATCTTTGACTTTCTAGATAGAATTGTATCAGCAACTCCATCTCCATCTGTATCTACATAAGTATTAGAGTATACTTGAACCTCATCGCCTACTTCGAATGAAGACGATAGTGCTCCAGAGGGGAATTTAAAGGTCTTTGTAAAAAGATCTGACCCTCCTGTTGGTAAAGCCTCTTCTCCGGCTTTTCTTATGATGAGATTCGACACGGTAATGCCAGATAAGCCCTCTACCGTGAGTACTCCTGTACTAGTTAATGTTCCAGCGTATTCGCTGCCATTAACTACAAAAACAGGAATCGACAACCCCTGGAAGGTAATACCCGTAACTGATGAACTAAATATTCCTTGAGCGTCAAAAGTTCCTCCCGCTAGGTTGTTGAAGTGCGGGAATAGGGTAGCCCCATATTCTTCTAGTGTTGTCGTTAGAATTCGTTGTTGCTTATTGTATATTGTCTTGAGCTTATATCTTTTATCTTTATCAAGGTTGTAGGATGCGTCTACAAGCTCACTGCGATTGCCATCTTTATCGATAAAGCAAAGATATACATTACGATTTGGTGTACTGCTTGATCTAATGCCTGCAAGGATAGCGTTTGTTGGCTGCGTTTCAAGCGTTGATATGTAGCCACTCAAAAATGCTGAGTTCTTTGAAAGGGCTGAGGGTTGTTGAAACTCTATGTCCCAGGATAAGGATGTATCTTCTTTTACAGAGTCTTCATACACCTCCCCATAGAATACGAAGTCACTGCGCTGACCGGTGGTTGTGTTACTGAGAGATACTTCAAGGTAATCATGCCCATCCTCTTTACTATATACACCCTCGGAAAGACTGCTTACAACCTTTGCAGAAGCCTCTGCCTGCACCGTGTAAGTCTTCTCCAGATCCAGAGGCTTGTTAAAGTCTAGTATCTGCCACTTTCTCTGAAAGTACCTGTTTATTTCTTGTGAGGAGGAGTTGAAGGATATCTGATAAAGGTTTAGTATTTCTGCTGATAGTAGGAGACGCATGCCCGTCCATACGGACTCAAGGATCTCTTTATTTTGCAGGAAGTCTTTATAGAAAGATGGTATCGTTTCCCAAAGCCGGTCTGCCGGCTCTAACAGCTCAGTGTCCGCATTATTAAACTCAACAGGAACATAGTCTACAGAGCCAACTGATACTGTAGATCTTTTGAAAGTAAAACCACTAGCAGATGTTCCTAATAAGACTGGCATTTATACCTCAGTACCGGAAGGGTTGGAGTACCCATCCATAATGATTGGCTCCTCAGCTGCGAATGCTGAAGAGGATTGCTCTTTAAAGACAGCGCAAGATAGAGTAACCCCTTCCTTAGAAATCTCAACGACGTAGGATGAATTGTCTGTAGATTTAAGGCCGCCAGTAAATAAATTACCAGATAGCGGGTCAATAGCAAGCCCTTTCCCTAAAGCATTGATACCTTCGCTATCTGTAATTGATGCGGCGATCTCACTTGCAGTAGTGATAGACTGTAGAGCATTGGAACCGACTGAGGATATTTTAATAGAAAGAATCTCATCGCTAAATAAAACAAAAGCTTGGTCTAAGTCTTCTGCAAACCCTTTGTACTCTACAATAGACTTGGTAGAGTAGCCAGTGACAACACTCCCAGACTCAGTAAATAAGTCGTACTCTACACCTGATGAGTGGTCTATGATACTTGCAGCTGTAGACTTATGAATTTTATAAAAGGAAGAAGATACTAAGTAAGAGCCGTCAGTCTGTATTCTAACAAAAGGAACAGGTCTAAGAACTTCATAACTATTCTGTGTTTCAAGATCGTTTTTAACGTCTAAGTAATCATTAGTTACAGATGCGTTCTTCCAACCAGGCACGTCCTTTGACAATGCCTCATACCGTTCATGGTCTGTGATTGTTTTTAATCTATAGCTAGTTTGGCCTGAGCTGACGATCTCATCCAAGGTAAAGTAAGAAGTGTTGGTGGCACCAGTAATCTTTATGACGTCCCCATAAACAATTCCTAGAGAGTCATAGTTATTTGTAGCGTCGTAAAGAGACCAGACAGATGTAATACCACTTGATAATTGTACGATATCCGACAGTGCTACGTTTGCAGAATTGATAGTCAAAGTCTGAGAAGCAGAATGTACTTTATATAGAGGAGCCAGGTAATCAAAACTAGAAACGGTCTCTGTATGTGCTTCCGTATTGATGCCAATAAAGAAGCCTAGACCCCCAATAAGAGCCCTTACATTATTGCCTACATAGTTTACGTCTAGATCGTACACCTGCCCTGATGGATAAATATCTGTGATATATGAAGCTAAGTCGTGATCTTCGGACAACGTCCCGTATGCATTTGTTCTGTTTCTATTATCTATTCCTTCTCTTAAATAGTAAGTACCGTTTGTTCCAATAGTTATGCAGTCCCTACGAAAGTTATAGGTAAGTAAAAAAGAAGATGCATCAGTTTGCGTATTTTGCTGTGCCAAAACACAAAGTACGCCAGCTGCCATTTTTGCTTTGATAATCTTTGTAGCAGACATAGAAGGTAAAGTGCTGATGTTGAACTTCATCCAAAGATCCATTGTAACACTATCAATAATGGTTACTTCAGTCTCACTGTATAGAACAAACACACTATCAGGAAAACTATCTTGGTCGCTTCGTGTCGCTGAGTCTCTTGAAGGATTAACATCGTCATCGCCTTCCTCTGCCCAGCTTGCTCTAAGAGAGTTGTTCAGAACTCCGTTTGTATAGTAGTAACCATTTACAGCAAAGCCTGTATAGGTAGAGTCTGGAGTATAAAAGCTAGTAGAGGTGGCGTCGAAGAAGTGCCCTCCAATCGCGTTACCAGAGTAGTAACTCTCACCAGAAGAATCTACAGAACTATTATTGATATCTAGTGTTGTCACTTCTTACCCTTTTTATTTTTTAAATAGTCTCTAACCTTCTCAGTTCCTTTATAGCCACCGTACCCGTAAGCGCCCACGGCTGCGACATCCCCAGCCATCCCCGCTAGATTTCTGCGTATTCTCAGATTATCTTGCTCCAGGTCAGCTTTTAGAAACTTCCTAATCGTCTCAGGTGTTTCATCGACACTTTTAGCAAGAGAATTTATGGTATTACCCTTCGGAAACCCTATGTACTCAAACTGAATTGGATCCGTGTCCTTGCCTTTTAGCACTTTTTTAATATTTCTTCTTTCAGTAATATCTTTACGTAACGTATTAAGATCCTTAGGAAGTTCCCTTTTACGCAGCTTAAATCTGCGCACCGGGTACACGATATTACGGACTGCCTCATTGGCGCCATAAGTTAAAGCGTCTCTAAGATTATTAAACCCTTCGCCCACTCTACTTTTAACATTAGCCCTTTTTTCAAGATGATATCTGATGGTTTCTCTATGCATATTCATTACGTCTCCATAGTAAAGTTAATAGACTGTTGTCCAGCATTTGTTGTTATTGTAAAGAAACGCTCAAGCTCAGATAGGGTAGACTTTGTTGTTACCCTTTCACCACTTACACGTCTTTCTTGTGAGTATCTTATCACATATAAGGATAGCGGGAGTGAGATATAGGTACTTCCACTTGCATATAGATAGTTTATTAGGTCGGACAGCTCCAAGGTCTTAGTAGCCTCAAGAGATTGAAGATATGTTTTTAAGAGTGCCGTGCCAGACAGAGAGCTGAGACCTTTTCCTGTTATAGAACCAAAGGCGACTGCTGGCAAGAAGGGCTTAACCAACATGTCTTCTCCTACAATTCTATTCTCATCCTTATCTACAAACTCTTGGATGGAAGCAACCGTAACTCCACTGGTGTAAGTGACCTTCATGGCATAACTTACAGTTGTGTCTGACAGATCTCGAGTACTGGACGTGGCGGTATTTGAGGTACTAATCAAAGTAACAAAGTTAGACAGAATTAAGAAAGGCTCCTCTTTCGTAGAGTAGGCATAGCCTCGTGTTCTACTTCGGAGTTTGTATCCTTCCAGGTAGAAGTCGTGATTATCCCCATCAAGTCCGTCGCGGTACGGAATGTAAGCATCTGTACCTGTTCCATTGTACTCATTTACATGCCGCTCTAATGTAAGCTCAGATGAGGAAGATATATTACTCTCTGTAGCATTAGAGTTAAGACAGTAAGCGTCAAACTCTGCATAGTAGAGATTATACTCTGAGCTATAAGTTAAGTTCTCACCAAGAACACCTTGATATAAAGAGAAACTTTCAGCCCCAGTTCCTGTAAACTCTGGAATAGTGTCATCCTCAGCTCGTACTCTACACTCATAGTAAGGGCCACCGGCAGAGTAATTATTAGATTTTGTTCCTGTGACTTCTTCTACAGATATGATCTGCATTAGCTGAAAGCGTCGATTACCCGAAGAGCCAGCATTCCATACCCACATCCCTGCTTTAGGATTTACAGCATAGCTAATACTTCTATCGATGTAGAAGTAGTTCCCATTTGCTACCCCGGTTGTACCAGTATCAGACGAAGGAGATGTATTCAGAATACCAGAATAGGTGTTTGACCATGTCCAGGGGTCTGTCTGGGTTGAATCTTTATGAACAGGTTGAATACCATACTTGTAGATTCCGTTCTTATAGATTGGACCAGTATATCTTTGGCCAGTCTTGGTATCCTTATGGTTTCCGTTTCTTTCAATGGAAAGTGCATTGTAGCTTGCAGCTGCGCCATCTGTTGTGCTTTGCGCAGTTGGGATGGCTAGGATGTTTACCTTATCACGAGCATAAACGCGAAGCTTCCCAGTTGCAATACCAGATCCCCCATCTCCACCAGTGAAGCCTGATGGAGCAGTTACCTCTAAAACTTCTGCTAAGGCAATCTTTCCAAGGTCTGAATACGCACCACTTCCTGCTCCAAGCTGGACCGTAGCAATATCAAAAACAGGAAGAACAATATTCCCTGCTGAGGAGGCATCAACGATTTGAACCACATTCTCAGTTTTAGCGACATTCCCAGAGGCGTTTGTTACTGGAGCCAAAGACAGATCTCCAGGTATCGGCGCAGCCGGAGTAGTAGGTGAAGAGTAGCTTACAGCAGTGAGTCCGTTTGCATCCAGTGCAGACAGTCTGTGAAGAGGAATTCTAATAGAGCCATCGGCGGATGTTCTTCTAATCTCATACTTAATAGATGACTGGATAGACGGAAGAGCCGTACTTAATACAACAGAGCCTGAGGAGACAGATGTAATTGTGTACGAGGCTGTATCAACATATAGAACGTCCCCAGCTTGAATACCCCGAGTGTCAAAGTAGCCAGTTGTATCGTAGAAGGTCTGAGGGGCTGAGGATGAGATAACGTACCCAGATTGCCCTGAGATTAGCAAAACACCTTGGTCTGTTAAGTTTGATACAGACAAAGACTTACTCACCTGACCAGTTGAGTTTCCATCGTATACATAAACATCCGTCTTACCGCCAACGTGTATTCCACCAGAAGGTATATCCTTACTGTCTTGAGTATACACACCTCCAGGAACGTTACTCACGGTGGCTGGTCCATCCACTAAGTCCCTAAGCATATCTGCTTCGCCAAACCCAACAGTGTGTACATCGGATACGCCAGAGAAGTTTGTCGTTAGGACAAGATTAATCCCACTCTTTGTTACAAGATTTTGTACCGTGATAGAATCCTTAGCTCTCTTAATGGCTTCCGTATTCGACTCACTGTCCTTCCCACCTGTGAAGCTAGTAATATTTTCTACTGCAGAAGCTGACGGGATGCCTTCAACAGCGTTGATTCGCGCTGTGGGTATATTGTATTCAGTACCGACAGCTGTTGCCGTAGCAAGAATATCTACGTAAAAGCGGCTACCAGATACATTAAAAGAAACCTGAGAAGCAGTGTAGATTGCAGTAGATGAAGGCACATACTCAAGACCAGAGGATGTAGTAAATACAGCACCCGAAGTATTCACATCTACAGGGGTATTGAAGTAAACACGAACCGTTCCTGTAGCAAACCCACCAGTGACCTTCTCCAAGAAAAAGTTAGAAAGTAATGCATTAAGTTCATCGTTTGTTAATGACTCTGGGTTGCTAAAAGACTGAGTTTGACGAATCGAGTCAATCTCTCTTTTAATCGGCTCGAGCATCGTAGACATTGGACGTATTACAAGATCACGTATTCCAGAGAACTCAGAGGTGTCTAGGTCTGTGTGATTTTCCGAGACAAACCCTGCAAGAAAACTTTCCGTCTCCGAGGCTAGAATGTCTCCTCCAATCCTCGTAAGCAAGGGCGACATTACCTTTTGATAAAACTCAGATTCACTACCAGTATCAATCTCTGAGTCATAGGAAGACATGAGCGTTCTAAATAACGCCAGTAGGTTAGTGTCTATAGCCATTGGTTCCCCTTACACAATCATAGGTATCGTAACTGCATCACCTGACAGAGTTCTCATCTGTACAATCATCTCTACTCGATCAGGGCTGTCCTCGTTTATATTAACACTTATCAAACTTAATGACGATAGTTTATCATCAAGCGAAGGCGTTAGGGAGAAGAAGCCTGTAATTGCATTGCTCTGCTTTTTTAAGATGTAACTCTCAGTAGCCTCTAAAACTTCTGTCATTGTTTCAGAAACTTTAATGACTGTGTTGGTTTCTCCCAATAAGCCCATTAGAGATGTACCCTCTCCGAGAGAGAAGCGATTGCTTCGAGCTTTTGATAACATAACCTTTACAACCTGTTGAGATAGCTTTAGTAATCCCTCAACACTCCCTACTTGGTTCTTATTAATATAGAAGTCCATGTCTACTTTCTCATTAGACACCATTGCAGAAGAGCTAACAGAGTATGAAGAAGGTTCCGTGATACTATACCCCTCTACAACATCTCGGAGAGATAATACAACGTCTACTGTATTTTTACCTGAGATTGTATAGTCTACACTCTCCTCTCCGTACAAAACTCTATTGGTGTACTTTGCTAATGGTGTTACGTACAGCTGGATTGTATAACTTTCGTAGTCCGGAGTTGTATACCCATAATCTTTAATTGTGTGCAGGGTCTCTGGTCCGGTGTAAATAAAAACTGAACCGTCATTCATTTTTATACTTTTATAAGCAGCTCCCCTTACAGCAATCGAATCCGTGAAGGCTACAAACTTTATATCCTTTGACATCAATCCTCCAAGGTTCCAATCAGTGATGTATCAGAGATCGTTAAGTCTTGATTCTCAAGATAAAACTCTACAACAGATTCTATCATATTCTTTAATCCGTTTATCTTTTCTATCTCGGTTACCAGTATATTATTCATCCAAGGGAAGGGGATGTCTGCTTGATCGGTGGCGTGGTTTGAGGCGATCTCTCCGTTCAGCTGAAAGATGGCTTTATTACGCTGCTCATCAAAAGAGTTCTGAGATACCCCTACTGCATTTGATCTTGCTCTTAAGGTTTGCGTCGCTTCTGAAAGAACACGTATTGCAAATTCTTCTCCCTCGATCTGAAACTGACCGGTCGAGACTACAGTAGATTCTAACGGATTATAGTTGCTCATAGGTTTCCTCCAAAGGTATTAATAGCTTTAGATAGTTTGCCTGAAAAAGTGGCTTCCTCAAAAGACAGTTCCAGCACTTCCTTAATATTACCCTCTCTCAAAAGGCTTGCAGCTCGATCAAGCCCTTGTTGCTCTAACATCTCTAAGGCGCTACCTACAGCTCCAGTGGTTTGAGGTTGGTATTGATTGATAAGTTCAATAATAGACTCGAACTTATCCTTTAACTCTTGCAGCTTCTTAATAGCAGTTGGAACGGATCCTGACTCGATCTCCCAATCTACAATTAGATAGGTTGAAGAAGTGTTTTTAACTGGGAGGTACAGCTCAACTTCATAACTAGAGCCTTGCTGCTTAATACTTTTAATAAAACTAAATGAGACGTAATTTTTCTGGGCTTGAGTATTATAAAAAGTAATTTTAATTCTTTGCCCAAGCTCAACGGTATCCAGAGATACTGTGCTTGCCCCAAGTTTTATAAAAGGACTCGAAGACTCCCCACTTTCTACAGTTGTAGCGACTGAAGCCACGTAGCTTGGACTCCCCACAGAAGATTCATGGGTCTTTGTATAGTCTGTGCCGCCTTGATCAATTACTTCAGATAAGTAGAGTGTTTCATTTAAGAACGTGTCACTTAACACTACTCTATCTAGTAAGTATCTCAAAAGGACGTAGTGACCGTAGTTCTGGTCACCATCTCTTGACACGGTGTAATACACATCGTTTAGCCCGCTTAAAACACCAGGAGGTGTCAAGGTAAAGTACGCATCGTTATACTGAGAAGCTGCCGCAGACGTGTACGAAACCAGGGTGGCCGGATTTGGGATACCCCACACAGAGAGAAAGTCATCAGCCTGCCCAACCCCAGACGGGGTTTGGTTCGTAAAGAACTTAGTTGTGTTCGACGCAATCTCCAGCACAACTTTAAATGGAACGTTACTCGGAACATACGAGTACACTGCGTCTAAAACTAGCTCAGCCCTTTTAGCAACCTTTCTAATAATAGCAGACTGCCCAGTTTCAAACACAAGAGCCTTACCTACAAGCCGCTCTTCGTCATAAGTTTTAAACCCTTTAGCTAGTTCCGTATTGAACCGATCGAGCACAGAGTTTGCATAAAATGTGGTGGTGAAGGGATTGTCCCCTTTTTGAACCACAAAGAACACAGACTGTGGCACAGACTTAATAGAGATAGGATTCTCTAGCTCAAGAGCTGGGGTATAGTTTGCCATGTCTATGGTAGGAGCTGTCTCAGAATCGATAGATGGTGGTGTAAAGTTTGCATTTGATGCAAACACAACATCTTTAATTGTGTGACGACTACTGCTTGTTACCAACTCCATTCCAGGCTGCGGATAATCCTGTGGAAGACGTAAGTACATAATCTTATCTTTTCCACCAAATAGCTCACCCGTGAACACAGGCTCTGAAGCACTGTATGGATGATCCCCGGGAAGTGAAGTTTCAAGACCATACTTGTGAGCAAGGTATCCCTCTATCAACTGCCGATCAGCCTCGCTTAACGTAGCGTCGAATAGCATCATTTCTGCAATCTGGGCAGAGGTTGCGTTAGCTCCTGTAGAAAGCGCACCAATTGAGATATCATTCGAACCAGGAGAGCCTAAGTTAACTGTAACATCGACAGCACTCAAAGTACCGTTAATAGCCCAGTATCCATACCTCGCTGTGCTAGTAGCACTACCGATTACAATCATCCAAGAGTTTAAAATAATAGAGTTGTCGTCAGAGTCGGAAGACCCATTAGAGGAAACAAAAGACATGCCTGAAACTGTTCCAGAGGCTGGGCTAGAGTTATTCATTAAGCCAAACTGATACTCAGGTGAGCTGTCGCCCTTTGATAGCACATTGGCCAATGTACCATTAGTCTGATACCCAGTAAACTTAACAACCATTGCTAAAGTAGTTCCATCTCCTACCCCCATATCTAAAGTATTGGAATCCGGTACCGTGAGAAAGTTATCGGTGCCATCAAATACTACTGCACTGTATCCATTGATCGCAGAAGTCTGTATGCCTGGCCTATTTCCATCCGTTGCCTGTGCTGCACTATTGGAGTTCCCTGAGATGTCTGTCCAGTCTGTCACAACAGTAACAGACACCGTGTCTGTATAAGTGCTGCTTCCAAAACTTGAAGAAGAGCCAAAAGAAGAGTGGTTCTCAATACCTGACCGAGTGTTCGTTAAATGATTTGAGCCAATCTCATCACCAATCTGAAGATTATTTGTAGTGATACTTGTATTTGAGTCAGATGAGTTACATGCCCAGTACCCTGATAAAGAAGAAGAGTGACTGTGAGAAGACGCTGGATAGTAATTTCCTGAGTTATACAGCTCTGTAACTTGAGAAGATGTTAGGTAATGATCCCAAGCAGCAATCTCATTAAACTCCCATTTATGGCAGTCAGCGGTTTGATTTCCAGAGAGGTTATCATTTGGCGAAAAGAGTATTAGCTGATTTGTATAATTTGAGAACTCTGCAAAACCTCCTATCTTAAGGTGCCTTCTATCCACGCTAGATGATAGAGTTAATTGCGTACTGTTTACGTATACCTTTAATGAAGAAAATATATTTTCTGAGTTACCGTCCCACACTACTGTAAATAAAACCCACTGGCCTTCGTATGACGTTCTAAAATTATGATAAAAAAGATCGTTGTTACTGTAAGAATTTGATGTATGTTGGTGAGATGCGCTAATTTCAAGTTGCCCACCGGAACTGCTGGCCCCGGCCAGTTTTATGGAAAAAACAGACCTAGCAGATCCAGTAACACTGCCATCGTCAAAGACATTTAATATATTTGCAGTATTGTTAAAAGAGGAAATAAGAGGTACTTTCATCCAAACACTAAAAGACCAATCTTGATCTCTAGTCGGGATGCTAACCCCAGATGGAGGCTTTAGATAACTGTTTTGCGTGTGGTGAAATCCGTCAGTACCATAACCACCCGCTCCATGGAATCTGAGTACATTTTCATCAGTATAGGTAACGGAGTTGCTTGATGTCGTAGTAGAAATATTTTCTGGATCAAGCCACATGGCAATATCGGCAGAATCAATCTCATCACTATTAAGACTTCCACCCGAAGCATCTGTCCAGTATCCTGACATTGCCTGCCCATCTGCCGTCTCTACTGGGTAATTTTTATTAAGACGAACTACCGTAGAGGAGATGACATCACGAATGTCTGCCAGAAATTCTTTCCCGGTATCAACATCGTAAGGTGAATGGCTACTGTACTCTCTCACACCAGGGTTTAAGGTAAGGCGATCTCCTTCCATATCCGATGTGAATGTTTTTGTCGTATCTTCAAAGAAAGGGGACTCCTTACCCATCAAGATAATCCAGTCTAGTTCCGCAGATACGTCTGAACCCGGGGTAACGTACAGGCCATCCGAGTCAAACGCATAGTCTAGAGTCGATATCTTATGCTCACCGTCAAAGGCAATAACAGTGACATGATCGTTAGTAGTACTCTCATTCGCGTCGTCTTGATACCAACCCAAGCCGCCTTTTCCGCCAAGCTCGTAATCTTCAAACTCGGAAGCACCAGTAGAATCCTCAACTCTCAAATACAAAACTGGGACGGGCTCTTCGTAATCAGCCGCGTCAGCAGGTGTTGAGAGATTATAAGGTCTTAGCGTAATATCAGAAAAGGCCGGAAGATCATCAAATCCGCCGTGCGTGCCAGCAGTAGTAAATCCACTTGCGCCAACTGTAACAGCAAACTGGCTGGTTCTTTCAAACCCATCACTATCAGCCTTCTTCTTAATTAAATAGTACTGGTCTGTTATAAAGTCTGTTTCTGGAAGATCGCTGCTAAGTACAAGTGTATTTTGATCTGTTACAGAGTCTACCAGTATCTCACTGATTGTCCCATCAGACTGCCTGAATACAAAGATATCATTAGCCTCTACTCCATCAGACTGAAAAGTAGCGTTTGGATCATACACTGTATCTGCAGGAACAAGTATTTTAAAGTTTACATCGTAATCACTGCCTGGAGTAGTAAATCCAGCAGAGCCTACAGCTCCAGTCTCTGTTGTTAGTATGGCATTGTTACTTTCGACACTTTCAATAGTATAATTGCCAACGTAGCTGCCTTGAACAACTTGTAATGTCATACCAGCTGTTACACCTTTATCTATGAACCCTGCGTCCAGCGAGTAAAATCTTTTATAGTAGTCATTAGAGTAAACCACATACTCAAAATCCTCAGAGTAGAAGTCAAACCCCTGCGGCTTTCTGTATCGAGTTGAGTACCCCGTAGGGATGTACGCATATTCTATAGTGTAAGTTTCATCCGTAGGTGATTTCTCAACTCGATACAGCTGCATACTATCCTCTTGCGAAGAGAATACTTTATAGTATGCGTCAACTTCGGTGCTTCTCTTGCTTCTATAGCTTGAACTGCCTTCCCCATAGTCATCCTGACCGACATTGGTAATTCTAACGATATCACCTTTTTGTACCCCGCCCTGTGAGAAGGTAGGGTTAACCCCTGGATTCTCTTTGTAGTAGACTTTGTAATCTTGTTTGAATGTATCTGGACTTGATTGATACAAGGTATAATAGTCGCTATCCATAAATGCAACTAAGTTTGGAATTGCATCATCTTCAAATACTGTATCGTCACTATAATCTACAGACCCTCTCCGTAACACCTGGTACCAGCAGTTATACCCATCAGTGACATTATTATATGGATACTGAGAATCAAGGGTAAAAGCAGGTTGCGGGAGATCAAGGTATCCTGAGTTGGTCGTAAACGGAGATATGAAAAGGTTTTTGTTGTAGGTTAAGAGTGTTCCGCCTTCGACCCATCCTGTATTTAAAAATAACGTTGTTTTGTTATGTACATAAGCAACCTCAAATGCCTTAATCCAAGAGGTGTCAAACTTCTGCTTTGACTCTTCTGTTGCTAAACCTGTAGCCGAAGACACGGAGGAGTCATTTGGTATATATCGACTAGAGCTAATATATGAGGGGCCTAAGTCTGTTTCATGCAGGATGATGATATCACCTGGAGCGATCCCATCACTTGTAAAATCAGCTGATGTATCAATAAACTTGTGCGCATGTATTATCTCAATATTTATACCATCGATCTCTAACCCTAAACTTGGGTCTAAATCATACGCAGTGTCCATTAAGTTAACGGCATTAGCGTTTATACCCAACGGTAGGTCAGCCGCAGGTAAGAACTTAAGACTTGAAAATGTATGAGTTGGGTACCAGTTTCGGATCTGTTGGATACGATGACCATTATTCAGTATATTTGAACCTACAGATCCAGATGTATAGTTTGATCCTGCCCCAAGACTGCCCGTACCATCAGCTCCTGCGTCATAAGAAGCAATTCTAAAGTAATCCCCTAACTTAAAATCATACACCTGTGGGCCAAAGCCTACTCCTGTTACAGGGGCAGAACTACTATGAGAGGAATCTCTAAAGTAAATATTGTAAGCCTCATTATCGCCGGCGTCTACTGGAGGAGAAGGGACGAGGAAATCTATTAGGGCGTTATATATTGTTATATCGCTCTTATCCCCAAGAACGCCATTTCCATAGAAGTTTCCTCCATGGCTACTGTTACCAAATCTATTAAGTCCGGGCCTCACATAATTATTACTGCCCCCCGCGGCCTTCAGCGGGGCAGGAGTGCCTGTTCCAGTTACTCTAGCATGCTTAAACTTACCTCTAGACTTAATAACTGGTTTCCAGTATCCGTGAGTACCGTACCCATTCCACGTAGACCCTTTCAAGGAAGACAAAGACTCATCGTAGTTCGGGATTGTCAAAACAGTAGATTGTATTTTTCCTGTCTTACCTTCATGAACAATGAAGCCACCACTTAACTCCTCTCCTAAGTAGCTCGTAGCGGAGGGAGGCTTTCTAACGGGTACTTGACTGAGTGTTCCTAGTGTTCTCTTTGCAGGTTGAACATAAGTTCCTGGTCTTTTTACCGTAATAGCGTATGGCGCATTCGTGGTTGCCTCATCGACACCGGGACTAATTTCAATAAAGAGATCATCTTCTGTAACGGAAGTAACACTCTGGATCGCAGCATCGCTTTGCGTAATTAAATGGTACTCCTCATTCCCATCAGTTCTTAAAGAAACTGGGCTATCATTCCAGCTTGAACTTGTCGTTGTAATATTTGTGTCTTTGAACTTCTTAGATATGGATGCCCCTCTTGAAAACGCACCTTCTGATATACCAAGGGCTTCTAAAAAGGGTAGGTAAGAGTCTGGGCCAACCTCTAAAGTTGATTCATTTTTGTTAGAGGATTGTGTGATGAAAGCAAGACCATTTCCAGATATCATTAAAGATAGGGCTGTCCATACAAAGGAGTACTTGTTGATTAGGAATGAATACAATTCATTTTTCGTAACGGCATAAGGATCAGCCCAGTTGCTAACATCGAGAAGTTCTGCTGTAGTTATGCTCACACTTTCTGTTGTATTACCATCTACAATAAAATATATCGTTCCACTGTTTGTAGTGGAGTCGACGACAGAAGATAAGTCAAAAGTCTCATCCCTAGTTTGTACGACGCCCTTCTTATCAATGGTGGGTAAGTTTTCAGCATACCCACCAGTAGAGCCTATAAGATGATCTAGGAAAGGTCTATGGCTATCGCCTTTGGCAATATAAGAGGGTGGCAGAAGATCACCAGTCCCCTGAATGACTTCAGGCTTAAAAGGCGTAAAACCTGTAGAGGGATCAACAATGGTTGTACCTAAGGGGTCTTCACCGTTAAAAATGAAGTCTAGAAATTCCTTTGTTCCTGCCGTTAACAACTCTACAGCTCTAGAGATGTCTGCAAAGTCTTCAGAGGTCCCAAATGCTAGTAATTCAGCGGCGATATTAATATCCTGCTGCATTACGGAAACAGCGTTCTCCAATGCACCCGTTATTAGATCATCCTTTGAAAAGTTAGATACTACTTTGTAAAGGTCTTTTTTCTTACTGACAATGTCTGACCACGCGTTGGAGATCTTCTTCTCGAACTCACGAATGTTGATTAAGGATCTCTTCGTGCTACCCAACAAAGATAGCTGAACCATCTCATCCCGAAGAAATGTTGATAGTGTACTGGAGGTAGCCTGCCCTAAACTCTTTTGACTACCTTTACTAAGGTTAGAAAGCTGATCCCCAGCTTTTCTAAGTTTTGCTACATCAATACTTTCTGCAGTATTAGACCCTACGCCTAAAAGTCCTTCAACACTTAATAAGTTATCGATGTCAGCAATGTAAGATTCCAGAGATACACGGTACTCGTCTGCAGCGATCTTAAGAACATTATAGATTGATCCCGTATCCGCTATCAAAGCTAGGGCAATAATCTGTTTTACATTATCAAAGGCTTCTTTATCTTTTGAGCTACCGCTTGGCGTTTGCGCTGGATTAATAGTCGATGCTAAGAATCTTTTTAAAAGTCGTACTAGACTATCTCTTCCATGTACTGCCATCTAAACCTCACGATACAACAATATCCATTGTACTACTTATATCAGGATCAGACTCACCTTGCACTTTAATAACGTCACCATCAGGCTCTTGTCTTGAGTTTAGTTTGTCCGTATCGAGTGCAGTTATAGATAAAGTGCTAGTTCCAGTAGATACACCCTTAACTGTCTTTCCAGTAAGGGAGGCAATGCCTGTATTAGAGCTGGCAATGGTTGCGTAAGTAGTTACGTCTAAGGTTTCACCATCGCTCATCGTCGCATTCACTACTGGGTTATACTCGGCTCCAATAGAAATATTTTTAGAAGCAACGTCAAATGCTGCTGAAACAACTCTAGGGAAGATGATATCGATTAAATCAGCAGTTGTCTCCTCTGGGATGTTACACATTCGGATCATATCAAGCCTACGATTCGGAATCTCAATCTTTACTTTAGAACCTTGCAGGAGCTTGACAGATACCCTACCATTCGTATCTGCACGGACTATAACCTTCTCCCCTAAGATAAGATTCCCAGTCGATATTGCTGCTGGGTTACTGAAGTATCGAACAATAAGGTATCGCCCCTTCATCATAGAGCCTTGAATATCCTGAAGATAACCAGATACAACACAGTAATCAGGAGTCTCTGCGTCAGTTTGGGATACACTACTACCGCTTAGTGTAATTGAGTTGCTCATACCTACCTCATCTTATTTAATTTTGAAGAGTATATATGATACAGATGATCTGGATCAAGTTTCTGTACCTTAGTTGAAGATCCAAAGACTGTAGGAGAGCCAATGATCTGATCTACTTTCTTTTGTGTTCCAGTTCCTCTTAAACCTAATAACTGCTTTCCACGAATGTCTTTGACTTTTTGTTTTGTAAAACTTTTCTTCAGAGCGGTTAGTTTTTTAATATCGTCAGACGCCTTTAAGAACTGCTTTTCGTGTCTTTTAAATAGCAAGGGCTCCATCAGTGCCTTATCGCCAACCTCTGCCTGGTATCTCTTTGCAATAGCAATTGCTGTATCGATAGAGTTTGTAGTGTTTTTAAACTCTCTGTTTCCTAAACTTTTTGATACAGTACCAATAAGTTTAGGAACTTTAGCAGCACCAAAAGTACCAGCAGCAATTGCCCCAGCAGTTTGCATTGCCTTTCTTCTAGACTTTCTCCGTTTTTCAAAAGGGTTCTCTACAACCCTACCTCTTCTGATGAACTGGGTAGGCTGATTACGTTGATACTTAGGAGTAGTCTTGTCAGCCAGGTCACCCATCAAAGGGATGCTAGCCAATCCTAATGTGCCTGCGCCCAATACTTTTCTCTTTAAACTCATGCTGTAACCAATAGATTGTAAAGTTTAGACTTAAGGTGGGAGCCGGGGTTTGCCGAATCTGGATTGCCCAACTGTACAGAAATGCTATCAGCTGCGTCTGCAGGTATATTCACTAATACCACCTTTCCGTCTTTTGATATAGAAGATAAGGCTACTTCAGTGCCATCTAAGAATGCCACTGTATTACTGGAAAAGTGTAGCCCTTTTATACAGAGAATATCACTTGCAGACACAGACTCTGGAACAAACTCCTCTATGACTGGATTCACTGTATCAGTGGCCGTTACAACTATTGTAGTAGGGTTGATGCTTGTAAAAGAATACCCAGATTTAGAAGCTCTTACCTTGTAAGTGCCTACAGGTAGCGCAAAAGTTACCTTGCCAGAGGTGTTTGTAGTACCTTTAGTAAGCAGTTTTGTTTCTGTAGAGTTGAATACACGAACAGTAGCTCCAGAGATTATAGCAGACTCGTCATCCTCTACAGTGATTTCATAGTCAGACTCAGAGCTTCCAGACCTTAAGGCTAGTAGTGCTGTATCTTCTCGCTCTACACCCACCTGGTACTTCTCTGTGTAAGATCCATACGTAAATGAGATAAAGTAGTTTCCTGCTTCAGGAAAACTTACAGAAGCTACGTAGTGCGTTGCAGATATCTCAGACACAGTTATTGTTAAAGAGCTGGAAACATTAGACGTATCAGAAAAGGCGGAAACAGTAAAATCTGTAAGCGTTAAACCTGTTATAAGTTCTGTACTATCTAAATGAACAGTTTCAGGTACCCCTAGTAATGCATTCATTGTATTCATACTATCTCCTAGATCGTAATAATTGCCAGACCACCTGTTGGGCTATCAGCGGTGTCAAGAAGATCCATCAAGTTAGCGACACTCGAGGATGGAACTGTAATTACAGAAGTAACCTCTGTCCCAACCAAACTCACCTCGATCTTAAGTCCTTGCACAATATCAAACTGAACGTGACCAGATGCGTTTGCCGTGTAGATCTTTCTAGACTCGGTGACGCTTAAACTTAGCGAAGATGCATCGTAGATTGTTGTAACAGAAACTTTAAAGTTTGCAATCGGAGAGCCGCCTTGATCTTTGAAGTCTGCGTACAATCTACATACACCAGCCTGCGTCGGAGCGACTACATTTACACTTTCTACGTTTACTGTGTAAGTTTGAGTTCCGATTCCTCCGTTATCTGCAACAGTAATCGTTGTATCAGAGACGGAGTAACCGATCTTATATGGAACCAGCTTGTAGGTCCCAGCGTCTAGATAGAAAGTAATCTCTCCGTCGGTATCCGTATATCCATAGGTTACAAATACAGTCTTATCCTCATTAAAAACATTTATGGCCACTTGAGCTACGAGCGCATCATCGTTATTCGTATCTTCAACAGTGATTGCACAGGTCTCATTTCCAATGCCAGACCCACTGGAATCTCCTACCTCTGTATATACATCATCTATATTGTAAGAAGTTACTTCTACATCCGTTCTAAGCTCTGATATGATGTCTGTTGTATCAGCATCAATAATACTGATAAAGATACTCCAGTATCCTGTCGTTGCAAATGTAGTATTTAATGTGTATGTTCCAGTCGATCCGACCTCTGTTACTGTATATGTCTGGTCTGCTATTTCTGTACCATTCTTATAAAAAGAGAATGAAAGCTCACCGTTGTCTTCCGATAATCCGCTTAGCTTTGATACTCCATCATAGTCATAGGCTGTGAACATCTCATAGAATTGACTATTCCTCGTAGACGTCCTCATTTCCTAACCCCGACTGTTCAAGTTTTTGTACGTAAGTGTCAATAGTATAACTGAATGCTGACCCTGCAAATGCAAAAATAACAAAATTGCCTGCGGTGAAGCTATTCAAATCATCTAATATTGACAGGAGGTATACTAACCAACCTGAATGAAAGCCCATACAAAACGTGCAACTTAATAATTTGGATTTAAGACTAGAGGCAGAAAGTTCCCTATAAGTTTCTTTCATAAAGATTGCAGGAATCTTATGCTGCAGCGCAAAAGTTAAGCCATACATTGCCATTAAAATTAGGATTTCCATGTTTACTCCTAAGAATTCAGATTGTAACCATTCGGTGCAGAAGGGTTGTGAAAATAAAAGCCTGTACCATCTCGGCCTGTATTACTCAGTGCAGCTGACCACTGAGAGCCTGTTGGACCAGAAAAGTCTATACGAAATGCGTCGCCGCCTCCACGGTCGCCAACCATAGCCTTAATTGCATAAAGTTGGCCAGCTGTAAGGGTAACAGATCCGTCTCCGTTAACTTCTCCGTGGGCTCCGCCCGCATCCCCTACTGCATTATTTTTATTAAGGTCCCACTCTAGGGGCTCTGCATTAGAGCCTACCCAAAGATACCCAGCGTCGTCTGCTCTAATTCTAAACTGCCATGTTCCACTTACATCTGGCCTTATTACGCCACACACTACGTGTGTGTCTATATCTGCAATGTTGCCCGTGCCTCGGTTAACTGTAGTGATAGCACCTTCACCCGACCAGTTGCTATCTAGATTACCCTCTAGCAGGCCCGGGTCATCGTTAGTGCTGGGGTGAGACCCGCCAGTATCAGTATTAATATACGCGTCAAACTTTCTGATGTATAGACCAGATGCCAGCTGTTTTCTATGAATAATCGGCATTAACGTCTCCGAAATCTAACATTCACTCTAAGGCCTTGAGGGGATCCAGTTACATTCGATATCTGAAACCTAATTATATCTCCAGTATCTACATCCTGATTAGACGCAGTAGTGTCACTTGCAGACATACTATTCATATCTTGAATTAAGAATATCTGATTGTTGTCCGTTACATTACGCATTTCAACATCAAGGTCCCCGCCACCTACAGTATCAAGGTATGCATCCATTCGTTCAAAGGTCATGTTGTAGGGACAGTTAAAGGTAAAGGCATTTGTATCAGCTTGAATATCCAATCCAGCTATAGAAAGCTCCGCCATTATATAGTCTTCAAAGTAAGCTTGCTGGGCATGTACTTCTGCCCAACGCTTCGTACTGGAACCGAGATCATACGTATTATTGTCATCAGGAAGAATGTCCGAGTCTACTTCTCCATTGAATACAATATTGTCAGAATCTGCGTTCCCCAGATTTACATTTCCGTCAAAGTCTACTGTACCTGTGTCAGTAGTTTGTTTCATTCTTCCATTTACAAAAGTAACTGCCTTATCACCCATCACACACTCCATGACAATCGCAAGGGTCGCACTCGCAACACTCGCATTTATTTTCGCTTGCTTCTACTTGAAGTTTTTCTTCTCTTTGGTTTAGAGCTTTCATCAAGGCCAATAAGCCTGCAACAGCTAGTCTTGGCCGTTTTTGTAAAGATTTCAATACTATCCGGTATACCATCACCATCGCAATCAAACCCCAAGTCTATTTTAATATTGTCTAGTGCTGTCATCAAAAGATCGTGCTCTTCTTTTTCTGCGCCCTTTAAGATTCCTCTAGACTGTTTAGAATGAAGTAAGTTAACACGTTTAATTGCTTCACCCAACCCTACTTGCATTTGTTTCATACTGTATCTCCACATAGAAAAAGGTGGGCGAGCCAAAACCCATCCCACCTTCTGTTATAACATACTAGATAGATTATAGAGACATCAGATGCTTAACGTCTAAGTAAAAAACGCCGTCATCGGCGCCAGTGCCTGGATCGACAACATATCCAACTTGGTAAATGTTATTTGTAATACTGCCAGTGGAGTTTGTAAGACCTCCACTATTATCTAAGAAAATCTGATCACCGGCACTAAACGAGCTTAGATCCGCAGCGCCATTAGTCTGAATTACTTGATTGTTTGCAAGCAATACAATCGGGTTAGTTGTGGTGTCTGCGTCTACGAAACTTCCGTGCATGCCGATAACTGCAGCATCTGCTGATGTTGCTTTAGCTAAGTCTACACCAACTAACTGAAATCTAGCAATCGTACCAGATGAGGCGTTCAGCTTAAGTACCTGTAGTTGTTCTGAGTAGAACTCTGCGCCCTGTGAAGTAGCTGCAAATACCTTAACCTCATCATTTAAAGAAGATCCAGAGCCTCCTACATTAGTAGAAAACAATCGAACTTCACCGCCGCCGCCAGCTCCAGTTGAGCGTTGGCCTTTGATGTTAACATTATGACCACTAACGTCAGTACCAGTAGGAGTGGCATAGCCAAAAGACTGGTCACTCCCGAGCTTAAAATCAACAGTACTATCAATACTAATAGTGACAGTGTTAGTAGCGCTTACGGCTGTAGATACTTGATTTGTAGTACCGGAGATTGTCAGAGTTTCTCCATCGTCTACTTGCTCAGCAGAACCACTGTCAGCGGCTACGTCAAAACTACTAAAAGTACCTGCATTTGTAAGAAGTTCTGAAACAGTAACTTCTTTAAGTGCTGTAGCACTAGTATCATAAATCAACAAGCTATCATCACTAGCTGGAGCTGCACTTAGCGCAGTCTGACCAGTAATAACGTTTGTATTTAACATTCCAGATTCTACAGACGTATTTGCAATTGTTGCTGTGATAGTAATATTAGCAGATCCGTCGAAGTTAGCAGAACCTGAAAGATCCCCACCCAATCCAATAGATCTTGTAGTGGCTAAGGCAGTTGCGGTATCAGCATTACCTGTCACATCCCCAGTAAGGTCTCCTACGAATGCAGCGTTTAAAGTAGCCGCGGAGCCGCCGGACAATACACCAAGAGTCTCTGTTACTCCTGAGTGAAGATAATACTCTCCGTCAGTAGCATCAAAGAAAAGAGCACCTTTACCAGCACTTGATCCGTCATGAACGTGGAAGATAAGACCAACGTCTTTAGTGGACTGTACTGTAGGAACTTGTACTCCGCCGGCTCCATTGTCTTCCATACCTAGTTCGAGAAGAGTATCCTCGTACTGAACTACTGTAGAAGAAATTACATTATTAGCCCCTGAAACACTCAAGTCCCCGGTAACGACAAGATTTTGAGATAGTGTTACGTTACCGCTTGATGCGATTGTAATAGCATCAGGGTCAGTAGCGGATCCAATTGTTCCTCCGTCTTTTACTTTAATACCATCAGCTCCAGAAACTAGAAGATGGTCACCTGCGCCTAAAGCACTTTCAGAAAGTTTGCCGCTATTACGGACAATTACTTTAAAATCAGCCATGATTGGCCTCCATTATAAATTTATTGAAAAGTTATCGATAGATAATAAGATTGTGTTTGAATTCTTTGCGTTTCCTATTTTCTGTAAAATGCCGGTGGTCGGCACGGTGCTAATAACTTTACCTGGATTTGCAGGGTCAACGTAAATCTCGTCCCCTGCTGATATGCTAATACTGTACGGTAACCTATAACTATAGTTTAATTGTATTATAGCAGATGATGAGCCAACTGACTTCGCTATTCCTATAGCAGGCATTTTTGTTTCATCTGAAGCGTCAGCTCTAATGACACTGTTTGAAACCCCTGCCTCTAATGCAACTACATCACCTACAACCAGACTGGAGTCTGATGTTGAAAACTTAATATAAGTCGCAACGGGAAAGTTTGTCTTAACTGGCATTGCCATCCTCTTGTATACTCTTTAACAAGGATAACGCATTGTCTGCAATCTTTGTGATAAAAGAAGTATTTTTTTCTAAGGGAGTTTGCAATGATCTAAGAAGAAGCACCTCTCTTAAGATTTTCTTCTTTTCAGTCTCATGCCACTTTGCTACATCAGACTGGATCTGAGAAAGGGCTTCTTGCGCTTCAGAGCTTTCTTGTATTGTTGTTGTACTCATCTACGCTGTGCCTTCTTTGCTTTTCTTCTATAGTATTCAAGTGCTGCCATCCCGCTTAGCCCAGTCGCAAGTGGTTTAGAGGCATAAGTCATATAGGCTGGGGCAAGCTGCTTTAAAGCCTGCAAGCGTTTTCCTTTCATTTGAATCAGAGCATTTTTGGTGGCACGCCCTTCTTCTAATAACTGAGGCCCAGAGATTAATCCCATGCCGGCGCCTATCTCGTTTCTTGCTTTTCTGTATTGCTTCTCTTTCTCTTTATTGTCTTTTGCCTTGTACCCTTTTTCAGCGGACAAAAAAGATTTAACAGCAGCGCCAAGACCTAAAGTGGGTAGTCCAAACTTTACTGCTTTGCTTTGAAGAACCTTTTTTCCTAATCCTTTTTTTGCATGCCCTGCTTCATGTTCAAAAATAGCCTCTGTTGCTTGACCTTTGGGAACAAGAATAGAATGGGTATTCGGTCTGTACTGTGCTAGATTAGGTGAGTTCTTATTAAGCTGATAATTCGAGAACATTATGTTACCACCAGATAAAAAATTTCTAAGCTTCCCTGGTTTTACTTTCCTTTCAATGGCGCGTTGCCGTTTTCTATAGGCATCATAAAGTTCATTGTCAATAGTCTCTGACCTGTCCATCTTACCGATAGCTACCTTCAGACTAGGATCTCTTTTACGTAGCTCAGCTGCCTTTCTACGCATGAATTTTCTGCGTCCTTCAGAAGTCATACCAGCTTGTTCTTCTTCTACAGCTTTATCAAAAGACCTCCCAGCAGCTCGCTCTGCCAAATGACCTAAGCCGAATCCCGCTGTCATACCTAGTTGATCAGCATATCGAATATTTCCTTTCTTAGCTTCTTCTATATCTTTTTTTAAACTCATAACCCACGCTCCTCAAACATCTTTCCAATCTTATTTCTAATTCTAGAAACTTTAGATGGATGTATACTAAGTTTCTTAGCAATTTCACCAGCACTTAACTCTGGTTTCCCATTATACCCTGCAGTATACTCAAAGACCAGCCGTTCATGCTCATCTTCTAATGAGTAGTATACACGTCTAAATACTCTCTTTTCAAAGGCTTCATCTGCAAGATGCTCTACCTCGTCTGCCTCAAAGTTTTGAGAAGCGATAAGGTCTCTTCGACTTAACTCAGTCTCCATTCTAGTAACTTCTGTGATACTCCAGCCTAAGTCTTCTGCAAGGGCTTGCGCTGAAGGTGGATGACCTAACTTTTCTGTTAGATCTTCCATCGACTCTTTATACTTTGCAATTGCGATCCTTCTATGCTCAGGGATCTTGCCCACATTCTGATACTTACCAACAACTTTACCGACACCTTTCAAACGGCGGTTGATCCATGTATTTAATGTGGTTCCACCAGAGGGGTTGTAGGACTTTATGGCTTCAAGTACCGCAACATTGCAAGCGGCATCAATAACAGAAGGAGGGACAGGTGCATCCTTAAAAGTATACTTAATACGTGCAACAGATCCGTTAAAACGATCCATCAGTTTTACAAGATCGTCTTCGTCTCCTGTAGATTTCCAAATATTCCATAGAATGAGATCTTGCTGGGCTGGAGTTGGCTTACTAGAAACCTGTGGAACTTCTTTTTTCTTGGGTTTATCCTTAAGCTCTGTTGGTACAGAAAGTACGAGATCTGCTTTTTTAGCACCCCCTCTGCGTACCCAAGTCTTACCGCGAACAGTAGAACCGTACTGATCCTTACCTTCTTGGTTGGGTCCTAGTTTTCTCCAGTGTCCGTTCATTAGTAGCCACCATATTGCCCACCGTAATTATTACTTCCAGAAGAGTCTTCCCCTCCGCTAAGTAATGCATACGCACCAAGACCAGCTGCACCAATACCCAATGCCTTAGAGGTACCAGAAGAGTCACCTAAGATACCGCCAGGGGTTGGTGGTGTAACATATCCCTTTCCAGCCCCTACAAGGGGAGCATTTTCAAAGAAAGGAACTTTACGTTGTTCAAGATACTTCAAAGACTCTTCTATCTCTTGACCAAACTCTCCAGCATTATTTCTAAGTTGATCCGTTCTTCTTTCAAGCAGTGTTGCACTTAACTCTTCACGGGCTTCAGCGTATTCTCGTCTTAGAGCCTTACGTTCTTGATTTAAAGCTTCAAGCTCGGCCTGGTATCTAGGGCCGCCTTTGCGTAACTCACTTGCCTGTCTCCAAAGTCTATCTGCTTCTTGAGCTTCCCGCTCCAGTGCTTTAAAGTCGTCTAAAGTTTGAACACCTCTACCGCCCTCTGACCTTGGAATCACACTCAGCTCTGCTTGACTCATTTGAGAAAGCTGGTCTCTTGTGTATAGACCGTTATTACCCTCCGGCACCGGCAAGGAGTTTCGGCTGGCTGCATCTAAGCGCTCTTTTAATGGTTTAGTTTCTCTTGGATCAACACCTTGAATACCCGTTTCTGTTTTTTTGCCAATAATTCTCCCGCTGTTTGGATCTACAACATACTTCTGCCCGCCGTAGTTTACAGTTGTAAAGTTGACAGGTTCGGTCTTATTCGCTTTAACAAGTACCTGCTGTAATGCATCGTCAGAGATCTCGGCTCCTGGAGCAAGAGTGGTTAACTTGTTGTTCCCATTAGAAATATCCTCTACCAGTCGACTAACAGACTTCTCTTTTTGATCGAAGATTCTATAGCCGCCGTTTTCTGAAACTTCTCCAATTACTTCTCCCAAGTTGTCTCGAATTAGGCCGTCACCCTCTTCTATAACGTCTCCTGAATACCTTGCTTTAAGCCTCACATTGTCAAACATCTGTGGTGTATACTCTCCGGCTGGCATATCATCAAGAGCGCCACTTTGTTTATATTTATTTAAGCTGGCTGCGAAGTCGTCACCAAAGTTTTGATTAATAACAACACCCGCATCTTCAAGCTGCCGGGCAAGTTGGGGATTACTCATAACTTCTTGAGCCATAGACCCTGTGATAAATCCACTATCCGCGGCACGGAATAGCTCCTGTCTTTGAACACCCCTGGGCAGTGCTGCTTGATCTAAATCACCAATAATTTGAGAGGGGGTCCTTGATGCAGTGCCAGTAACCCCTGGAATAGCTCCTGTCTGGGTAACATCATCCGCATCGAAAAAAGAGTCATTTGAGCGTTCGGGTTGTTTGGCTCTTTGATTAGTCATCGGTCGTTCGATTTTTGCCGTTGCCTCATTTATTGGTTTCCCAGTTTGTTTAACAGGCCCTGTAGTACCCGTGGTAAAATCGTTCCATAAGTCAGCAAAGACATCATCCTCTTGTGCCCGCCCTGCTGGAGTCGTCTCGCTAGACGGCTTGGAAGTATTTTTTGTATTTGATGGTCTAGATATCTCTGCTGTCTCTTCGACTGGCTCTGATTTTGCAGGAGGTTTATTCGACTGCGGATTACGTCTTAGCTCTACAGTTTGCTCAAGCGACTCTGAAGCAGGTTTAGTTGAAGTTGGAGGAGATGGTTTAGTTGAGGAGCCTTCTATTATTCCTTTTCGTATCTTAAACTCCGCTACTCTTTGCTTAAGCTCTGCATTAATCTCCTGAGTCATAAGATTAACATCACTGCCGTCTGGATAGTCGCCTCGCTGCAGAATCCTTTCATTGCCGGCAATCTGCTTCTCAAGTTCTTGTATTTCACCATCTATAGCTGACACTGCTTTGGCTTTTGCCTCAGGTGAGGGATTTTGTAGTGCGTTTTTTTCTGCTTCTAAGGCTTCAATCTTTCGTTTATTTCTTTTAGCAGCAAAAGCTTTCATGTCCCTAAACATGCGATCATCCCCTTTTAAATCCGCAAACAAGGTATCCGCATTACTGATATCATCCGAAAGTGTTTTTATCTCATCATCTATTCTACGAAGATGTTCAGTAGTTTCATAAATAGGATTTTTATCCGGCCCAGGGCCTGGGTCGCGTCGTATCATCGGAACGGATCCATCTGGTTCAAAAGTCCCCGGCTTCGAAGTAGATTTAGTTGAAGTTGGCGTAGGGGCTTTAGTTGGAGGAGGTGGAGTCTCAGCTGCAGTGGCTTTAGTTGCAGGAGGTTTATTCGATGGCGGATTACGTTTTAGCTTTACAGTTTGCTCAAGAGGCCAATCGGGCTGCGTAAGTTTACCGTCTATCCTTTTAGGGTATTCCATAGCGTCTGTGCGATCGGGTATTGGATCAAAACCATCTTTTGAAGTAGCTTGGGTGGGGGAGGCATTTCGCATTTCGGATCTTTGCTGTCTTAATGCCCTAAGTTCGTCATTCATCTTCTTTACTTCTTGCATAGAAAGATTTTCTGAGCCTCTAATTTTCTGAGACAGCTCGTTTATCCTACTATCTAGATCTGGCATTTGTTGTGTAGAGCCTTTTGCGCCCGATGGGATTGATTGTACCGGACTGACTGCCTGTTGACCTGCTTGTTGGGTCTGTAGTTTAGGCGGCGTCTTTGGGAGCGGTCCCTTGTAGGTTGGTAGGAAAGGTGCGCGGGGGGACGGAGCTTCGGGCAACCCTCCTGGGTATTTTTTTCTAAACTTAGCCATAACCTTAGGCAACGATGAGATAACCTTAGGGAACTTCGAAGCAATCTTCTCTAACTCATCGTACATGTATTGCGCTAATAGACGCCCTCTTAAGTCTGGTGTCATAATTATCTCCCACTCTTTTCCTTAAAATATTTTGCAGTAAGCATTGGTGCTAACATAGGTGCCAAGTACCCTGCCATCTTTGGTCCCTGCTTTAGAATATATCTCAAAACCTGTGGCTTTACAGGAACTTTATTGTGTTTTGCTGCGCCTATTGTATATCCGAGACCTTTAACATTTGCAATACCCTCTTCCAAAAGAACTGGAGCCATCATCCCAGTAGTCACTGCCCCAAGAGACTTTACTAAGTTCTCTTTTGCCTTTAACTCTTCTTTTGTAGCGAAGGATCTATCAGAAGCCAAAGCCATAGCGCCGAGTGGTACAAGATAGGCTAATAGGCTCCCGTGTGCATAGGAAGAGACAGCAGAGGATGACTGCAATAACTTCTTTCTTAGTTTCGAAGCGCTAGCATGACCTGCCTCGTGAGCTATAGTAGAAGAGCTTGCATTTCTGGATGTTGATACCGTATGGGAGTCAGGAATGTAGATTCCTTCATCTCGAGGTGACTCGTATCGAAGCCTATTTACTCCCTTAGCTACAAGCATGTTATCTAGAGAGTCCGATAATAGTTTATCTGTCTGTGACTTGGGCAGTGCATGTGTAGCCTCCTCTACAATCTTAGGTGCATAAGAAGCTGCTAATATACCTAAGCCCCTTAGAGAACTTGCAGACTCCGGCGGATGGACATTTTCAATCAATCTCGGCTTTGGCACCTGGACATTTCTCTCAGCAAGAGAGTGGTACATAGCATAGTACATTGCACGACTTGTTGGAGAACGCTCTGGGTCGTCCCTCATCATCTTTAGATACTGAGTCTTAATAGTTCCAGAGTCTTGCTTCGCAGACCATCCCTTGATTTGCTGATAGATAACTGCGGGACTAACTTGTGTAACAGACTGGTTCGAGGAGGCTTTCTTAGTAAAGGATTTTGTAATCTTGTCCAAGACTACTGCGCCAATTGCTCCTGCAGTTCCACGTCCGACACCTGCGGCCAGCAACTTTCTTGGAGCAATGGTTTTATCAACAATACCCTTCTCTACAAGGCCTTTAGCAGCACCAATCGTAAAGCCTGCCATAGAAGGCTTTACTACATCATTGTAAAAGCCCTTTTGCCCTTTTGTTTTCTTAATATTATCAGCGACCGCTTTTGCAGTTAAAGCGGCAGAGCCTACGCCAATAACACCTCGAACACTAGCAATACCCTTAATTTTATTTAAACTTTTAACCGCTTGCTGTGTTCGTTTTCCTGACTGGTCTTTTGCAAATGGACTCCCGTAAGTGACTCCTGCTTCTACAGAACCTTTAAGCCCTGCATAAATACCGCCAGCAGCAACAACTTTCCCAAAGGCATTGTTGCGTTCTTTCTTTGTTTTAGCCTGGCTAAGGTCACGAATCCCTGTAATAAACATAGGAGTCGTAACCATAGCAGCCGTAATACGACCAGCACCCCGACCCAACCCTACACGAATAGGGCTAGGACCGGACTGTGATTTAAAAGGCTTTCCCAAGATTTTATTCTCAAGACCTTTGTCTATTGTGCCTTTGGGAGCATCTGCTAATCCTTGAACTGCAGCTGCAGGCGCAAAGTAGGCCATCTGGTTAAGGTAGTTTTTAGAATCTTCCTTCGCTATCTTAACCAGAGTGCTTGAAAATATAGAAGCATCTGTTTTCATACATCTTTGTGATTATTGATGTTTGATACAATAGTATCAGTGCCGTTATCGTTCTTAATCTGAGCAACATGCGCCCATCCAGTGTAGCCAGAGTGGTTGTAGCCATTTCTGTTTTTGCTAGAGGCATCCAAAGCCGCTTGAATCTCTTCACTGGTTGGGTAGTCGGTGCCAAGAGCAGAACTTGAGCCTGATACCACTGCCAAGAACTGAGCATAACTGCCCTCATCCAATGCACCGCCATCATTATCAGAGTTAGTAACAATGACAGCCATATACGCTGGATTCGAGGAAGCGTCAACACCAGAAGCAACAGAGCCGTCAGTGTAGATAATCCCACCAAACTCTACAGTAGCATCAGTAACAGTGTCAGTGATACCACTAATGCCAGTATCTTCATACGTAAAGTTATCATGCCCAGCAGGAGCTGTGATCGTTACTACGTAAGGACCAGCACCACTGTCTGCGACAGTATGGTTTGGAAACTTAGCAGAAAGTCCACTACTGATCGAATCTCTAGCAGTTTCAGCTGAGAGACCGTACAAGTCAACATCAATCTGCAAGTCAGCAGAACTTGTGGTATCGTACTCTTCGCCGCTAGCACTATCAAAGAAGCGAGCAACGAAACTTACACCGTCATAAGTTACTGTTAAGTTTGCAGCAGCACCAGTCAAAGTAGGAGCACTACCAAATGAAAGAGCTACTGATGGAGTATCACCAGCTGAGTTAGCAAGATCTTTATCACTAACGTCAGTGAGGGAAGCAGAACTGGTAGAAACACCGTACATCTTACCATCAAGACGAGCATAAGTATTGCTTACACTAATACCAGTAGCAGTAGCACTTACTGTTCCTGAAGATACTTTACCACCCTTCACAACCTCTGAGCGACGCAAGTAATCATCGCAGAGACGATCAATAAACTTAGGAAACTCTTTGGTATACCAATTGCGAGCACGATAGCCAGTGAGGCGCTCTAATGCTCTTTTACCTTTTGTAATAGCCATGAATCACCGCCTTATAGACCAAGATGGTTATTCAAGTTAGAAACAACAGTTTCACCATCGTTAACAATATCACCGTGGATGTACCCAACGTGTACCCAACCAGTTACACCGTCATGTACACTACTAGATCCTTCTAAGGCTGTTTGGATAGCCGCAGAAGATAAAGGCGCTGCACTAGCAGCTGCGGTAGCTGCGTCAGTACCATTTACGATTCCAACAATTAATGGTGCGGTACCCTCATCAATTACACCGCCAGCAGCATCAGAGTTGCAAGCAATGACAGAAACGTGGTTTCCTGAAGCCCCTGTTAAAGTAACACTAGATGCGTCTGAGCCGTCACTAAAGATCAGTAGTGTTAAGGCATGCAGATCTCTAGCTGAGATTGCTGCAAATGGGTGCATCTTACCAGCAAGCATTGCCTCACCGGCTGCCAAAGATACAGGAATAGCAGTTCCACTACAAGTGCCTGCAGACAAAGCACCACCAAACATCATCTCATTACGAGAAGCGTATTTAGCAGCAATATCAGAAGCCAAAGAGATAAAGTCCTTAGTGAACCATTTGGTTGAACGAAATGCCTTCAATGCTTGAAGAGCGTTTTTACCGTATTGTGTTGCCATGTTATCCTCCATAGCGATTTTATAATCGACAGGCTAAGCCTGCACTATGTTAAGTTTTTAAGTTGCTTTTCTATCCATTGGAAGAGGCCCATATTTCCGTCTAGCTCTTTCTAAAGCCCTCTTAGCCTCTTCAGAAAAATCTTGAATCTGCCTTTTGGTTTGATGCTTTTCTGGAATCTTTGGAGCAATTAAAGTTTTCGCTGGTTTAGCCTGTCCGGTTATTAGCCTTCGAGCTTTTACCTTAGCCATTTCTGGAGAAATCTTACGAACACTCATAATACTTCGTATTGTTTGACTGGCTCGTTTCTCTATTAAGTAATCACGGATATTCATGGTATCTTTCTCAGCGTCTCTTTGTAGCTTTTTGAGCCATGTTTGCCATGTCATCAAAGCCACCGCCGCCAATTCCTTTAAATGCCTGTCTTCTACCCTCACCAATAGCTCTTCGATATCTGTACATATTCTTAGCAATACGGGGTCCGTCTACAGCCGTTGTAAATGCTGCTCTTGCCGTCCGTCTAGGTGATCCAGATGGTAATGTATCCGCTTTATCACTAAAAAATCTGCTCCCAGGGAAGTCACGCAATCTACCAGAGTGTTTGGCGATTCTTCGACTATATGCTGAACCTGCTGTCATTTCTGCATCACTTAGTCGATCTGCTAGTGCATCATTACCTCTGGCTTCAGCTTTCATACGTGCTTTTCGTATTCTTAGAAACCTCTTTGCCTTAGCAGTCTTTTCCATCTTCTTCTTAATAATCATGGCCTGAACTTTATCAGGAAGCTCTGACGTCTGCTTCCCCTTAAGAGCTGGGTGATTATCAAGTGCTTTTGTCTTGGCTGCGGCCGATTTAATTAAGTATTCATGTATATTCATAACTTCCTCTTAAATTATATCTTTTAATATGATTTTACTATTACCCATTTTAGACGCATACGCAATCTTTTCAGAGTATGAATCCTTTTCTGGATCATCCTCTTCGTACTCTGTTCCATTGTTTGTTAACACTTTAACAGGTTCCTTCTTTGCTTGAACCTTTTTTTTCTTCTTCATACGATCTTTCATTACTTTCTTTAATTTTGAAACTTGTGCAGGATGCTTCTCCTCTTCGGAGTTATCCATTGGTGTCCAAGGGTTACCTTCACGCCTAGCGCCACCCTCACTCTCATATCGTTCGTAATCAAGTGATTCAGCGATCTTATCAATCTCAGCATAGAAGTAATCTACGAGTTTCATTTCTTCCTCTTTTCTTTAAAATAATCATAAGTAGGCTTGAAAGCAGCACCGGCAGCTAAAGCAGTAATTATTGGCGCTGCTTTAGCCGCTCTTGGATACCGTTTTAGTTTCTTTTTTATGAACTCACCTACATTATCGACTAGAAAAAAGCTATCGTTAAAATCAAAAGCTCTCTTCTCTATCAGGTATTCTTTTACATTTTGATCTCTCATATTATGCTCCAAACATCCTTCCAATAATTGATTCTTGAGATCTTTGCCGCTTGTCTGAACTTGATTGTATCACTTTTCGCATATCTTTGTTAATTCGATCTTTAGACTGTGCGGTTAGGTACACAAACTGGTCAATGGACTTAGGCGGTGTTCTTAATAAGATAGTATCAAAGAAGCCTTTTGGTATGGTAGTAACATATCTCTTAACTTTTACTACACGATCTTTTTTCTCTCTATGGGACAATCCCTTTGCGCGTATACCCCTTGCCTCAGCTTGTGCCATCTTCTCTGGGTTGTAGTGTGGGTCTACCATCTGAACCATGGTCGTATTACCAAGAGACAGTCCTTCAGCTCCAGCTGACGTAATCAAAATAACCCGCTTCTTTCCTGCCTTATAGTCTTTTACATTTTGCTGCCTAACCTTTTCAGACATTCCTTTACGAGACTTTCCTGCAAAAACCCCGTATTCAATTCCCCTTGCTTTAAGACCAGCCTCTAAAACATCTACACCACCTTCTACAAAGTTTGTGTACATAATGATTTTTCCGTCTGGTGTATTCTTCAAATGCTCTTGCGCATCATCTAATACTTTCTTGATTTTAGGTGTAGCTTCTGCGGCTTCCTCTAAACTCATCCCTGGCACATGTTTGTGCAAACTATTGGATACTCTACGTGCATACTGAAGTCTAACCATGAAGAGTGCCAACTCCTTTTTGGTCATCTTATCTACTTCGCCAGCCTCAATCTTAGCTCGAAGTTTGGGATCAATACCTTCCATCGCCTGTTTGTAGTAGCGTTTCTGCTCCTTTGACATTGGAACTGTCACTTCTTCTGCAGACTTCCTTGGCTTCTTATCTGCATCAAGGTCTTCAAGATAATGTATATTCGGACCCAGCTCTCTTTCTAATCGCTTTGGATTAACGAGCTGCTTTTCAGTTCGCTTTCCACCAAATGGCCCTCTCCGCTTTGATGGAACCTTTTTAATATATCGATTTATGTCAGTACGGCTAGCCAATTGGTGTCGCCCTTTAACTTTCCCAGTGGCCTCATCTACTTCTCCAGGTCTAGCTAAACTTAACAGTGGAGCAAGATCAGATGGATCATTCTGTATAGGAGAAGCAGACAATGCCATGAAGTAAGGAATCTTACCTCGAGCTTCTTTGATTGCCTTGTATGAACTGCCTTGTGTGTTGTGCAACTTCTGAGCCTCATCTACAATCATTACATCAGGCTTAAAGTTTTCAACGTAGGCTTCCGGATTTCTTCGGAATGCAGCGTAGGAAACAATAATGTACTCTACATCATCTCCCACCTTCATATCTGGAGAGGTAGCAATCACACCTTTACTGTCTGTAAACTTTTGAACACCGCTCTCTAAGAAGTTTGTTCTCAACCCAGCTGGGGCAACAACCAATGCCCTCTTAGCTTTTTTTTGCTCTTTAAGATTTTCAAAAGCAGCAATACTAGAGATTGTCTTCCCGGTACCAGTGCCGTGAGCAGCAATACTACCCTCTTTAGGAGGCAGCTTTAATACTTGGTCGATAAATTGCTGCTGATGTTCATAAGGTTTAAACCAGCTCTTTAAGCGACTCTTCCTTACCCAAGTTTTACCCGCTACAGGCATTCCTGCTTGGTCTTTACCGATAGAACCCGAGTCTAGCCTACGCCAATGTCCTTCACTAGCAGCTTTTGTAAGTCCCAAGATACTAGCGTTAGCAGATAGCGAGTGTTCCCAAGTCATTTTAGCCCCTTAAGCAGAAGAGAGTTTACGTACTTAATAACGCAATCTCTACGTTCTTTCATCTCATAACTTAACCCAAACATAAAAGCTTTGGTGCGAACTTTGTATTGATTTGTCTTCTTGTCGGGATTTTCAGAACTTTGAATCTGCGCTAAGTGCTTTACACTAAAGGATGTTGGCGCGTCTGGAGTAGACGGGTCTGTAAAGTTAAATACATATCCTGCGTCAGCTTCTGCTATGATCTCTGCCTCAGTTTTTTGCCCAAGCATAGCATTTCTTGCTCTCAGTTCATAAGAGTTTAAGCCCTCTACAGCAACAAATGGAACATAACGCGTATCCGGAACCTTAGTAGTACTAACACCAGACTTATATCTTTCCTGCTCAAAGTAGCAAGAGTAAATATCTCTAGAATAGTTGGCATCTCTTGCTGGGAGTATCTTATCTCGTATTCCTCTTAAGGAAGCTGTGTCAGGTATTCCAGATTCTTTATTGTATAGTCTTTTTCTTAAAACAGGATTGAAGCTAGCTTCATAGAAGCCTGCTTCTTCTGGGTAAGTACTTGAACCAAGTCGGAGTGTTCCTTCGAGAACGTCTGTATACCGTAAAGAAACAAACTGATCTTTCTTTTCAAAAGCGACTATGGCCTGCTCTTCTGCGTCCATTGTAAAGCCCCGCAAACCGTCTGGACCTGGAGCTATATATTTATCTGAACCCCTTTGGCTTTTTGCAAAGTATAGATTGTATGCATAGGTATCAGGCCCTATGATGTCATATTCTCCAGGAATACCTAGCCTCTGGGTCATGTCTTTTACAAAAGAATTCTTATCTGCTACCTTCACAATAGAGCTTGCTGCATCTGGCTTATGCCCCATCCCAGACAGTTGAGATTGAACAGATCTATCTTTAAGTGGACCGTCTACAAACCTAAACCTGTACATGAATTCAAGACGCTTTGCGCAATCACGGAGACTTAACGTGCCTCCCTTTGTTTCAACCTCGGCCGGTAAGATTGTACCGCCTGCTTGATCAGCTACTTTTTCCAGGATTGAAGTGCACCCGAGTATAGGGAAATAAAACTGCTTACCGATGTTCTCAGGATGATAACGAGAATCGAAGTAATCTCGCATAGGTCGTACAACGATATCCTCAAAAGCTGTTTGACGAAATAGCGGATCCCCCTGAGTTCCATACTCTATACCATCAAAGTCTATGTCTTCTTCAAAATGCCTCAATGCAGTAAGACCCAATCTTGTCGTAGCACCACCCTGTCCAATATCATGCGTTACAGAGGTAACGTACCCATAATGGTGATCGGCAAAACTACCCTCTGGGTTGTATCCGTTTTCTGAATATGGGGACTGCCCCTCAGGCAGCTCTGTCATATCATCCATAATTAACGTGGAGAAGCCTGGAACAACCTGCGGACTGAATGTCATCTCTAAGCTACCTGCTCGAGCAGAAAAGTAGATTTTCCAGAATAGGTAGTCAGTAAAGATTCTTAAGTACTCTGCTCTTGCTTTCTTAGAACCAAATCCACCCATATCACCTTCCCAAGTGAAGATAGTATTTGGACCAACATACTGCTCATGAGGCATAATTACTGAGTAAAGTTTTGCCTTGTATCCTACGCCTTTTTCTGTAAGTTCTGAGAATCGTTCAAAGTCCGGCGCATAGGTACGCTCAGCCAAAGACTTTAGACTAGAAGAAGTGTAGCTGGATGTTGAAAAGATGACACCTGATGTTAAATTTCTCTCCGAGTACGTATTTTTAACTTTCCGCTTACCAGTACTCTTAAGCATCGCCTGGGTGCGCATAATCATTCGAGTTGGTTCTTGTAGAAAGTTTCTGCCATAAGAGAAGTTTGTATACTGATCAGGAAAGATAATATTGCAAGACGGTGGAGGAAAATACCAAAAGTCGGGCTTTATCAGATGGTAGTTTAGGGAAGTGCCTAAGTGATGCTCTCTGAATGGACCATTATTGTATAAGCCTAGGCCACCTTCTTTACCCTCATTCTTCCATGAAACCCAATCGTTGTAAGGCTTCATGCGTTCGCCACGTTTATAAGACTTGACCATCTTAGGACTTGGTATAGTCACTGAGTTGTACATTAAGACGCCCATAATCTGCTGTATAACTTCTGCTAAGTTCTTGTATTGACCCCTTCCCCCTGCAATCCTAGTCTTAAGCCACTTCTTAAATACTTTATTATCAAAGAGCTTGTCTGCTGAAGTATCTCCTCTAAGCCCTACAAGAGTATCTGGTATTCGATTTCGGTTCAGTTGCTTAGCGTAAAAGGTATTGTGTACACAAAAGGAAGTAAGAATACTTCGGTGCAAGCCTGTAATTACGTTTGTGGCCTGCGTCTTTCTCCACCCACTTTCATCATTTCCTTTATTGGCTGCTGTCTCAGTAGATGGATTTGGATCAAAAGAGGTGGGAGTGTCTGAGCCGATCTCGTAGTGCTTTGTAGAACCTAACCACTTTGTAAAGTTATCTGTTAAGTCTTTGCCGAAGAAGGTTCTATCATCTTTATCTCTTCGAGTTCCTAGGAATGTCTGCTCGATCTGCTCAAACCCACCTGATCTATAATTAGACGCTCCTTGCTTGATAACAGATAGATAGTTTGTAGGGTCTAGGCAGTCTAGTACTAACGCCCTACCTTGCACGGTCTTTGCATAAGAGAATCCAATATACTCTCCAGTGAATAGGAGCTTGTATCTACGACCTAATTTCTTATCGAAGTCTATCGCTCCGATCCTCTCGGCGCCCTCCAATGCACTTTCTTCAAGATTTTCACCATACTGGTCTGTGAAGTGCGGGCTTGGATCATCTTCCGTATTTGCCGTAAGGTAAAAGATCTGTACCAGTGATCTTGGCTTTATACAGGTAAAGCCCTTAGCAGGAAGCATTCTAATCTGCGCAGAGGCAGGTTGCCCCTCAGTAAAGGTAGTGCTAACACCGATAACTGGAACCTGTATGCCTTCGATATATACTTTTAGTCCTAACTCTGAAGCGGAGAAACTCATTTTACGATAACTCCGCTACTAGGATTTCTTGCAAATACGCTCTCTAAGTTTCTTAAGTTCTTTGGATCGGATGAAAGTAGTTTTCCTTGAAGACCAGCTATCTGAGCCTGTTCTCTAGAAACATTGTTTTCTTCCATATACTGTAGAATTGCAAGCTCTTGGAAGGCGTGCTCTTTACTCAGAGGTTGCGCATCAGGTAACCACCAAGTAGAGTTAAGCATATCAACAGAAGGCATAACATTAAAAGCATCTGTTGTATCCGCTACTTGATACTTTAAGAAATCAACGTAAGAAATAGGAGGAGCTGGAGAATCTGGCTTCCCACGAACGTACTCAACATCTCTTCCTCCTACTGTACTTTTTACTGTGTAGCCCGTATCATCCGTATCTGTGATACTTCTAGTATTGTATCTTGAGTAGTCCACAAAGTTTGTAAGAAGCATTGTAAAGTTAAAACCCATCGTATTTTCTTGAGACGCATTGATACTTACATTTGTGCTCATCAAGTACCCGACTGCGATATGATTTTTAAAGCCAAGATACACTCTGGACTTTGACTTCACACAAGCAGAGCCTCTTAGATATGTCTGGTAGTTGTACATCCATTCAGAATACCAGTTAAAATCTCTTGAGTTTAAAAGAAATCCGGCGCAACTTAAAATAATTGGTTGTTGTCCAAAGAAGAATGCATAATCTGTTCCAAAGGTTTGTACAATCTGAGCTTTCTCCTGGAGAGCGAAGTCCACCTGGGTAAGCATAAAGTTATGATTATGTTGACTGGTACCATTCGGAGAACTAGAGTCAATAATACTAATGTACTTTGGCTGAGATGGATCTGACGTATCACTAATACTAGACTTTACAGAAATGTAGGCAAAGTACTCCTCTCCATGTAGAACGCCAAAGGTTGGCCGTCTAACCAAGGCTTGCGTGGAGTCGGATTGCTGTAAGGCAGCTGTAGTTGAGCTGGCAATATCATCGATGAATGGATCACTAAGTATTGTAACTAAACTCATTGCTGCCCCTTGAATACATCTTTTACTAACTTTCTGCGCAGATCTCTTGGCATAACCTTTGTGGTATCTTTTACAAGACTCATTCTAGCCAATGTTGAGCCTCTGCATAAGAGTGAAGTCACCACTTCCGGGCTAATCTCATCATCAGCAAAAGTAACTACCTTTACCTGCTTTCCTTCTACAATTACAGACTTTGTTTCTGTTGCCATCCTATCTCTCCTAATTCGGACTGGAGGGAGGCTCTGAATATCCTACCCCTGCTACCTGTTCATTTGCTGGATCTTCCCCTGCCGCTGCTGCAAAGAGACTTACTGCTCTAGTGAACTGCATAACTGCAGATCCAAAGTCGTTGGCTTTAACTCTTGAGCCTCTACCTCCAACACCGGCAGCCTGCATTCTTGCAACATCAAGAAGTCCATTGTCTTTAAGAACTTTTGTTGCTTCTTCTGCATTAAGTTTTTGAGATGGATCGATGCCTAGACCAAGCTTCTTAATAACGTCAGCTCTTGCCTTTGCATTATCTCCCATCAATGCAGATGCAGCTCCAGCAATGTTTCCTATCCCACCAAAGCCTGAAAGGGCCAATCCTTGAAAGTAGGCTCCTCTCTCTGCTGCAGTATCCGAACGAAGACCTGTTAGTAATAATCTTGAACCTACACTGCTTCCCTTATCTGTATCAAAAGTTTTAAGGTCGCTAATAACATCTTCACCAACACCAAGAGATCTTAAATAGCTACCCTCCCCACGACCAACTTCCTGCATTCGCTTATTGATCTTCCCACCTACCTCGAAGTCCAGTATAGCTTGGCCAGCTAAGTTCATCTTAGACTGCAGTTTCTGAAGAACTTGTGGATCTCCGTTTTCAACTGCTTGTGTTAACTTTTGCAATAGACTATCGTTTACCCCAAGATCTCCAATCTCTTTGATTTTCTGCTGTTTACTTTTACCAGAATCTCCTAAGATTTGGCTAGCCCGATACATCTGATCGCCTGAGAGGTCTTTAATATCTTTTTCTCCAAGCTCAATATCGTACGATTTGGTGGCTTTTCCAATACTCGTTATGTCTGAAAACAGCATCCCACCTACGGTCGGTAATGCATAGGTAGTATATGTAACCTGCCCACCGGTTTTAATGCCTAATAAAGAGTTTCTCGCCGCGTCCGCATTGGAGAAACCTAAATCGAGGGATGCTTGATCAGTTTGGAAGTAGTCCCTTAACCCTTCTTCATCTATCTCTCCTGTCATCGAAAGCATTTGCTTTGCCATCAGTTGCATTTCCCTTTCATCTGTTACTTCATAGCCAGCATCCGCTGCAGCTCTCATATTATTTTTATACTTTTTACGTTGATCGTCTGTAAGTTGGGATTCATATTGAGATAATGCCTGGTCTATTTGAGCAGGAGATTTTCCTCGCAGCTCCTGTTCAATAGATGTTGCGCTTCTACCCAAAAGTAGCGAAAGGTTTTTGGCTTTTTCTTTATTTTCAAAGTTCTTACCTCTAAACCCTGATCGTCTAAACTGAACACCCTTCTGCTGGAATCTTCTAACGATAGCGTTCATTTGTGAATCTGTAGCCTCTCCGTACCCGCCTGCACCTTTACCTAATGTGCCTGCCATATTTAGCTCTCGGGCCACATTGATTGCTGCATACTCCATCTCTCCACCAAACTGAGATCGTACATTGCCAAATGCCCTGTTTTGTTTCATAAGATCCTGCCCTAAGGAGGCGTGTCCTACTAATCTCATTTGCTGGGAACTTCTCAGCATGTTTAAGCCTACTGGATCAACTTCTAAATAGTCAAGACCGTCTATACCTTCAGAACCGCCTAGACCCATGAATCTTTGGTACCTTGGATCCGTAGTTAGCGCTTCTCTAAGATCCATATCGCTACCACCCAAAAAGAAACCGCCTAAGCCCCTACCGCCGCCTGGCGCAGCGGATGCGCCAAATCTGGTTAAACGCTGAACGTCTGCAGCAGAAAATCCGATCCCTTTAGACCGGTTTTGAAGTATGCTTTGATAGCTACTAATTGCAGAGTCTGAGATACCAATAGGTGTTGAGGTTGTATTTCTAAATGGTGCCATCATAGAAGAGCCAGCTCTTGCCAGCCCTTCACCGAAGCCTCTGAACGCATCGTCAAACTTACCAATCCCGTAAGCTTGATAAAACAGGTCGCCTACGCCATGCTGAGCGCTTCTTGCAAAGATACCTTGCTCAGCTGCAACATTCATACCTCGACGTCTTTCTGCTTCTACTCTTCTTGCCTCTGCCTCGCTTCCATCTAGAACCTGACCCAACATACCAATCTGACGTCTATGCATGCCTAGTACATTTTCTAGTGACCCCGGGTCATTACGAGCAGCTGTTTGAATTAAACGTAAAGACTCTTCCTGTACCTTACCAGCCAGATTCGGATTATCCAAGAAAGCTTGCATCCTTTTCTGTTGTTCCTGAACCTGTGTGATTGATGTAGGGTTCATAATTTTTTCCATCTCTTTCTCTAGAGATGTTTTGCCAGATTGAATATCTTGTATTTTTGCGTAGTCGATACTGGCAACACCCTTTTCGTCGACCTTTGTGAACATCATCCCGAACTGGGCATTTGATTGCATTAGCTTTTGACTTAATGTGGCAGCAACAGCCTCTTTACCGCCGAGTGCATCTACATAAGATCGATTAACACCACCTGACTCGTACAGACCAGCAAGTGTCCCAGCCATCCCTTGAGTCATGGTGGCACCATAAGCTCTACCTAGCCCTGCTTGGAATGCTGTTTGAGCCCCTACTTGACCCAGTTGCATCATCTGGCCAACACCAATACCAGAGGATCTAGATCTTGCCACAAGGGCTGTGCTGGCATCTTTAATTCCTGCTAACATTTTATGCCCACCAGAACTATCTCCGTATGCACTACCCAAACTTTGCACAATCTGATTTGCTTCATCTATGCTTATGTTTGCTTCATCTGATATTTCTTTAAGTTGTCTAAGGGATTGCAATAACTTAGTTTTGAACTGCTTTAAGTTAGAAGCTCCGCTTAAAGACCCCTGCGCTTTAAGCACCCCAGTCATTTGACTGACCTGATCAAAGTTTAATCCAGTCTGGCTTTGTAGTGAGTCTAGGAAGCCCCCGTGTCTACCCATATTCTCCGCTTGAGATTGCGAGTAGCTAAAATCATTCCCTACAAAGTTGGATGCAAAGCCTGCACCTCTAGCCAGACCCGCTGCACCTTCATACGTCATCTCCCCTGCACGCATTAAGCCTTCAGAGGCAGCCATGAGCAATCCACCAGTTGCGATTCCTGCAATACCAGCAGCCGCACCCCCTGCTACTCTCGCCATTCTCGGTAATCGCATACTAAAGAAGGATGTACCTGTTCCTGCTGCGCTTCCTGCAATCCCACCATACAGATTCCTACCAAGCATCATCGGAGCTTCGAAAGCATCTATATACTTAGCACCCCTAACAGCACGGCCAAAAGTTGTTGTACTGCTTGTTGCAGCCTCCAGTGCTGGTCGCATCATGGGTAACCCCATACCCAGCATCATGCCACCATACTGCATAGACTGTCCAGCCGCAGACGCAGCATACATCCCGGAAAGTGCTGTATATTGTTGACTCGTCGCCACAGGCGAGTTCATCATATCCCTTAGACCAGGTGCTGGTAAGGCTTGCCCTTGTGGTTGTCCCTGACCTCCGATCCCGTATTGAGGATTAAAAGTGCCGGGAGGTGCAACGTTTTGCTGTACTTGTGTAGGATCCATGTGTCTCTCTTTGTTATTATTCTAACTTAATACAGAAAGACTTGTGATGTTTTACTTTACTTCTTTTTGGACTTTAGGCTCAACATATACCTGTAAGTGTAGTTTCTTTCCAGACTTTCCGTATATTGCTCCAAAAATGGTACGTAATGCGTCTGCGTATGCTCCCTTTTTCCCAAGAACTTTCCCAACATCTTTATTGGCAACCTTAATATCATATACAGCTGTGTGGCTAGTAAGCGTACAGGTGACCTCAACTTTTTCTTTCTCATCAACAAGACTTCGTATGATCTCTTCAATTATTTTCTGCTCTTTATTCATCAGTAGTACCCTTTATACAATGAAACAGGTAAAACTTAAGAATCTCCTTCTCCATCCCTGTCATTTTTGATTTCGTTACTTTCTCAAAAACCCTACTTGCTCTTTCGACTTCCGGCTCCACTACTTTTTGTAGCAGTTGTTTTACTGGAAGTTTTGCGTGTTCTGGGTCCTTTGCTTTTACCACTATCAACTTTCACCTCAGATTTGTGTATTGTTTTTAAGTCACCTAACATACTTTGGTGCAAGGTGTCTAACTGAACCAGTGCCTCATCGCATATCGTATTGAGATTATTACCGAGCTCTTTATCATAAATAGACTCTTCCTCACTCTTAATCTTTGAGATGTACTCTTTCACCAATACGCAGAGTTGAATCTTACCTTCAAGAACTTCAATCGTTTTAAGTACTTCTAGAACATTCATTTAATGTGAGCTCCAATTGCACCACGTCTAATCTGGGTAGACCAAGGATCGTACTCAAAGTTGCCATCAAGTAGCTTGTCAATCTCAAAAGCAATCCTAAAAAGTTTGCCGGGGTTTTTTCTTAACTTAAGAACATCAGCTCGTTTGATATGGTGCTTAATTTTAAGTTTAGGGCTCTTAATTACAATGTCAGCATCTTTATGAAACTCATCAAAGATCTCCAATACTCTGGGGAGAGCATAGTTAAGCCAAGCACCTGTGTCTGCCTTAAACTTTTCAAGAGGCCGGATCATTACGTCCGTCATCTCGTTTAACGCTTTCTCTGCCTCGAACTTTTCTAAAGGATTTACGTCTTCTTTGAAGTCCAGCATCTCGGATTGCTTTGATAGCATGTACACTGCGATACCGCCGCACTTTACCCCCTTCACTGGAGACTTCGTTAGAAGTAGCTCGATTGTAAATAGATTCTTTTCGTTGTCCGCCATAGCTCGATCTAAAGCGTTCATTACCTGAAGTCTTTTGGAACTCATCACATCTCCTACATACATACCTATTTGTTATAGCATATTCTTCTAGTTTTTCTTGTGACGCTTGGCTTACATCACTGCAAGCCGAGCATCTTAAAGTACCAGATACTTCACTATAAGATAGATCAGACTGAAACTCTTGAATCAGTCTCCGAGTGAAAAGTTCTCGTTTGGGCCCTCTTCCACTTCTTCTGGAACAGGAACTGGATAAACGGCTTTACCATCTACATCTTCAATTCTGAGCTTGAAGGCATCCATAACTGGGAAGGGGGACCCGCCTAGTCCGACTTCGCGCAATGCAAGAAAGAGAGCCAGTTCATTTCGACGAGGAACAGCTACTAACTTACGATCTTTAACATAGTGGGTTCTAAACGTATAAGTTTGCCCATCTACAGAAACATAACTTGTATGCTCTTTTGGATCTCGAATCACGGTTTCAGTGATTGTACGGTCTAGCGGATTTGTTCCAGCTGGGATATCGATGTTGCTTTCTGTAACTTTAGCCATAAGTACTCCTATTTCTGTAATGTACTACCCTAGTTATAATAGATTCTTAGCCATGTCTGCAAGAAAAAAGTATTTTTTAGAATAAGTATTTTAGTCACACATAATATTATAAAGCCTCCCGGTGTGATGGTTGGGAGCATTTTTTGGAGCTTATCATGTTAAGAAATGTTGTGTTAGAAGCAGCAGCAGCGATAAACATCTTGGACAGCTTAGAAGCTGTACAGGAAGATATCAAGAACAAAGTTAAAATCTGCTTGAACAGCCAGTACTACGTACTGACTGTAATGCCCGACATGAGCTGGGAACTCTGTGAAAAAGAGTGTCCATCGGAGATGGCAGACGAATATTACTCTCTTAAGGAATCAATTCCGCACGATGCACGATGCGGCCTAGACCTTGGTCTACAGGAGAAATTTGCGGAGCAAATTGCACGTCTGCGATACATTGAAGCGTATGATTGGGGCATTGAGCCGTACAGAGCCCTTGCAGAAGAGGTGGATAGCTACATGGCTGATTATTATGATCAGTGGGAGGACTTGTATTAAATACGACGTAAAAAAAGAAGGGCTCTGCGCAAGCATCCCTCTTTTTTTCGTACAAATACAAAAACAAATGTGGAATAAGTATTTTAGACACACAGTAACAAACGCCCCTAGTGTGTTGTACGGGCATAATCTATACATACGGAGTGCGTATGAAAACAGTTGAAACAAGAACACCCAAAATTCATAGATTAGCGATTACAGTTGATCTAAATGACAAACAAGAGATCATCGCCGCTATAAATCTTTTGACCCAAAAGTTACATGTGCCTCTATTGACTGAAGAGCAGAGTGGGCTGTGGGCTAGAAAGATGGAGAAGCGATATAAATTTTCCTTTATAAAAGCTTATAGTACTGTCAAATCGGTAGTTACTACTCAGGCAAAAGTCGCAATTGAAGAAGCGGAAGATTTTGATGATTTAGGTATTTCCTCAGAGAAAATTAGCGACTTTTGGAAAGAGTTTTATCTGGTTCTATCTAGAAAGTACGGGCTAATTTAAAGAAATGAGGGTCAGCAGTAAGGACTGCTGGGACTAGGTTGAGGGACCTAGTCCTTGAGGTGGTGTGTTGAGGGACACACCATCTCCCGTTTCTTTTTTACTTTTTATATCACCCTGCATCAGTAAGGAGCTGCCATGCAACTAACTCGCCAACAACAACAAAACGAAATTGCCATCAACAAAATGATAGGAGCAATGCAAAGCAGAAAAGGATGGTTGCCACCCAGAGCCATCATGAACTATGTAACAGACACGCTGAGTGAAACCTTCGGGTTTGACATAACTCAGTTTGATCCACTATGGATCCCAGTCTGTATCACCGCTACAGTAGACTGGGTACGGATTACGGGCTGGTGGCCGTATTACTATACCAGCACATTTCATTCGGGAGAAGAGTACAAGACTGTCTGGAAGTACGTAGGAGCTGGATCTACTGAGATGGATCCATCATTCTACAAGATCTTTCGCGATGACCAGTCTGCTTCTATGTTTCCTGTTCGACGGAACCACCCAGGGCTTTCTAGTATGGAGAAAACTGAGATCGTGTCATTTATTCGTGATACATATTGTCCTCAGTTGCGGGTTTCAAAACCACCAATCGAAGCGGTAGAACGTGCCGTATGGGCAACTCTTATGTGGATGTGTGATTCATACGGTATGGACTACCTGTGTGACCATTCACACATCATTTCCTGCTGTAATGAGAAAGATTACAAGATGGCATTCCTGCACTCCTTCAATGCCACCCCGCCACCAGACTTGTCACCACTAGAAGAAGAGCCAGATTTTGACATTCGAGATAATACGAATCAGGAGATGATGAAAAAGGTAGGGCTAATCAAAGAAGCCTTGGCCTATCTTAAGTATGAAGTAGGTCCTTCATGGTCTGTCCACTCAGAGGAGCTGTACAACTCGTTTGCGCAGTTTAAGCAAGAAGAGGCGTTGGAGAATACACCTTTAGTGTGTAAGGAAACACTCTTTGCTCTTAAAGGATGCATTGAAGGTTCTGACTTGCTGGATCCTTTGAAGATGATCTGTACAGATCGGCCAGTAGGAACCTGCTCAAACTGTGGTCAGAATCTATGGTGTACCTCTCAGTATCACGTCGATATGGATATCCAAGGTAGTACTTTTATGTGCAGTAACTGTGCAGATCAGCTTTCACAGAATGTACAAGTGCTTGATCTATCTGGTGAAAATATGATGAGTAAGTGCCAAACCTGCCTTAATCAAGAGTGTCCTCACCTAAAGGTTGAGACAGATCAGTATGGTGTAAGCATTCCAAAGCTTATGGTTACAATGGGATCAAAGCAGCTTGAGGTTTATCGTCAGTATCTAATGCAACAACCACAGGGAACTCTGTATGGAGTAACCGCGGACGAGATTGCTGGATACTATGCGGGGAATCGTCTTGGGCAGAATGCGATGCTCGGAGGTGAGGCATGAAAACAATACTCACATCGGAGATTATCATAAAACAGATTGTAAGAAAGGTGGCTACAGACTTAGGATGTTCCTCTGCAGTAGCTTCTCTCTTGGCAGAAAACTATGTTATTGATAAGCCTATCTGGTTCCACAAATGGCTTAGTAGTAACTGCGTCAGATGTATACATGATCCAAGCTATTGTAACTTCTGGAATCCCGACGAGTCAAATCTATCCACATCGGAGTTTGAAAGCTGGAGAGTGCACAATGTTCTAAAGGATGTATTAGCCCCTTGTCCCGAAAAGGAGTTAGCGCCTGTGAATACCAACAGCGATACCTAATCGAACTCGCATAACACCATTGCTGTACTCCATAGGACCCATAAACAGAGTATATATCTTCCCTTTTAAATGCAGGGAATGATATAGCTCTGTTTCTCTTTTGGATATCGATACAGCACAACTTTCAGGATTGCCTGAGAAGGAGAGCTCAAACAACTTAACTTTTTTACCCTTCTGTAAACCTGTTCCATCGAAGATAAAGCTGAACTGTTCTACAGAAAGCGAGTCTTGGTTTGTGTAAACCATGTTGGAACAAAATCTACGCAGTAATGAAAATATAGGAAACATTATGCTACCAGGAGTGATATTTGTTGAAGATATCTCTGCTGTGTTTGAAGTATTAGAAGAACATTATAACACAACAGAAACCGAACGAGAAAAAGCCTTCGATACTGTGTATAACAGTATAGAAACGATCCTATCTATACTTACTACGTCTATTCCAAATAAACAAAACTGTTTGGATAGAATGTATAATAATCATCTTGTAAAGAACCAAGAGATTCAGTTTTTTCGCCATCTTTATGAGATTGACTTCATAAAGTCAATGACAGCGACTTCGTACTTAGACTCTTTGTATGAAGTGCTTCATGAGGGGGGAAGACCGCACTGGAAAAGATTTTTTAAAAATGTAGAAGGACATGGAGAGAGTGAAATACTCTTTAACCTTTCCTCAGGAGAACTTGTGTGTCTAAATGGAGACATAATGAGTTGGGGAAAGTTTAGTATATTACCAAATATAGGAGCTGTAGGGCTTCTAGGGGAGGATTATGGACACATGCCGTGTTGGTGGGATCGCAGTTTATCCCATGTCGAAAACTATTGCGGATTATCTCTGTAATAGCCTTGGAGAGGTGGGCTCTCAGCACCACCCAATCAATCATAGTGGGGTTAATCAAATCCTCCTAAGTCAATGGAAATATCTGAGGAGTATTCGTCAGATATACAACATCGTTCAACTTTACGAACAAGGTAAGGTCGATAACCTAACAGCTGCGCAAGCAGTGAGAAACTTTAATAACAAAACAGGAGGATCCTTAACCATCGAAACAATCAAAGATTACACCCTAGAACGCCCATGCAGTTACGGGCTATCAGGTACGAACGACCCTTGGATCTTTTACAAAACTCGTCAGGGATACAGTATCTACGACTTACTCAATCTAGAGATCCCTAATATACCAGGAGATTTAACAGAGTACGAAAGGAACTTTCTGCCCTTAGCAGAGTTTATGGAAATCCTTTACTTTGCAGATTGGAGCGAAGAGATACTTTGGGTAATACGCAGCCCGTTTTTGGATGAACGGCCTTTGATATACGATAATCGAACCACCGAGGAGGTGAAGAACAGATTTAACCTAACATGGGGATATACAACGTATGGCGCAGATGAAGAGGCTTGCGCTCTTACTTATGTCCTTTCACCAGAAATAGAACAGTCTTGGGTGATGGAAATGACACACCCAGAATTAGTATAGGAAAATAACATGCCATTAGACATAATGATGAAAGCAGGCGATAAGATCGTCGATAGACAATACATCACATCACTCCCAGTGCCTCAGAGTACTAGAACATACTGCGTAGTGCCGCATGAGAAAATACTATGTAATATCGACGAGTTGATGAAAGAGCACAAACCAAGGTACACTCTAGTTAAAGAGAGTTTTGTTACTAATCGAAGCGAGCAACGAATGTTTTTCAAACAATACTATCAAGCTCCAGGCCTGACGGACATTGTTTGGGGCGGTCGAAACGGCTACGATCACATGACGGCGTATGCACATGGATGCGGAGCTGGAGTATCAGTCTGCAGCAATCTGCAAATCTCTGGATCAGATGTGAACTACGTGCACGACCACTACCACGGTGTGTGGAAAAAGATTGTTGCATCGCAGCTTGCAACCGTACTTTCAGTCGAAGAGCGTCTTGAGATCGCAATGAAGAAGCGCAAAAAGATGCAAGAGATTGAAATATCAGATCGAAAAGCGTTTGAGTTTTTAGGCTTTCTGAGAGGCACAAATAAAATTAAAGCAAACCAACTGTCTATAGCCCTGGACCACTGGATAAATCCTCCTTTTGCAGAGTTTGAGGATAAAACAGTTTGGTCACTCTATAACAGTGCTACATGGGCATTCGGAAAGTCAAAGGATCCACAAAATATCTTACGTCAGCATACTGATTTTGATGAAGTGATGGTCAAGGAGTTCGATCTAGCATGAAATACAAAGACTTTAAGCCATCAGAATATGATCGGCACATTAAAGTAGAGGGAAGGGAAGATTGGGAGGTCATCCCTTTTGCCTCTAGAAATAGAGATAGCCAACCCCTACAATCCTCTAACTTTGAGTTCACAGAAGCTGCGCTTAATGGCGTAGAAGAGGAAGGACAAAACTGGGAAATAATGAGATTCGGCCACTGGGCATGTGGCTGGTTTGAAATCATGGTGTTCAATCCAGAATGCCAAGCAATAAAAGAAAAGGTGGAAGAAATAGACCAAAACTATCGAGATCACGTTGTCCTCGATGAGGACCGATACATGGAATTACTTCATGAACTAGAAGAGTCAGAGGAGATGGAATGAGTTGTTATGAAGAAGCAATTGGAAGTTGGGACTTTCCAGCTACTGGATGGATGAAATCAGTCAAAGCCCTATACGTAGCAGACTGCGAGATACACAACAAACACTGGGATGTTGCGAACATCTTTTACATCGAGGCAAAAGATGAAAAGATTAAAGAGTATAGAGAAAACTTTTGGGGTATTCTAGAGCGTGCCAAAATTAGAGTATTTGGTGGTGCTTTTAATAGGCCAAATACTCCAGATTGGTTTGATTATGAGACTGTTTTTCGTCTTTGTAGTGTTAACACGAATACCCATAAAGATGATCGGCAAAGACCAAAGAAACCAAAGAAGTATGACAGGAAAACCCCAGTTAAAAGAGGTTTTCCCTCGACTGTTACTTTCGGTCGAGGCACTTGGCAAACGCTTGAAGTCGGCATCCAAAGTCGTCACATACGTTTACAGATCGGGAACGGAAACCGATCTGTAGATCGTTGGTGGCAAACACCCTTAGGTCAGGCCTTTGAAACTGTATTATCTAGAACAAACTGGACAGGAGATAGTGGTGGATATTGCATCCATCGTAGCGAGTACGATTCTGAGAATGACTTTGAACCTTCTTACACTTTTGTATACGGCGGAAAAAAGTTCATGAAAGAGTTTAGGAAAAGACGGGGATGGTAATCCTCGTTGGATGCTCTGGGGTTAAACGCCCTGGAGCATTGCCTGCATGGCAGAAGTATGATGGGCCATTATGGAAGTCTTTACGAACAGTAGAGGGGGTTGAAAGCCTGATTAACAGAGATCAAATTTATGTAATAAGTGCTTTACACGGAATCTTTCCTGCATCACGCATTATCAATGACTATGACTATTTTTTAACTAATAAGGAGGAGATACAGAACTTAGCAAACTTAATCAAAACTCAAGTCGCTCCACAAGGCATGCATGTATTTGCTGGAGTGAAATATAGAGAAGCTTTAACACTTGGAGGTGTGCGGTACACTTTCGCCCCTGGAGGCATAGGCCACAAAAGACAACAGCTCAAACAAACAATATGGAGCCTAATATGAACTTAACTGACGAAAACCTGATCAAACAGTTCGGGCTGAAAAGCAACTACGATCTTCAAAATATAAATAAGGTTCGTAAAGCTGTTTATGAGATTCTACGCTTGCAGAAAAAGTACCCAAAGGAGGACTTCTTCCTATTTAAAGATAAAAAAGGTAACTTCAAAGCAGTTGGAGATGCAAAGATGCTCCAGCGCTTAATGATTGACAAATGGAAACTATACGGATGGATAATGAATGCCTAATGAAGATAAGAAGATGACTGGACTCGATGGACTACTGAAAGGTACGCCTATGGAACCAACACAACAGTGGAAAATGGTGGCTCGTGTTAATGCAATGCGAGACATCTTGGTAGACTTCCTTGCAAGTGAGATGGTTGGACAGGATCCGACCGTTTCATTTGACGATCATAAGGAAGTGATTAAAGAGAAAGTACAAGCTCTTGAGGAACAATACCTAGAGAGTATTAATAAAGCACGCGCAGAGCGTATTACGGAAAAGGCAAAAGATGCCAGATTCAGAGGATTTAGAGGATGACAGTAAAAATTACAGAAGAGGCGGTGGATAAGTTAGTGATCAAAGATCCAGCAAACCCAGAGCAAAACCTAGAAACATTTCTAATTGTATACAAAGTATCAGACGGCGACGACGGTGAGGATATCGGGTACAGAGTATGGCTACAGCCTGGTCGTATCCACCCACAAGAAGTCATGTTTGCTACAGTGGACACCGTAGCCAGAGTGATGGCAGCACAAGAAAACATGCCCTTAGTTGAAGCTCTTGGTGGTAAAGTTATTGAGGCTGTTGAAAACTTCGCTAAGGTTCTTGAGAACTTAGAAAAACTTAAGGAGGAAATGAACCTTGGAAGCGACGATTAAAGAGACCCGTATTAATGAAAATCTCGTAGTTCTTCAAAGAGAGGCAGGGATTGAAATCATTAAAGGCAACGAAGTATTTGGTATCTTTCTAACATGGGAAGACTTAAAGATTATTCTTCAGTCTCTTCATGTTTTCTGCTCTCCTGAGATTGAGGAGCTGCAGAAGATACTGGAAGAGCGAATGCCTTCCTAACAAACGCATCAAGGGCAGCTTGCCCGCCAATGTATGTGATCTGTGTGGCTCCGGCTACCCATACCATAGAGAGTAGTACGGAGTCAGACTCATCATATACAATACCTAGACTAAGAAGGAATAACCATCCCGCATTCCATATCATAGCGGCGATAAACTTTTTGGACTTAAAAGGCGTAGAGTGCGTTACTTCTTTCATATTTACCCCGGAGGTTTAATGATACAACAGATAGAAACAAATAGATTTTTGTTTCTCTTAGAGAGTTTAGCAGACGAAATGAAACTTTGTCTAGATAATGAGGAGTTTGTATCCTTTAAAACTCTCTGCAATCGCCTTAACAGAATCAATCAGCTTGTGCTAGCAGATAAGACGCAAGCTTGGGCATTGCGCCTCAAGGTAGACTTCTACTTTGATAAACTAATCAATTCAAATAGGCTGGTTATGGACTAGCAAATAGTCAGCCAAATGTGGAATAAGAATTACGTCTAGAAGATGAGGACTTCTAGGCGTTTTTCTTTACCACCTTTCCTCGGAGATCTCCCTCATGCATTATTATGATGAAATTTTGATTGGGCACCACATCGAGCTCGGCGTGCCTGAGCTAAACTTACACGGACTTACGGTTAAGTCCAAATATCAATTCATTATCTGCCAAGAGTTTGATTGCACTGCAATCATCGAACTTATAGAAGAACTCGATGGTACTCTACGATCGGTAGAGTTTCTTGCCTTGCCAAGGCAAGAAAGCCCTAGGGGCTACGCCAACAAGTTGGTGGAGCTATTGGGGCTGGATACAGTCACGATGAGACACGATTACTTCGTTGAAAAATACGGAATGGACGATGAAGACGCGTCCAAGCTGGCTCTTATGCTCGGGGTAGAACCAGCTCAACCAATCGCCTTCAATGCAACTAATGCAACATCGGAGGAAAACCATGTTCAATAATTCGTACACCGTTGAAAAGTGGTGTAAAGAGCACCCTGACCGGGCGAAAGCCTTGGGTAAGGTGCTGTTTAAGAACCAATTCGCGTCATCAAAAAAAATACGCGAAGCAGTCTTCCAAATGGGCGTGGGCCCTGAGGAAGAAAGTATCGCAAAGTGGGCGACAGAGAACAAATCTATCGCCAAACAGTTATTCATCAAACTGTATAAGGAGTTAAAATGACAATAGAAAAACAAACCCGTGCATTAATAAAAGAGCACGGTCGTGTAGAAACAAAGAAATTGATGTGGATGATTATTAACAATCCACATGCCCGACTGGAGGATGTGGAGGAGGCCAAACGAATCCTCCGTCACATGGGGGTGGAGGTATGAAGCATTTTGGAAAAAAAATCCGTGGTGCTTGGTGGGTGTGTTATGGTACACCCACCGCCTATCAAAACCTTTACAGAATCTTTGATGGTTCTGTTAGAAAGGAATACGTTGATAGAGCAATTAAGCGTCGTCACGGTTCTCAATAGTCCTGCAGGACTTTATGCAGTCTTAGCTACCTCTGGTAGTGCTTTCCCATCTAGGGGGCTCCTATAAACCTAGAACGTGTTCGAGTGAAGTGTATTCTGCCACCTCTCCTCGTTCTTTTTTTTAGCCCATTCTGCAAATATAGGTTCGTTTATAGCATAAGTATTTTGAACGCAACCAACCTTCTTTTTCAAATCCTCCATGCGTTTTAAGAGGTAAATCGGAGCAAGTCATGGCTAATAAGCTATTTACAATTGATGAGATTGTTAACCTTCACAACACCCTCATTGGTGTTTCACACACATACAGCAGATACTATGGATCTAGAGAAAACCCCTTCCTAGAAGTTTGCCAAAAGTTGCAACAGAAAGTAGAGTTCTACGAAAACAACGAGATTCCATTCGAGCCGACCTACATCGGTAGTAGAGTCGAAATGAAAAGATCTCTCTTCTCAGAGGTATGGAACTGGATTGAATCTCACACCGACTGGGATTTAGATAAAAATAGAAGAAATCCTTTCATCACTCAAACAAACCTGACAGAAGTCCAAACCTTTGGTCCTCTATTGAGATTCTTTGGCCTACAACTCTATGAAAACCCTCTTGGGGGGTACATAGGCACATATAACGCAAGGGTTCCTGTCGATGCACTGCCGACCTGGCTTGACCCTCGTGCCGTGCACCGGTACAAGGTGCTTGAAGCGGGTAGTCCATCGGGTTATCCTAAGTGGTCTATAATAAAGACCATGGAAAAAACCTCCCTACACCGTGGAATGCTCATCAGAGATGATACATTCCAGTTGTCGCGGCAATGCGACAATCTACTGGGCATCTTGGGCCCAGATTCAGAATACGAGGAATACATTGATATTTCTCATACTAAGAGGGTAGGTAATTGGAAAAAACCGCCTACCAAGTTCGTTCCGATTGAGGAACTGAGTAGGTACAAATGCGTGTCGTCAGGTGTAACGGTCGGATCGGACAGATACATAGATGGTGATAGGGTCATCGCCATCTATGGCTGGGGAGCAGGTCAGGTGGGTGGCGAAGGCTGGGTTAATAACACCCGGCTAATGCGGAAGGAGCGATCTTCAACAGCTCCTGTTATCCCAACATACCCGGAAGACCGGATGTTGCAAATCCATAAGGATTTGCAACAGCAATTCTACCTCGGATACCCAGTCCGGACTGAGATTAAACTAGATGGGTTAGACTTCTCGGTTAAGAAGTCTAATCTTAGCCGGGAAGCTTGGGAAGGAGAAAAAAAGATGGTGGGTCATAGGCTTGCCGTCTATGTAACGGATGGGCAGACTGCGATTACGGTCTCTACACCAAAGACCGTGATCAACTATGTGGTTGAGAATGATGTTTACAGCGTAGAAGAGTTCTTGATGTAAACATCAAGCGCCGAGGGAGAGGGCGCGTTATAAATGCTCTCCCTGGCCGGCAGTGGTTATTTTTTCGCTTCCTCTTTACGTTCTGTAGCTTGGGCATGTTTAACACCCATGATGGTACCAATAATAGAGAAGCTGTTTGTTAAAAGGATACCAAAAAGGTTACTCCAGGTGTTTCCAATCAAAGTAGTCTCACCACTCTGTATCATCATAGAGTAGACATACATTGCAGTAACGATTACACCTACGGCTACAATTACAAGAAGCGCAATGTTTACGATATTACCAATCAGCTCAAACTGGCTCTTTTGTTGAGCCACCGATAGATCTTTAAGCGCATTCTCAGTAGCTGCTTCTGCTGCATCTAGAGCTACCTGCAAGTCAGCCATTAGAGTATTGTTCTCTTCTGCCTTGGCTGTAAGCTCTTTGTTTTGATCTTGAACCTGCCTAGTGACCTCTAGTCTTTTTTTCCGTCTCTCTGCATCCTTCTCCTGGCATACTTTAAGATACTCACCAAACTCTTCACTGGCGGGTTCTAACACCTTAAGGATGCTGCCTTCGAGATAAACACCCCTTGTGTTACCCATTGCAATAAGATCAACCTCTTGTTGTACAGTAAGTTTCATTGATACACCTTAAATGGAAGTGTCCCATCCTTATAACCCTGAAAATCTTCTTTAAACTCTTCTAACCTTGGTTCAATATCATCTGACTTGACAATCCAGAACTGTGCCCCAACGTGTATTGCCTTTTCAATCTCACGTTCATCTGCGCTACTAGAAATAATACCAATAACAACACCATTACCGTAGTCGTGATTGATCTTATCTATCAGCTCTATACCATCAAAAGAAGATCCGATAATATTTAGGTCAGCAAAAACTACATCAGGCTTCTCGTTTGGTGAGTTCTGAATATCTTCAAATAGACTTGCAGCTTCCTCTGAACTATACATGGCTTCTAAGTTAAAGGTAATGTCAAGAAGGCTACAAGCATCCTCAAACACAAGGTGAAACAAATCTTCATCGTCTACTAATAAAATACTTCTAATCATTGAGTCTCCAAAATACGTCGTAAATCTATCGCTAGAGAAGTACCTGGCTCATCCGTACTTTTCACCTTGATATCACAATCGTGCTCTTTAAGTATTGCTAAAGCAATATTAAGACCCAACCCTGAACCGCCATCAAAGTTTTCTTCTTTTCGCTTGAATGGGAGACTCAGCTCTTCAAACTCTTCCTGAGTCATCCCGATCCCATTGTCTTTTACTATAAGGTACTCACCATCTACTGTAACCCAAACCTTAACTTTTTGCTTAGATTCGTTGTACTTTATTCCATTTCTAATAAAGTTATCAATCGCAGTGCAGAAAAGGGATTTATTTGCATTTAGGTTCGGAAGATTACCCACCTCAACACTAGCATAGTAGGCTGTGTGTTTTAAGTAAAAGTCCAAGGCTTCCTTAAGATTGAATACCTCTTTATCTAGCTGAGAGCGCTCTTTCACTAAGTTTGTAAAAGCATAGACACCTTGATACACCGTTCTTGTGTGTATGAGTCCCCGCTCGAGCATCTTAATTGCGGCGCCTAACTTAAGCTCGTTAATTAAGTCAGGAGTCAGCTTTGCTTGTAGCATAGAAAGACCCCTAGGAAGATAAGTATTAATACCAGAGTGCATATCATGTCTAATAATACGATTAGAGTACTCAAGAAATACCTTCTTTTGGTATAGCTCCTCTCTAATTTTTACTTTTTCCAAGATGGCTGAGTTGATCTTAAAAGAGCTCTTTAACCACTTATCATAGGCAAGATTTTGCCCTGGCACAAAAATGCCATGACGATAATGCGTAGGCATCTCCTTTCCCTCTTCGTCAGTAACGAAAATCTCTGTCCGAAAGATCTCTTTTATAATTAGGTTCTGGTAAGTATTCTCTAGTTCGCTCTTAAGACCCGAAAGTACGCCACTCTCCGAGAAATGGAAACGAGGACACCCATCTAACTCTATAAAAGAGTTTGGATTATTGTAATCTCTTGGAGACCAGCAAATGCTATACCATACACCTGTAGTCACTTTCTTCTCCTATATTCGTAAGTGCCTTGTGCAATAGCTGGGATTGTAAATCCAGCCCCCTGGAATCTAGATGTCTTAAATGCAGCCTCTCCCTTTGGCTTAAACTGAACAACAGGAGGATTACTTAGAGATCTAAAATCAATTGAAGTCATCATTCTTGGAGACTTTGTATGGACTACTCCTACTTTCTTTTGAATATCAGCAACAAAAGATGAACATAGAACTTTGCCATCAATAGGATCTCTGCCAAATATCTTATCTAATGCAATCCTTTCTAGATTTGTATCCCCAAAGATAGCCATTCCTCCTAGCCCAGCATCGTACTTGTAGTTATTCAGTTTAACAGCTTGCTCGGCGTGTGTAACCATTCTCTGACGCATTGCGTCTGAAACATTAGGTCTTATCGCTAGCACTCCTTTATCACCTTTTTTTAAGTAATCAGAAAGCGTTCTTGTATGAACATCTCGACCTGGACCAATATGAGCTAGACGCCCATCTCCTAAGTAAATAGCACTATGAAGATACTTACCCTCGGATAGCCGGAATAAATTGGTTTTCATTTTAGGAAAGAATCCCTTATTTTCTTTCCCTACTAATAAAACATCTCCTGGCTTTAGATTTTTTTGAAATGTTGGGATACTCTCAGTAGTTACCTTAGGGACAAGTCGCTGTAAGTTGCGTAAACGTGACCCTCTTCTTGCCAGTTTTAATCCTAGGGCTAAACTTGGTAAACTGATGCTGGCAAAGCCAATACTAACTTTATCTTCTCTTTTCATAGTACTCTCTAAGTTTGTTGCGATTCTTATAAGCTAATAGCCCTGCTCCACCCAATGCAACTCTTGCAGCATTTAACCTTAATAGCCTTCTATGCAGAGGAGCAAGTGGATTATTCTCAGCAATCCTTTTTGAAGTGACTAGATTTGCGATCTCAGTAGCCCCTCCATCAGCTGCAACACTAAGTCTAGAGTATCCCTTTTTCTGGCTAGAGGGGTTGGCAAAGAAATCATCAAGGGGCTGTACTCGATCCTGCTGAATATATACGGAACTTCTAATGTTTGGCTTGTACATCTTTTCAATAGCAAAAGTATTTCTATAGCTTGGGCCGGCTTTAGAAACTGTGTTGTCCAAGAAAATCTTAAACGGTTTCCCAGCTGCACGAGCTTCTGTAATTGTAGTCCCGCCAGGTCTAATGATGTTTAGATCTGCCTCTTGCATCATCTTTGATAGGTTAGCAAAGCCTTCAATATTCAATGTAACACCAAGAGCCGCAGCTTTTCCTTTCATACTGTTGAGTCTTCTAATAAGTTTTGGATCATAAAGTTTGTGGCCTTTCTTACCTGCATAGCCTGTTACCACATGAATCGTTGCACCCTGCGGTAAGTTCTTAGACTTTAAGACAGTGTTAAGACCATCCTCAACGCCCATTCCCAAGGCTCCGCCAGAAATCGTAATGTTATACCCCTTGGGTAATATTTTAGTAAAGCTTTTCTTAGGAGGAGAGATGGGTAATGCAGATACTGTGTGAATTCTTCCTTTAAGAGTTGGGTGCTCTTTTTGTAGAATGGGCGCTGCGCTAGGTGTAGCAATATGCTGAGAGAAGCTGCCCATCGTGTTTTGAAAGAATGGATTGGGCATCTTAAATGGGGCCTGATCGGTATGCACAGTGTATATTGGGCTATCAACATGCTTTTGCAAGAACATATCCATTCCAGAGTGCATATTAACGATCTGCTTGCCCGCTGTATCTTTACTAAACTTTTCCCAGTCGATCCCATTTGTATAGTAGTCATACGCCTTTACAGCATTTCCTGCGAGGTCTTTTGTCCCTTTGATAGTATCACGAGGCGTAAAAATCTTATTGAACTCTTGCATTCTACCAGGAAACGCATAATCATCAAGATTCACTAACTGTACTTCAACCCCCTTTTTCTTTAATGCTTCAGCAACTGCCTTACCTTGATTTCTGTGGCCCGCCCCACGGCTGTCATCAGTGTGTAGAACTACAAATGGAGCATCTGGCCTAAGGGCTCTCTTCTCTGTAGGAAGTAATCCCATTCCGACATACATTCCACTGCCGCCTGCTAATCCTGTAGCCGCAATAGTATTTTCTGTTTTATCCGACAGACCGGTTAGGGAAGCTATCTTTTCAAGCTCTAAGTAATAATACTTACCAGCTGTCTTTGTAAACTTATGGTCGGGTTTCATCTTTTTATAGATGCCCATAATGTATGCATAGTTATCTTTCTGGCCAGACTTTCTAGCAATCTCTGTTGCTCTTTGCCATTTCTCTTCATCACGTTTAGACTTAACTACACTATTAGGCATGACTGGCTCACTGAATCTTTTTTATCTGAGCAAATTGTGTCTTGCGCAGTCTGTTCTCTACTTTGTACAGCTCTTTAGTAATACTTTTCTTACGAATGGAAGGCGCTGTAGTAGCCCCTGCGACTGCTCCTACAATAGCAGCAGGGATCACAGTTTTCTTCAGAAACTTTTGAGCACCAGGATCCTTAACCATCGAAGCAGCAGCCATAAGAGGTGCGGCAACAAAAGAACCGATAACTCCACCTTGGGCTCTAGTTTTTCCAGTAGGCTCATAGTATTGAGACACAAGTTTCTTTTTTCTATCCTGCAGCTCAGGACGAGTCATCCA
>Ga0181592_10000055_pt1 | contig 63231 bp, 91 predicted proteins | sample 071ome_20_FD_133755 | JGI IMG/M metagenome (GOLD analysis project Ga0181592, IMG submission 133755) | Coastal salt marsh microbial communities from the Groves Creek Marsh, Skidaway Island, Georgia - 071412BT metaG (megahit assembly) | ecosystem: Environmental > Aquatic > Marine > Intertidal...
TTCAAAATAATTTTTATCGTAAGTAATGTCATTGAACAAAGGTTTTACTGTTGAAGCGGTATTTGATGCGTTGTCTAGACATTTGTAAACGTGTTTGTAAGCCGACTCGTCAACAACAACAAAGAAATTTTTGTCAAGAATGTCCTGATCTCTGTCATCGAACATTGTATATGTTGTGCCTTCAACCCAATTATATCTTTTGATCATTGGTTGCATATCATTTGCGGTCAATTTCTTCGCGAGTATCATATTCTCAAACGCTTTTGTTTTCAGTGAACGAAGTGATCCGATAGGTTGAGCAACTTCTTCCTCTGTACTACCAGAACTTAGATGATCGCCTATGAAAGAATAGTAAACAGTATTAGCAGGTTCACTTATCGATTCTACCAATTGATCAATCAGGTTCGTTCTAAATTCGCTTGGTATAATTTTCTTTGCCATTGTTAATCTCTATAAATTTAATTTATGAAATGGTATGAGAGAAGAATTGATTTTCATTCACAAAAATACCATCTGATAATATATCGAATGTTGTTGTACTTGTTGTTAAGTTGACGCCAATCGTACTTTCAACAGTAGCAAAATAACTGCCGAAGAGTTTTGTACCAGCGACATGAAGAACATCCGTTAATGTTTTCTTATAGGTCTCAAAAGGAAGAGAAGTTAGGACCTCATAAGAATATTCTTGATAGTAATCACTGTCTTGTAAGTATTTATCAGAACTCAAAAACGATCTTCTATTTAGATTATATCCAGGCGCAATACCTTGTTTTTCAATGTTAGTTGTGAAACGAATTGTCTTCGTAACATCATCAGTAGACTCAGCTTCTAACTCTTCGTCTTCGAAATATCCGAAACCAGAATCAATAACATTTACACTGGTAATGAAACCATTACCGGAAAATGATGGTGAATTAATGATTGCGTTTGTACCTGTTCTTTGCGCTCTTCTGTTTTCATTAACGGATTCAATTGTATCTGCTATATCAGAAGACAGACCAACAATCGTATCACCTGCTGTGAATTGACGACCATCAGAAAAACTATCCGTGTATGTTGATACTCTGACCAGTCTTAACTTTCTATTTGCTTGATCGTTTTCAATAACTTTTGCTTGTGCGCCGCCGTCTGCAATTGCAACCTTATTTCCATTCGAATCGGTTGTCTGGACTATTTCACCCACTGTAAAGGCCTGTTCTTCATTAGTGTAAACAATCTCATAATCATATCGCTCAAGATGATAGGTTGAAGGTTCATATACAATAAAGAATGGATCTTCCGCGTAACCTTGTCCTGGATTTGTAATAGAAATGCCAGATATACCGCCGATTGTTAAATCATTAAACGTAAACTCTTGATCGATTGTATTTAATAATGTAAAATCAGCGGAGTCAATTGTTGACGCTAAGTTCGCTGTCATCGCATCAATGGCCGTATTCGAATAAAAGTCACGGTAAATCTGTGTATTTTCTAACGATGTGATTGTAAACGTGGCAGCAGTATCGTAACCAGTCACGGTGTCAGCAGTAAAGGTTGTTGTCAGGTCTTCACCTTGTCTGTTCTTTGTTCTAATTTTTCCGTATTTAAAAAAGTTATCTGACTCACTTGTAGGAAATTTAATACCAAACTTAAACTGTTTCATTTCTTCAATTGTATATTGTACATTGTTTGTATCATCTTGAATGTACATCGGCAAGTTTGTTCTGAAAGCACCTATATTTTGTTGTAAAGTAAATTGATAATCTGTTCCAACAAGAGAGGTTTCTGTAACAATGCCGTTTGCTACAATTGTATCAACACCGTTGAGAGTTGCTAATTGATATAGTATGCTATTTTTTGATATACTTCCGAGATTATTTGGATTAGTTGTCGTGTATACAATCTCAACTGTATTGGCAGAATCAATAACTTCAGCAGAAGTTGAACTATCAACATAACTAGTATATTCAACAAATACTGTGTTGTCTCCTGATTTGTATAATATAGTACCATCAATGCTATCAATTATGTCGCCGCTAGTTGTGTTCGCCCATACAACGGGATATGTTGAGTTATCATAATTAAAATTAAGTTTTTCAGCTGATTGCAATTTTTCAACTAATGTTGCCTCAAATACGGTATTACCGCCAACATCATAACCAATAAAAGTTGTGTTTAGAGGCGTATCATAAATATCAGCGGAAGAAGTAGCCCCAGATACATTAAAAACAACATTGTCTTGTAAAACAGTATCAAATTGTCGTGTGATTCTATTTACATCATAGTAATTTGTGTCTGTGAAGGTTATGTTATTTGCTGTAATAACTTTGTCTGAACCGATTATCTCTGCGTTCTCTGTGTAACCCCAACCAGGACTCTCGACTTCAAAGTTTACAACACCTGTGTAGTTGGCTATTTCATTAACACGCAGTTTACCTTTCTTGCCTTTTGCAGCAGCTGTGCCATCGACAATTGAGAGAGTTTCGCCTACTGTAAAATTCGGATCAGATCGTATAATGTCAACACTACTTAATGAACCTAGAATTTTTGCGGTTATATTATTTGTAAGTGTTGTTGTTACGATCTGTTCACCAGTGATAAAATCTTTATCTCGGCCAGTGATAAACAGTACAGTGATAAATCTAGAACCTTTCTTAACTTTGATCAATCTATCAGCAAATGCGGTTGCACCACTTTTCTGACCTTTAATCGACTGACCTAAAAGATTGACATTTATTTTATTATCATCAATTTCTAAATATTCTACTTTGATGAATGTATTATCAGAAGGCCTAAAAAGGTTGTCACCTGGATATTGTATTTTAGCCTCAAGTCCATATATCAACTTGAAGTACAAATCTACCGCACGTTCAGTGCCTTTCGCACGATAGAAGTCGAGGGAGTTTTTGATAAACAGTTCTTTGTTTGTCGCAACATTAAACTGAATATTAGGAAGATATTTGTTTTTAAAATAAATAATAAATTCATCGATTGTCTTATCGATGTTACGATAATTGGTCAAATTTCTTGCTTGATAGAGAGTTTGACCAGACGATTCAAGCCATTCGTAATATGCTTCTACGAACGTAATGAAGAGTGCTCCCTCGTCCCTATAGAACGCGGGAAACATATCCTTTACTAAAGGACTAATATATTTTTCTATATCTCTCATTTAGAGTCGTTCCTGTTCGACCAATATCCTAATATCTTCATTTGCAATTGAAAGTATAATGTTCTTTGTTGATGAAACATCAGACTCAGAAGTTTTTGCATAGATTTTAATATATTCAGAGTTCAACGATGAAGGACTGAAAGAATCTAATTGTATGACACCTGTATCGTAGTTGACTGTGCCGATAAGTTTCAACAACTGATATTCGTTACCTTTTGCAACCATAAGACGCATCAGACCGTCACCATCATCTTCAAGAACAACTTGATTTCCATCGTAACCAAACGTTGTAGATGTGACGATAGGTTCTTCATCTGATTTACGGATCGGAGGTAAAACCGTAATAGTGTCATCAAGTTTTATACCAAAGTCAATAACATAATTATTTGTTGTTTGCAGTTGAGGTACAAATCTTTTAACTGCTTTAACAGTGGTATCATTACTAATAATAGATGTATCGGAGTTATCAATTGAACTAACGAATTTACTATAATGAAAAGTTTTCTTGAAACCGTTTAGTTGTACTTGATTATAGTTTTGTATGGCGGAGAGAACAATATTCTTAATACTCTGCGAGCTCAGAGAACTTTTGTTAATATCGTATTTAACTTTTGTGTCGATTTTAAGGTAAGTATAAATTGGTGTTTCGAACACAGGGTCAATTGACAGAGGACTTCTGCTCTTAATGAATGATTTGTATTCAGCGGAACGTGAAGGCGGCAGTATGTCTGTGTTTTTCAAATCGACCGCAACAATCACTTTACCGTATCTAGGAGGCACCGCCTCTTCGCCGCCGTATGCTGACACATCATTGATATCAGAGAAGTTTTGCAACAACAACGTTTTGTAGTCTTCTGCTGTTACAACTCGTTCTTGTGTTGTGAATGCACGAGGTGCATTAAATTTAATTGACCCCACTGTCTCAGGAATTGCACCGCCGGCCGCGGCAGATACAGTAGTTATAGCTGTTACTGTAGCGTTGCCTATCGACTCAGTAGGATTAAATGAATTGATTCCGTTCGGCAACTCGCCATTACATTTTCTATACTGTATAATGATTGTGGATCTATCTTTAGGTTTTCTTCCGATAACACCATCACCAAATACAATTTCGTAAGTGTCATTCTCTGCGGCTTGAATGAAGAATACTTGTGATGTTGATCCTAATCCAAATAGATTATCTGCTTTTTTATACTGAAGAGTTGTTGATCCGTTATCTTCAACTACAGTAACAGTAATGCTATTTGTGTCAATGGTTTTGTTTGTTGCAATATATCTGACAGGATTTTCATCATTCGTAACATAAGAATCATATGTATAATCGCCTTCGTATAGTACTACATTCAAGGCTTGAAATTGATTTGTAACACCGGTGCTTTCAGCGACAACATCGTCACCGACAACAAACGTAAATTTCTTTGATCCAGTCTTACCTGCAAATGCAGCGCCTTTCGGAATAAGAACGGAGGCATTATCGCTTGTGTCAGACAATAATATATTTACAGTTGCTTGCGCTGATCGAAATGATCTGGGTACATAATTCAATTCTTTGGCGTGTGATACGACCGAATCTCTCAACAACGCACTGTCAAGAAACATTTCACTACCGATCATATTCAGATAAAATGCATTTAATTGCGTATTGTATGCAAGAACATCCAATAAGACATTAATATTTGAACCTTCGAAGTCGTAATCGGTAAAAACTTCTTGCGATTTTAAATATTCTTTTAAATTATATTTAATCGATTCGAAGTCTAGTGTGGTTAACTCGTTGCCTGCGTTTGCCATTTTTATCTAACTCTGTAAAGTGTTAAGTTTAATGTTTCTTGTCTTTCGACATTTCGAATAGAATAAACGAGAACAACCGATATTGCATCTTGTTCTTCACTATTTCTCACGGTTATTTTTTCAACAACTGCTCTCGGTTCGTATTTGGCTATACTGCTTCTTATTTCATCTGCTATCTCATCGCCGGTTTTTGTATCAAAAAATGGTTCAAACAAAAAACGTGATATTCTAGAACCAAACCGAGGATTTCTAAGTCTCTCGTATTTATTAGTTAATACGATATTTCGAATGGACTGTTTTACAGCCTCAGATTGTGTTTTTCTACCGATATCGCCGGTAAACGGATTGGCTTTGAAGAAATGGTTGAAGTCACTAAAAATATCAGCAGCTTTACTATTTAGTTTATACTCTTCATTTTCTCTTAAAATTTTAGTAGCCATTTAAATACCTATATATTTTTATTATTTATAGGGCAGTCCAAGTTGAACCGTTGTGATATTGTATTTGCGAATCAGTTGTATTCCAGATAATATCACCCGCAACCGCTGTAACAGCATTGCGTTCTGTTGTTGTCAGTCTCGGCAGTCGAAGTGGTTTTGCCGCAGTTAAATCATACCTGTTTGAATCAACAGTGACATCAGCTGCGGCAGAACCCGTATAACCTTGTATGCCCTGTTTGCCTGCAGCGACAACCCATTGAGAACTATCGCCATCATTATAATATACACTGAACAAACCATCATCATTATCGAACCACATGTCGCCGTTTACAGCAGAAGCTGGCGCAGTATTTGAAACATTTACTCTAGAAGATGAACCAGTATATCCAGTTGCACCACTTGAACCTGTATAACCTCCTGCGGGACCTGCGGCACCTGCGGGTCCCGGATCACCTCTTGATCCCGTATAACCCACGGGATCACCGGCAGAACCAGTGTAACCAATTGGACCTTGAGCACCGTCTGCACCATCTATACCATTCGTGCCGTTCGTGCCGTTTGTTCCGTTTGTACCTGCTGTGCCTGCCGATCCAGTATATCCCCTGGGTCCTCTGTCACCTTGAACAGTCGTAACTGAACCGTTCGAACTAAATGAAACATATGACGGCCAAACTGTATTCCATTGACCGCCTGAATAAACTTTTACTTCACTATCAACTGTGTCGAAAATGAATTCACCTTCGGTTGTTCCTTCACCGGTATCAGGTAGGAAAATAGAATTGTTTGAAACGACCAATCCATTATTCAATGTTGTCAAATCATCTACAGTAAGAGCATCACCAATCGTTGTATTACCGGTAATTGATGCAGTCCCACCAATCGATGTATTACCGGTAATTGATGCGGTTCCACCAATCGTTGTATTACCGCCGACCGCTAAAGTGCCTGATATATCAACGTTAGCATTTACATCAAGTAATGTGCAATTGATTGTTCCGTCTGATCCTGAAATTTGAAAATCATTTACAACATCTATGATCAAATTATTGGCAACATCGATTATAAAATTCTTTACTTCGCCGTCATATGGCGGCGCTTTTTCTTTCTTCTGTGTGGAATCATAACCAGCCTGAATTACGATTCCTGTTTTACTTGTAATCGTTGTTGTACCAAGAGTATCCATGAACGTGTGGTTATCATACCACAAAGATCGTTGATTTCTATGAGCAGGTCTTAATTGCCACTCTGTTATTCTGTTTCCAGAGAGTTCTTGATCTTCTTCAAACTCGGTATTACTTGTATAGTATCCAACATCGAACCAAACACTTGTTGCATAATATATGGTATTCGCCCAGCCTGTTTCAAGTTGAGTTTTCAACGATTCTGCTGAAACTTTTGTAGCATCAGCGCGTTGTATCATTTCTTGTATTTTATCATTTAAAGTAGTCATGTTTAACCACCTAAACCTTTCAATCTATTTAATTCACTCTCTGTAGCGTTAAAAGACGAGTCAATGCTAGTTATGGAATCTGCAATTGCTTGAATATCAGGATTTACTTCACCAGCAAGAGCAAGTATATCAGCGCCTTTCAAATCACCTAATGCTTCATATTGACCAATAATAGTGTCCACTGTATTAAGTAATTCTTCTGCGTCACCCAATAAGTTACATGTTATATCATCTAACGCATCTAACAACGCTTGTTCTGTACAATCTTTTAAATTTTGAGCGGCAGTTGACACAGCGCCGGCCATTCTCGCAATTGCGCCTGCAACCGCAGCGAGTTCAATCGCTAATAGTACAATCGCAAAAATCTGTGCGCCGGCAGGACCAGTCGCTACTTTAATGGCCCATTTAATAATCTTCAACGGATTACTAGGTATATTTAGAATAGGTAACCATGTGCTAAGTATTTCGGCAATCTCAGAACCAATTTCAGCAGTAAGATCAACAATATCAGATACAGCGTCTTTTACAAGTTCTTTAATTGCTTCACAATCGGTCATCGCTTCTAATGCAGCAGCGGCATTATTAATCTCAGTTGCTATTTGAGATAAACCACTACCACTATCGGGATATTCAGTTTGATCTTTATTATCCGCAATCGATACATTGCCCAAAGGTCCATTCGAAGCGCATGGATCGGCCGCGGCCGTAGGATCTGTTGGTGTATTGGGATTTTCTTCTGCCATGATCTATACTATCCGTTTAAACTCTTTACAATTCCATTTTTGACAATCATAATTCTTCCACTCGGGAAACTCGCGGCGCCGGTCACACCTGTTTTATCGGAAATGCCTCCAGTAACAGATAGATGGCCTTGAATGGTCACAGGTCCCTGTAATGTTATGCCACCAGTTGCATTAATTTTTACGTTACCTGATGTTGTGATGAGTGCATCACCGCCATCACCATCATTTTCCGTTATGCTGACCACAAAGTTACCACCGGAAACTACGGTCGTATTATCTTTTCGTACAACCGTGGTTTTACCCGCACCCACAACTTCAGTTGAACTCGCAGCAACATGAAGACTATTATTTTTCAGAACAGTTGTATATGCATTACCTTTGATTTCATTCCATTCTTCACCTGAAACAATTTTTGTGTTGTCGCCATCAACGATAGACTGATCATCGCCTTTCGTTCTCTTGACTCTTCTGCCTTCAAAGTCATCACCATTTGCAATCTCTTCATATGAACCTGATTTATGCCACATATGAATTCTTTCGTAACCTGGTGTATCATCAAGTTCTATTGCATGACCAGACTTTGTTGTATACGTTGTATTATACGGATACTGCGCTTTATATGCTGACTCAGGTTCGTTAGCTTTTTTATTACGTTTAAATTCCGTTTTTTTGTAAGGTTCTTTTGGTAGTGTTTGACCTTTTACCTCTTTGCCTTGCGGATCAGTAAAGTCACCTTGTGCAAGCGGTGCAACATCCCACTCTTGTCGTTCAATCGGCGGTGTTTCTTTTGTTTGAAGTAGTGTGCCGCCTTCTGAATCTTTCTCAGGCAATACAGATTTCTTGTGATATGTTCCGAATATCAGTGGTATATTTTTTTCCATACCGTCAAGGTAGAAACCGAATACATATGTTCCTTTTGCAATACCGGTCGGTGACAAACCAACTGCGCCGATCCATTCGGGCACTGCAAACTGTTCGATCTCTTTTAGTTTTGCTTGATGTAAACTAGCAGACTGAATTGCGGAGACAGGCCACGCCCACAACAGCTGTTCGTCTTCGATGCCTTTTGAACCCGAACCTTTACCTAGATTTTCACCGGTCTGCGAATCTATAATTCGAATTTGTACTCGACCTAATCTATATTCATCATCGGTTATGTTAACAACTCGGCCGACAAACCACTGAAACTGTTCACCTAACTTATAATAAGCCATTCTATTCTCCGCCGAAGTGTGATTTAGCTAGTGACATGTTCATAAAATAATCAAATTGCGCTGTATCTCTCTTGTAAAATGTTTGCCTTAGACTATCAATAAAAAATGTTCCATTAAAATATTTTCTAGGCACTTCACTATCGTGATAAGCTACTTGTGATAAGTCCATCTTTACTTTATCGCCTACATTAATATTGGAATTGCCGTATACTTTCATCGTAGCACCATAATCACCGAGTCTCTCTATGTACGGTCTCTTCCATTTAATATTCTCGTTATGCAAGTTTTCAAATCTTGTTCCATCTTTCGCTACATACTTGACAGTTGCTGGTGTAGACTTCGCCCAATTATCAAAAGGTGGTGTATGATAAGGCGCATAAGAACCAAATTTCTTGTAAGATTCAACATCAGGAGGCAAAAATTCATATTTGTCACAGTACAAACCTGTGAAGATATCAAACTCTTTAACAACATTACGAAGGCCGCCCGCTTTCAATAATTGAATAGTGTTACCATGACCAGTGATTTCAAATGCCAATATATTATTTAAATTGACAACGCCTAACTCTTCTCTATTCACAGTCGTTAAGTTGTATGGTCCGTGTTCTGGTCGACCAGTAAATTTTTCTGCGGTGACAAAATGATAACCTTGATGGTCTTGAAAGAAGTAAAAAGCAGATGATATGTTCGTTTCTGATACCGCTCTCTCTTTTACAAGATCAATTGCTTGAAGAGGTCTTATTTCATTGCAAACATAATCGAAAAATCCAGTTGTTGTTTCAAACTCTACAAGACTGCCGCCGGAAGTCCAATCCGAAGTTACAATTTCTTCAACAATTTCATGATATTTTTTCTTTTCAGGAAAACCATAACGTTTCGTATAGACTTCTTTCGCACTGTTTATTTCACCTTCAGAAGTACACGATAATGCGAATTGATTCTTGATAGACATGTTATTAGTTTTCTGACCTTCAACAGACTGTACAAAAAATCTATACGTCTTTTTAGCCATATCAGTAACATAAAATGTTAAGTCAATCCATTCTTCACCAAGAATAGGAAAGTTATCAATAAGATCGACACCATCATTGAAATAGAAAACAGCAGTATAAGTCGAGTTGTATATTGACTCTTCAATATCAAAACCAGACAGATATGGATAGATATTCATATCTTTTGATCCGTCAAAGGAGGTCATTATAATTTGCTCTCCCTCAATCCGGACGTGACCTTCGTCATTCTGCGACATTGTTTTTTATCCTTCGTTCATAATTTTATCAAGTTGAGTACTAAACATCCTCTTATACAGAGATGATATTAGGTATATAGATCGTTTCGATTCATTCAATTCATTTTCATAATCATAAAAGGAAAGTCGGCTGAAATATACCTGTTCGTTAGAAGGTATGACATCGGTTATTTTATTATAAGAATCGTAATTCACGGTTGCTGTTGCTGCGCTCTCATCGCCTATTATATTGTAATTGGTGTTTGTTTCGAAAGTACCGTTCACATGTTGTATTGTGATTGATGTTGTGTTCGCCCATGTTACTTCCGCTGTGGCGTTCGTGTTTGAACTAAGACTAATCACTTCACCGACCTGAAAATTGCCAGTCGATGGTGATGTGAAGTCGAGATTAACAATCATATTTGTTGATGCAGTGAAGTCTTCATTAGAACGAGTGTATGATATTATTCTATTATTAACACCGTATACAGGTTCCCAATATTTCTTACGATCACCCGTCAAAGCTTCATATGCCGATGATGACAATGTTGAAACATCAGATTCATAGTTGTTTACATATGATTTTGTTTTTCTCAATGCGCGTCTTTTCGACTGATATTTTTTGACAATAAAATCCTCAAACAATTCTTCTTTTATAACAATGTCATAATAGGGGTCGATTACATCGTTTGTCAGGTAGATAAGCCAGTCCATATCAATATCATCGTAGTAGTCGTGCGCTATGTGTTCAATCTTTTCGCCATCGCTCATTGTGTACGCATAAAATTCAGTCAACAACGACCTAATGTCAGTTCTAATATCTACTCTACGCAGTAAGTTCTTTACAAGCGTACCATCGTATTCGATGGTGGGAAACTTTCTAAAGTATTCTGAATTCTGTGCCATTATGGTGCTCCTGCATCTGAACCAGTGGTGTTGCCGCCGTCACCAGAAGATTGATCAGTACTTTCAGATTGAGTGCCGCTACCACCGCCTTGTTCTCCACCAGTCTGTATAGTAATTTCTTGAAACTCCATAGTCAATTCTATAGCAACGGGAGCGCCGTCAACAAAAAATGCAGAACCGCCCTCAGGTGTGAAGTTTATCATTAAATTCTTAACCATTGTCATGTTAAAAGTGCCCATGACACCCTTTTCATCACCTATGATTTTCGGTTGTATCATGTACGGATATTTTAATAGACTACCATCTGTTTGTGGAAGAACCAATCTTTTGATTAAATCAAGAATTTTTTTGATTGTATTCGATTCAGATTCACTTCTAGGTACAAATTTCCAAACCCATGACCATTGACGTAAATCCATACCTTTGAAAAACACACTAGCATGAGGGTTTGGTACAGCGCCCATGAATTGCGTAAGTATACCAGAAGCAGACCCGCTATCAGCACCTGCAAGACCTGAGATTCCTACCGTATCAAGTACATCAACGCCCATCATCATTCCTCGCAGGCCTGCGTTTTTAAGCAAGTCGCCAGTATTGTTTATAAACTCTTCTCCACTTGGCATCTTACCGGTCTTCAGAGCGTTCGCTAATCCTACGCCAGCGTTCTGAGTCTGATTTACAATATCACCATAAAAACCAGTATCTTTCTGATCAAGTCTTATACTATAATTTTGCGTGAAGTTTTGTGGCATAGGAAATTGAATTTTGACCCCAGGCTCAGTAGTACCTTCAGCCATAGGATTTGGTCTATAATAAGAATAGAACTGAAGTTCAATATACGAAGGAGCATTTTTCGCCAGATCCGGGGGAAACATTGTTCCTGTATAATTCAAGTCTGAAATGCCGACAATTCTTTCTTTAGTACTTTTCATTTTCGTATAAGGATTGTCTTTAGCTCTTGGTTTTGGTCTTGAACCATAACTTAATTGATCTACAAGATTTTCTTTCTTCTTACCGAATTTTTCTGGATTAGTTAATCCGTTTATCATAAGATCAGAAGTGTTTTTAATTGTCACACCAGCATTTAAAAGACTAGCACCTAATGTTGCAGCCGCTTGTCTTTGATTTTTCATTTTTGTATTTTGTTGTCTCAGAGAAAAATCAATTGCGCTACTCACACTCTGTGGATTGTAGTAAGTTCCATTAATAACAGATAACTGAGCAATTTCTTGATTTGTCAAATCAGTTTTGAACTTCGTTATGTGTGCGCCGTTATTTTTGATTGAATTGTCTGGCGATGCCATGCGTTTACCTTTTATAAATAGATTTATGAAAACATACAAAGGTCAATTTCGACCACAAAATCCTAATAAATATCGTGGCGACTCTACTAATATTATTTATAGAAGTCGTTGGGAACTGTATTTCATGTCTTACCTTGACAAGCATCCCGATATATTACAATGGAACAGTGAAGAAATAATTGTGCCTTATCGTTCTCCCATTGATGGTAAAGTTCACAGATATTTTCCTGATTTCTGGGTTAAATCTATTGATCGCGAAGGTAAAAAATCTGTGTCGTTGATAGAGATCAAGCCCTATAATCAAACAAAAGAACCTGTACCAAAAAAGAAACTAACCAAGTCCTATTTATACGAAGTAAAGACATGGGGAGTCAATACTGCAAAATGGAAGGCAGCAGAGAGTTTCTGTAAAGATAGAGGCTGGAAATTTATGATCATGACAGAGAACGAATTAGGATTAAAGTTCTAAACTATTTATATAAATAAACCATATTTAAATAGGCATTTTCAAAAAATGACTAAAAGAACAATCGAATTCGAAGATAAAACGATCCGTACATGGGTGTTTCTCGTTGGTGCGGTCTTCAGTGCATGGATGTTTATTGATGCAATGTATATTGACGATAATGAATTGGCTCTTGATCAATCACCACAGAATAGACAAGTGGAATCGGTCGAAGAGGATTTCCGTACACGCATTTTAATGAGTGAATCAACGCGATATGCACAAGTGGCAAAATACTACAGAGATGAAATGAAAGCACGAGAATTATCGGTCGCTGAACAAGCTCGTTTAGATTTAGTAGAAAGAGAACAATGCCGCATACGAAATGAATTAGTTCAGAGTAATGCGGAGACATGTAACTAAATGACAACATATATCTTTCAAAAAATTGCTAAAGAAGGCAAAATTGCTGGTATTACTCCTGGTACTGAAGAGGCACGCGATTGGTTTCGTGATAGAGCATCGGAAGTAAGTGATGTCAACCCGAAACAAATCATTCGACACACTGAAGCAAGGCCGAATCTCTATAGTAAAATAACACAACTTGATGTTGGGCGTATGTATATGTTTCAGTACGATCCGAAACATAAAGAGACATTGCCTTACTACGATATATTTCCTTTGATCTTTGTGATGGAGAGATACAAAGACGGTTTTCTAGGTATGAATATGCATTATTTACCTCCTTTATTCCGTGCGAGATTGATGGATCGATTATACACAATCGAAAGAAGTGATAATATGCGAGAGTCGAAAAAATTAAGATCATCGTATGCATTGTTAAACAGCGCAGCTAAGTTTAAGTATTTTAAACCAACGGTAAAAAGATATTTAACAACAAATTTGCGTTCACGCTTGTTGTGGATACCCGAAGAACAATGGGACATAGCATTGTTTTTACCAACAGAAAGATTCCGTAAACAGAAAAAGAATTCAGTCTGGAGAGAATCTAGACAAATGATCAGGAGAGGATAGTGGGACTTTCAATAGAAGATTTTAAAGGCAAAATAAGCAAAGGCAATTACCATAAGCCGTGGGCGTATGAGGTCTTTATCACAAATCCAGGTGCCGCGTATAGATCATCAGATAGAACAGCCGATGGACCATATGATTTAAGATTCAGAACCGAACAGGTTTCATTACCCGGTGCTTCTTTTATGTCGGTAGACAATCATAAACCTTACGGCACAGGTAAAATTTATAATATTCCCTACGTTTTTAATCCACAAGAAATATCAATGACACATGTTATAGACGATAATGTAGAGATGTTAAAAGCGTTATTCAGATGGATGGACAATATAGCAGACTTGACCGGTGTCGTTAATACATCAGGATCAAAAGCAAAACCAGGCGGCGCTTATTACTTTGATGACTATAAATGTCAAATGTCTATCTATATAAAAAATCCTGCAACGCTCGAGACCGTACAGACGGTAAAACTAGTAGATGTTTATCCAATTTCACTTGACCAAACACAACTTGGTTGGGGAACAAACGATGAAAGAACTAAGATAAATGTATCCTATAGATATGTAAACTGGACAATGTATTAATTAATGGAGTTAAATTATGACTTTACCGAAGCTTGATGTAGTGACATATGAAATGACACAACCTTCAACAGAAAAAAAGATTCTATACAGGCCATTTAAAGTCAAAGAAGAAAAAATTCTACTGATGGCAAAAGAATCTGGTGATAAAATCGATATTGTAAACGCAGTTAAACAAGTTGTGTCGAATTGCATTTTAAGCGAAGGTTTTGATGTTAACAAAATACCTCTATTTGATTTGGAATATTTTTTCATTAAACTTCGTTCTGCTTCGGTAGGAAATATCTGTAGATTTAATATCAAAGATAAAGATGATGGAATTAAGTATGAGATCGAAGTGAATTTAGATAAAGTTGAAGTTGAGTTTCCAGAAAATGTTGATAAAAAAATTCTCATCACTGAAGACATTGGTGTCGTGATGAAATATCCTGATGCCTCATTGTCAGATAAATTGATGGGCATTAAATCGTCTACAGACTTACTGTATAACATGGTTGAAAATTGTGTTGATTATGTGTTCACGAAAGACGATACCTTTCCTTGGATGGACTCAACACCAGAAGAGAGAGAAGAGTTTTTGGACAGTCTCTCAGGAAAAGAATACGTTAAGATGACAGAGTTTTTCTCCGCAGTGCCTAAGATTAATCACATCGTTACCTACAACAACAGTGAAGGTAAAGAAAAGAAAGTGATTTTCAGGAGTCTTGACGATTTTTTCGACTTGGGCTGAGTCACTTAGACCTCTATCATTATTATAAATTAAATTTTGATGTGACTCAGTATCACAAGTTTACATTAACAGAGATAGAAAACATGTTACCTTTTGAAAGAGACTTGTATGTTGACATGCTCGTACAGAAGGTTAAAAAAGAAGAAGAAGAAAGGAAGAAAAAATAAATGGTAGCAGCAGTGTTGGGCGGAGTAGCAAGAGGTGCCTCAGCAATAGGACGCGGAGTTAGTAAGGTAACCGGTCTTATAAGGGGCACGAAAGGCGCTGCTCAAACCATGGGAACGGCCGCTAAAAGCCCCGGTATGTTAAAAAGATTTTTGGCCGGCGGAGGATTACTCGGCGGAGGCGGCGCAATAGGTTTTCTTGGTAGTGCTTTAGGTAGCATGATGGGTGGCGGTAAAGAAACCGGTGGTGTTGAAGATGTCGAAATGGGTGAAAATGCAGTCAGCGGCGGTAGCGCAGAATCATCGTCTTCTTCTGTTACTCTCATTGATTTCTCTTCAATGATTAAAAATATTCCAGCACATGTGAGACAACTCAGCGATGTGCAGATGAATGTTAATTTTGGAGAAACCACGCTTATAACAACTGATAATCTTGCCATTAAATACGACATCGAAGAGATGTTTGATAATGAGCAAGGTGAGTTAATTGTACCTGAACTTACACAAATATCAGTAACATCACCTGAAATTGACGGCATACAACGTGCTCTTCTCAGAACAGCAGCAAATCTACAACTTCTAAACACGCAAATTGGCGGAGTTAATTCTCGGTTAGATGGAATTGAAGAAGCAGTACTAGAAGCTTCCGATGCAAATCGTAGATCAATACTTGATGCTGAGAGAGAAGCAGATGAAAACGCATCAGAAGGAAAAAATAAAAAAGGTAAAATTGCAACAAGTATAGAAACTGCGAAAGAAGCAGTTAAAACAGGACTCAAGGCACTAGGTTTGGGTCTTCTCGGTGCCGCCGTTGGTGCTGTCTCATATTACTTAGGTGATGGTCTTCAAGAAATTGCTGACGGTGAAGAAGACGATGATGAAGTTTTTGATGACGATACTGCATTGGGTTCGTTTGCCAACGATCTTCTTTTTGAAGACGATGGAACTCAAGGAGCATTAAATCTCGCAGCAACAGCAACCGGCGCAACAGCATTATTAGGCAGCGCGGCCGCAACTCTCGGTACTGGGGCGGTTGCAACGGGCGGTGCTGCTGTTGCCGCCGCCATGGCGCCTGTTGCTGCCGTTGCGGCTGCTGGTGCCGCGGGTTATGCTGTTGGAACACTTTTATATGAACATACTGGATTGAAAGAAGGTTTGTCAGCGATGAGCGATTCGATTATCGCAGGCGAATCAATTCCTATCGATTCTGCTACCAGTGTAGAGGAAATGAAAAGAAAGTATGGTAATAAACAAGGAGTTGAATTACTAGGCGATCTGTTAGGTGAAGGCGTATTCGATACTTCAGAAGCACCAGAAGATATTATAGCGTTCTTCCGTGATAATACTCCTAACATAGACGAATATAATAAATTAAGTAAGGAATATGAAGAAAAATATGGTCGACCAATAACTTCTGCGTTGAACGATGCCTTAGGAGTAAAAGGTGTTGATAGTGTGTTCGACATGATTACAGAAACGTCAACGGCAAACTGGCGAGTCGAAAAATTGAAGTCTGGTGAAGAATTAATTTTCAATACGCCAGAAGCAGCAGCACATGCTCTGAAAGGACTACAAAGAATTGGATATACACCTGGAGGTAATCGTGCGCCATATCGAATAGAACCAGTTGTTGATGAGAACGGTGAACGAACAGGCCAAATACGTTTTATAGGTAATGAAGAATTTATTGTTGATCAAACAAATCAAAATAATGAAAATTTAATTTATAATTCAATAAGTGAAGCAAGAGCAGGCGCTGAATCACTCGGTTATCAATCATACAGAATACAACCGATTGGTGATGAAGACATGGGACCATATCGGGTAATACCTCTGGATCAATCTGGAGCACCGACAACAAATCAACCTAATGTTGTTCCAACATCTACACCTGAAACAGAATCAAGTCAATCTAATGTTGTTGCAACATCTACACCTGAAACAGAAACAAGTCAATTGGTTGATAACTACAAACCAATGTCAGCAACTAATATTCAGCCTGAGGATTTAATTTATAATTCAATAAGTGAAGCAAAAGAAGGCGCTGAAGAATTAGGTTTTGAAGAATATAGAATAGAACCGATTGTTGATGAAGAAGGAAACGACACTGGTCAACATCGACTCGTCAATAAATCATCAGAAGATCAAGTAGCGATGGTTCTTCCTTTCATCGTACCTTCATCACCGCGTAGAGCGCCACAACCAATATCGGCTAGATCAGGTGAAGGTCCAAAATCAAATGTCGAGAGGCCGCATCCTCATAGAAGAACGTCTGATACTTACGGTCAACAGACTCACTACACATAAAAAACCCCGCCGAAGCGGGGTTCAAAATCACCAGAACGATTTATTCAGCAGCGAGTTTCTTGAAAAAATCTAGAGACTCGTCATCATCATCAAAGTTCTGTTGTTTTGGTTCTTCAGGTTCTTGAATCTGTTGAACCTTAGGTTGTGCAACAGGCGGTGTCCAAGCAGGCGCATCTTCTTCATCATATGATTCAGCACTCGTCTGTACCTGTGCTTCACCCAAAACCTTTGCAAGTTTTGCAGAGAGTTCAGCATACGACTTGTAGTTAGCTGGATCAACAAACTCATTGAGTCCGTGTTCGGAGTTCCATACTGATTCAAGTTCTTCATCGTCATCAAACAATGCAGAGGGAGAATCGAACGCAGACTTATCATAGTTGCGATAACCTTCTACTTGACGGATGCGAAGACGGAAGTTTGCACCTTCCCAGAGATCAAAGGGATTGACCGCATCTTCATCTTCAAATTGAGGATGCATCAGATCATTGATCTTGTCGAAGATTTTCTTACCGTACTCGTACAGAAAGACCTTGCCTTCATTCGAAGGGTTCGCAGGATCACTCACAACATAGATGTTGCTGATGTGATGCAGACGGCGTTTCTGTTTTCGAGCGACTTCTTTATCAGCATCGATACCAGAGTTCCACAGTTTAGAGTTATACTCTGAGACAGGATCATCTTGACCAATAGTGGTCAATGACTTCTCAATGTACCAACCACCAGGTCCTTGAAAACCGTGGTCCCAGTATCGAACAAAAGGAACTTCTTCACCTTGCGGTGCAGGCAGGAAACGAATGATAGCAGAACCGTTACCGGCTTTATCTACTGTAGGTTTCCAGAATCGGTCGTCAGCACCGCCAGAGTTGTTATTGCTCTGTGTCTTTTCAGCGGCTGCTGAGAGTTTTTCGAATTGTGAAGCACGAGACTTCTTGAGTTGTGAAAACGAATTTGTCATATGTATTTCCTTGTATTAACAATGTATAAACAGTGTATTTTCTTGTCCACATTATTCATAATGTATACAGTGTATTCTACAGGTATTACTCGTATATGTCAAGCAAAACCTGTTTGTACCTATGATAATCTATCTTTGAGTTTATGAAGGGTGCGTACTTCTCAATACCTTTCTTCATTCTAGGCCACAACAGTTTGTCATCAATCTGTGCATCCCAGTAGTCGAAACACTTCACGACTCTCTGAATGATTACCATCGTTTCTGGTGATACTGCCTTTCGTTTGTATGCAAATACAATCTTAGGCCATTCACCATCTCTTACTGTCAGTGCGTCATCTAATGAATCGAACTCTGACATTTCAGTCTTGAAGATATACTCCATCGACTGAATTCTTTTCTGCATGTCGGCGAATGCAGATTTATATTCTTCAGAAAAAAGATCACCGACCCACAAGTCTGGTTTCTTCATGAATGATGATACCAGATACATATCTAAATCTTTTTTCTTTGATAATTTATAGAAGTGATACTTATCTTTTCTCACTTCAAATTTTGTCACACTTGCATTGATAACTCCACTATACTTGAAGTAATCATAACTGTCTGATGTAAAGTGAAGTTTCAATGCATGAAATAATTTATACGCATCAAATGGTGTCATAACGGTAATTGCGAAGACTTCTCCAGAAAGTTTAGTGATTCAGCATCTTCTTGAAGTTTAGCTTTCAATAATGCATTCTTACGAATAAAATCGCCGATACTTTCTATTTCAAGATCCTTCTTTTCACAGTAATGCAGTACAGCATCGAGGTAACTCACTTCTTCTGAATTACCCCGGATGATTTCTATTTCTTTTAGAAACTTAGCAACATCTTTTGACTGTAGTGCGTCATTATTAATTGATTGCATCCGAATTACTCGTCTTTCTTAGCAGCAGATTCAAGATCAGCAACCATCTTTGCCTTTGTTTTGCGCTTGTCAAGTTCAACACCAATTTCACGACCGAGTTCTTCGATCTTGTCTTTGGTCATCTTCATGAGTTCGTCAGCAGAAGGAATCGCACCAAGAGTTGCCTTCAGTTCATCGATCTTGTCTTCGATCTCTTCGACTTCCTCAGCGAGTTCGTCTACAGCTTCATCAGCTTTGTCCGTTGCCATGTCCATGAAGGCAAGAATCGGATGTCTATAGAACCAAGCACCGCCCAACACAGCACCAACTACAACAACAAAAATAATAAATTCGAACATTTCTCTCTCCTAATTGAGTGAACAACGATACTATTTATAAAAAAAGGGAGGGTGCAGGTCTCTCCCTGCACCGTTTCTCCCAAAGTGTTATGCCGCTTCGGCATACTCAACTGCAAGACCCAAGGCGTTGATGTTACGATCCTTGTTCGTGCCATACCAAACAGACTGCATACGAGTATCAGGATTGTGTCCTGTGGTGTGATTGGTCATGTACGTGACTGCATTGTAAGCAGACCACCATGAACCAGCACCAAACTCAGCACCAGGTTGGGTCTCAACAATCTCCATCGCCTCAACAGCATTGCGTGATGCGACCTTCTCGCCTGCTTTGAACTGCTTCATCAACTCGTCAAACGAGACAGCACCAGACTTGGTAGAAGTCTTAGGAAAGACGCGAGTGAAGTACTCAAACAGAGAGTCTTGAGTGTATCGCTTCTCGCTCAGGAACTGAGCCATCTCGCGATACTTGTCCATCTTCTCGTGTGCTTCATTGAGCGCCATCTTCACTTTCTCTGCATCAAACGATGAACGGTGATTCAGTGAGATGCCGAGAGACGCTTTGCCACTCAACGACATCGACAGCGTGTTGTTGCACACGACACGGATCGGAGTGAAACGAATGTCAACACCCTTGCCGTAGTTATGAGGGTTAGACAGAAGCAGGTAAGAATCGACCTGATCTTTTCCACCAAACAGTGAGAAAGACTCGTTGACTTTCGCAAGACCCCAGATGATCTGTCCGTCTTTGAGAGAACCTGCGGTATGCATTGACATGCCACCCGCTTTCACGTAGTCATCGAAGAACTCAAACGCCTCTTCGTTCTGGACAGGAATCCAGTTGTCAGAAACGATATCAAGATACTTGTTATCGCTTGAACGAACAAGCGCCTGACGCTTAGGTGCGCGTACCATCTCACCGTTGCGAGAATAGAACACATCCTCTTTCTCTACAGTCCAGTCAAGACCAGCGGCTTGCATCATCTCTTGTGGAGTCAGGTCATCCCCGACTTGAACACCAAGACCGTGCCAAGGTACCTCACCAACATAAGCCATTTGAGCCTGACCGTTTACAAATTCAATTTCATGTGCCATGATATATTTCCTCTTCAGTTAAGTTTTTACCACACTATGGATTAATTATCTCAAAAAAATTGTTCGTTGTCAAGTTTTTTCGAAAACTTTTTGCCAAACATTATCAGCAGTGAACACAAAACTACCAACAAACTCAAAACGGTCCCAGTTCTCTATCATGCTTAGAATATGATCAGTACCAGTCCAATAAAGATGATATACTGTACCGACTCTAGGTATAAAATTGTACCTTGCGTTGTAGACCAGTTCGGTCTCTTTAGCCAATCGAACAATTTCATCATACTCTTTCTGTAATGCATCGATGCGGCCTTTAAAATAGTTTGCTGCATTAACACCGCGTTCGTTTTTGAAGGTATCAACATCTGGAATGACAATCTGAGGCGCACTGATGTTACTGCCATAAGGTAGAATGTTTGCGTCTTCAGAAAAACTATCAGGTCGTTTCGACATTACCTCCTCATATGAGCGATATCGGTCGCTTCTTGCTGATTGATTACGGGAACTGCGTTTGACTTGTGCATTGTTGCGATGCCAGTAACAAGCGTTCCAGTGTAACGAGGTGTTTCTCTGCGTGGCGCAGTTCCATTGTCTGTACTGCGAGATGCACACAGATCAAACCCAGAATCACGGCGATACACGCTAGTGGGTACATAGGGTTTGAACGAAGGCGGTTGATATTTTTGATATACTTCTCCACGGGTTTTACTCTTCTTCCGTTTTCGACCAGACATATCATACTTATACGAATTAGTAAACATCATACCCATAACTATACTCCTTCACGAGCTGCGCGAACTTTCTCCATATGTCGCTTAGACTTCAACCATGATTCAGGATCGCGGGGTTTCGGCAGTGATAGTTTTAGTTTACGTGATTTGAATTCAGATTTCAAGAATTGCGCTGCATCACGTGAGATAAATCGCGAAACAAGTTTCAACAGGTTAATTCGAAACTGTACGCTGTGATTCATACACTTGGGTAAACAGTGAGTCATTTCATGAATCATGGTGTACTCATCGAGACCCGTTTTGGTTGACAACTCTATCATGTGTCCCCACGAACGACCAGCGGTGCGGCGACCCATACGTTTGTTATCGATCAAAGACACTGATCGACCGTTCGACAACTCATTCCACAACTTGGAATTAAGTATCTGTTTCATTCGTTTCTCAGCTTCATTGATAGACTTGAAATTCTTAATCGAATCTTTCATCTTTCGCTGCATCGCCCATTCTGACCTGTACACCTTCATACGGTCAGAGTCACGAGAGCCGTTCATGCCGCCTCTCTCTGAAGCGCGTGTTTTATTGCTGTAGTATTTACAGTATTGTTCAATGTCAGAAGGATGCCAATCAGAATCACGTAATGAATCAATCAATTGCTTAGGCGCATTATAAAAGTAATACATTACGCTGTTTCCTCAACAAATGCGTTCTCTTCATCAACTATATCCATCAGATCAACACGCAATTCTGCTATCAATCTAATGGTATCATTCGACACTGCACCAGGTCGAACAGAGTTGACGGAGTGAATACAGTTCATTGCTTCATTCAAAGCATCCAGTTTTTCACTTGCTTTTTCGATTTTCATTACGCTGCCTCCTGAGGAGCATACTTGTCAAACCACGCGCTGAGGTCCTTGTAAAGGACCACATCGCCATTTACCATCTCATAAGAGACACCATGATGCACCCGAGTGCCATCGTTCAGCACATCATAAGCACTAAACTGCTTCGCAATCTCATGGCGCATATAGCCGTACTCACCGTTAATGGTGGTGCGGTGGAAGGACACACGGTCCTCCTTCACAGTACCAAAGTACGGAGTATCCCACTCCTCACAGTGGTCCTCGACACGAAAGTCGATGTCATCGACCACAGTCTCGCCGATTGAGTACTCCTCCCACGCCTCACTCTTCTCAGTGATAGCGGCCTCAACACGCGCCCACCACTCGGGGTCCACGTTCTCCTCGATGGAGACATTGAAGATGTAGGTGTTGCCACCTTTGAACTTCCAGTACTGCGGGCACTCGCCCTCGCCATCCCAGTCGTGGGCACCGTAGTTTTCGCGGATTTGGGTTTGAATAATTGCTTTCATATCAATGTCCTTTCATCAAATTACGGGAGTATTATATCAAAACCAGACGCACCTGTCTGTGAACTGGTTCACAAAACCGAGCGTGAATATTTCACAGACAATAGTCGGTCAAATCAAACGGAGTGAAGGTGTACAACGGAGCACCAATCTCTTGGCCGCACAGGCGCGCTTGAATGCACCATTCATCCCATTCTTCATTAAAGAAGACATTAACAATACCAACATAGGTATTGAACTCCGGTGAAAACGCGGTTTTGTACATTTTCAGTTTTGCTTCAGTCATTACGCAGCCCTCTTGTTAGCAAGTTCACGGTGAATAGTCTTTTTTCGACCAACATTGTAGTATGATTCTTTGAAACCAATCCTGCGAGACAGACTCAGAGACTTCTTTGCCTTCTGAGCAGGCAAGACATGAATCTTGCCGCCTCGCGCCAAAAACTGTTCAACTGTCTCAATCATTACGCAGCCTCCAATTCAGTGGTTTCTTCAATCGGGAACACCCAGAAACGCTTGGGAACCTTCTTAAACTTGGTCTCTCCAGTCGTGGGGTCTTCGACCTTCTTCGTTACGACTCGCACCAACTCAATACCAGTACCTGCCGCCACGCGGCGTCCAATCGACTTGGCCTGCATGAAGGTGAGAAATCCTTCAGACTCATACTCAGCAAGTATGTCAGCATTCTTTCCAGTGTAGGCGTTACCAGTCACGTAATTAATCATCAAATCAATCCTCTTTCATCAGATTACGGATAGGAGGCTACAGGAGTTCGGTGAAAATGTCAACTCGTAAGTCATTGATTTCCAACGACTTTTCCAGCGATTGTAAGTTATTGATTTTATTGAAGTTTTTCCGAAAAAAAATTAACTTTTTTCATGAAATTTTTCGTAAATTTTACACATTTTGATCGAAAAAATCGATAATAGATGGTTATATCCAGTAGGTGGTTATAACATTCCTCTATTGTAGAGGTCGAAGAATTTTCGCGTCATGGGTGTCCATTCTGATAGTTCCTCGGTGAAGACCACGGGTTCATTCGAATCGTGAACAGCCATCAGTATCACGATCTGGTCTATTTTCATATCATAATGTTGTTCGACCATGTCGGCATACGCAGCGCCTTGCATAAAGTAGTTTTTGATCTGACTACGTGTTTTGCGTTTCTTTGAAGTCTTGAAGTCCAGTATTGTGTTCTTACCGTTGTATCGACAAATCAAGTCAGCAGTACCTGCCGCTTTGAGAGAGTCACTATACATCTGCAATTCAACACCATAGACTTCATCGACATTTTCATCAAGAAAAGGTTTGATAGTTTTGAATGTAGTCCAAGCAATAGGGTTTAGGTTTTCTTCAGTAAGTATATTCAGCATATACTTTTCCGCGATATCATGAACCGCGGTACCAGCAACAGATGCTTGGCGTGAGATACGGTTTGCCTCTTTTTCACCGACACGTGCGCGCCAGATAGCAATACCTTTTTTATTGAGGTAAGAAAGAGCTGTAGTGACGGAGGTGTATTTGTCACCCGATTCCGTCACGTACAGTCTTTTACCATCCTCGTTTATTCGTTTAAGTATCTTAGGCTCAAATAGTTTAAGCGCAAAGTCCGAGTTGTTGCCTAGCAATGATATACTCCTTCACTAATAAACTTCGCACAATATCTTCCTCTGTGAATTCAATGTGATCGAAGTTTGATAATCTATCAATAATCTTCATAAACTGGATCAGACCTTCTTTGTCTTGTCTCTTTACAAGATCACTTTGTCTGAAATCACCGCAAAAAATAACTCGGCAGTTATCGCCTATCCTTGTTATGAGTGAATCTAACTCATGAAAATTCATGTTGTTTACTTCATCCACTATAACAATTGAGTTGTTCAATGTCAAGCCCCGGACGAACGATGTACACATGAATTGCACCAGACGTTTGTGCTTTAGTATTTCATATGCGTCACCACGGCCGAAGAGTTCATTACAAATTGCTTTGTAAGGTTCCTCGTAAACTCCTATTTTGTCGCTTTCTTTGCCTGGAAGGAATCCGATATCTCGGGTAGGGACAACACTTCTTACAATTGTAATGTTGTCGTAACAGTTATCTTCGCCTTGATTACTGAAGATTTCATCGAGCGCAAGATAAAGTGATATGAAGGTCTTACCTGTGCCGGCCATGCCGTGTAGTAGTAAGTGGTTGCCTTCATCGTAAGAGTCGAATGTCTCTTGTTGTGTTAATGTTTTAGGTACAATATTCGCTAGTTTCATGCCTCTCTGTGGTACTTGGTCGCGTTCATCTAATATTCCGTGTTTCTTCAGTGTGCGCCGTTGTCTCTTTGAAAGTGCCATATGATAGACCTTATTGTTGGTTAATGGAAATTACACCCTCATTACCAAGTGTTGATGTTTGACCTCCTATTTCCTTTTTTGATGGTTTTTAAAAGATCGCGAAAATTATCATCAGGTTTCATTCTACCTGAATCGCGAACTAATGTGCTGGATCCGATAACGGTAGAGAGATGTGGATTACTCTCTCTGAAGGCGTCTAACTCGGAGATTTTCATGAAGTGTTCTTCTATCTCGCCAGAGTCAGCGTTTTTGAAAGTATATGTCGGCATATTGGTATTTATCTAGAAACGAAGTCCGAGGACCATTCATCGTACTCTACATGAGAAATATCTTCTACATTATTTGAACGAAACATGTTCTTTAATCTTTTTTCGTTCTTTTTCTTAACGTTAATATTTTTCTTTGGGCCATCGTAGAATCGTCTTTCAACACTACGATTGTCACGCCGTGTCTTACTCATTGTTTTCTCCGTCAGATCGGTAAGTTTGGAAGTGCTTCTTTTACAAGTTTCTTGGTGATGCCTTTGTACGGTATTTTTTTATCTTTTACCGAACAGACAAGTTTAGCCTCTTCTGGATGTATACTCTCCAAAAGATCGATGAAAAGTGATTCTCTTTTTATCTGATGTACATTAGTATTCACGGGTTCAATAAACAAATAAAACTTCCTAAGTTCTCTGTATAAACCAGAATCATTTGATTGTCCCAGTTCATTTGGTTTATAGGGGGGTTCTCCAGGTGGTAGTGCAAACTTAACATCTGGATTAAAAACCCATTCGAAAAATTTCAACATGACTGGATTTCCTTGATGATATCTCAGATGTTGTATTTTTTCTTTCTTTGTAGGTTTTTCAGAAACTTCTTCTAAAATTTTACTCACTAAAGGTAGTGCCATTATTATCTCCAAAATCAAATTCTAATTGTTTTTTATTAAAAAATGTATCTCTCTGATACATCGTTTGTGCAAAATCTTGCAAAGGGTGTTCTATGTCGGACATTTTACACAACAACGAACGTATCGACTCATAAACAAAAGATGTTTCATAGATCAACTCGTCTCCATCAAATTTTGCAGAAAAACCGGCCGTGTCTATGTCTATCAACATATTTTCTATCAAAAATTCTGATGTAACAATTATATCGTCATCAAGAGCAAGTTCATAATTTTTCTGATCTTCAATCTGTTGCATTCTTTTATGAAGAGGAAACTGTATTACATTTTCTGCCATACTCGTACCAACGTTCAGCTGTGGTCTCATTGGTATTTATGAGGTCTTATAGTTGAACAGTTGCGATTCTTGCTTAGGAAACGATGTATCTTCAACCTGCATTACTAGAGCACGCATTAACGCAATCCATTCATAGATTCTATAATCCCAGTTGTAGAAAGTATCCGCATAAGTTTTCATAGGACTCAATTTAGAAAGATATGATTGATTACCATAATTTTCTATCGCATTATCCAAAATGTTGTATAACATGCCTGCATGTGAATTTACATTCTCGTGCATCTGATACATTTGTGTCCAGTTTGCGGCAGTTTCAGGCAAGGCAGCAAAATTACTATGTATGCACACAAGACCAGCGGACATTGCTTCCATCAAACACATACAAGATGTTTCAGCCCATATTGAAGGGTATGCAAAGATATGCGATTTCTGTAACGCTTCTCTCACCACATTATTTGGTGCAGTGCCGTGATACGTCATGTTAGGATGTTGTTCAATTTTTTTGAACACCTCTTCATATTGTACATCACGTTCTTCCCATCCATAAAGTTTGAATGAAGAGAATACATCAAGGTGTATATGAGGATATTTTTCTGATAATTTTTCTACGACAGGTGCAAGTATAATCAAACCTCTATGAGGTGTCGGAGTATAGATTATATTGAGTCTTTCTTTAAAATCAGGTTTCTCGTGTTCTGCAATCGGAATAATTGCGTTTTGCAACACGACACAATCAGACCAGTTAAGATCATACATGTTGATATAGTTTTGCATCTGCCAATTGGAGACAAACACATACTTGTGAAATCTATTTTTCTTGTTTTTATCTTTCAGAAACTCAGACTCAGGATCTCCAGGTAAGTCATGAGCCCAAAAGATACGAATCTTATCCTCATCTAACTCACGAACACGCGATGAAACAATCTGAAATTTTTTCAACAACTCCGCATCAGTCGTAGAAAGTCGTTTTGCTAACTCTTTTGTCAACGTCTCTGTACCGCCGTTTGAGTTTAAATTGGTCTCATTCGGTTGATACTCACCATTCAAAATTTGCGACATTATATCTCCTAACTTGTTACCAATTCAGGCAACGCTTTTAAAAATTCATTGTAAGTGTATGTGTTGTCTTCATTGACAATCAACGGCGCAGATCGAACATTCGGATATTCTTCCATAAACTCTTCACGTGTAATATCAACACCGATCTCAACAGTCTGATACGATACGCCTTTTGCGTTCATCATGTTTTTGGCTGTGTCGCACTGAGGACAGTTGCCTTTTGTGTATATTCTAATCATCTAAACTCACCAGTTGTTTTGAATTTATCTTTACACCTATAAACTCGTTATAGTAGCTCTCAGTTAACAGAACATTTCTATCGACCTGTTCTTTCATTTCATAATAAGAACATTGTGTTTTTGTCTTACATAAGTGTAACACACTTCGATGAAACTTGTCAACACCAAGTCTTTCTATGTCCTCTAATAATTTATTAGACGAACCGTAATACGTTTTCCAATCCGATTCGACTCGCTTAATTCGTCTTCTTTTCTTTCCTTTCAAGGGCGGCAGTTTTTTATTTGACCAAAAAAACTTTTTACCCACGTAATATTTTAAGTCTACTGTATTATGTATCAAATACACCATACCAGTATAGTCTATCACATCATCAGTTTCAAGTACAACGTCATTATAATACCAAGGATTATTATATGACGCTAACACCATTCATCATCCTCTAGATCAATAGTGAAGTCTTCAATGTTGGCACTACAGATAGGACAAAATTGAACCTCGACCTCCACTTCATCTTCATAGTTTGATTGCAACACAATCACATCACATTTGACCTCACATGATATACAGTTTATTGTTTTTCTTTTCATCTACAATTTAAATCCTTTGAATGTTGATTCGTCTACGTCTTTTTTGATTCCTCCGACAATATAGGAAGTAATTTCTGTTTCTTGAGGAGCGACCTGTACATCAGAACCGCTAATCCATTTTTCTGTCCAAGGCAAAGGGTTGTTTGAAGTTCTAGAGCCTAGACCGATTGAATGAAGTCTTTTTGCAACAATGAAGTCAACATAATCACATAACAGATTCTCGTTTAATCCAATCATTGATCCGTCTTTGAATAGATACTTCGCCCATTCTTTTTCCTGTCGTGCAACATCTTGAAAAATTTGCATGACTTCATCTTCGCACTCTTCTGCTATTTTAGCGTAATCACTGTCCTCTTTTCTCAACAACTTAATCATCTGTTGCGTTGATGCCATGTGTATGTTCTCATCGCGAGCAATAAACTTAATGATCTTCGCATTACCTTCCATCTTCTTGAGTTCAGCAAAAGCCCACGAACAGGCAAATGACACATAGAATCGAACACCTTCCAATGCATTGACAGCATTCAAACACAACCACAATGCTTTCTTATGTGCATATGATCCATAAATGTCACGTTTTTTGGTGATGTTAATTAGTCCGTCATAATACTTAGAGATAGATTCAGCACAGTCAACAATTTCTTGAATGTCTAACATCTCATCGAATACTCTTGAAGGGTCGCTGTAGATATTACGAATGATATGCGTATACGAACGAGAGTGAATAGTCTCAAAGAATGACCAAGAGATGATCCAATTTTCCAGTTCAGGTAACGAACAGATATTGAGAAACGCCTCAATAGGTCCTCGGCCTTGTACACTGTCGAGAAGAATCTGTCGTTTCAGATTGCTGGTAAAGATGTGTTGTTCATGATCATTCAACGTTTTGAAATCTTTACCGTCACGACTAATATCAACCTCTTCTGGTCTCCAGAAAAACCCTAGTTGTTTTTCAGTAAGTTTTTCGAAGATTGTATAGCGTTGCTTATCATACCGAGCTATATTTAATGACTCACCAAAAAATGCTGGTTGAGTCATGTTATCAACAAACTTATTGTTAAAGATCATTTTAATCCTCTAGATCAAGAGTAAATGTTACATCAATGTCGCCTAGATCATCTAGATCAGATAAAGTAAAGTTTGTATGACAAATATCATCATTGATATCGTAACTTATATTCTCAGGAAAAACTTGTATTTCTCCTGTATTGGTAACAGTTGTTTCCAGATCATAGTCATCAAAAGAAACGTTCACCGTGATATCCTCTTCGGTTTGTTTTTTGAAGATTCTATCCCAATTGTCATCGAATGTTTTTTTACCAATATTCATAGGCCTTCTCTTGCTCCCTTTACCAGACATTTCTCACCTCAAATTTTACATGATTCACAGTCATCATCTTCGACTGTACTTTGTTGTAGTTCAGTTGTTTCTCTATCTTCAATTTCACCCGCACCATCATATGTATTAAAATAATATAACTGTTTTCCACCATACTTGTAAAAAGTCAGTACATCTTTCAACATATCAGACAGAGGAATTTTCTCATCTTCATAATGCAAAGGATTATAACTTGTGTTTACACTGATACCTTGATCAATAAATTTTTGAAGAACCGCACAAATCTTTAGGTAACCTTCAGGTGATTTTTGATCCCACAACAAGTCATACTTGTTTTTTAATTTATGTATACCGGGAACTACCTGCTTCAGAACACCGTCTTTAGACTGTTTGATAGACACCAGGGAACGCGGTGGTTCAATTCCGTTGGTGCTGTTACTGATCTGTGCAGATGTCTCCGCAGGCATCAAGGCCATCAATGTAGAGTTACGAATACCAGTCTCCATCAGTTGATGGCGCAGTGAGTTCCAATCCATATTATACTCTGGTACTACCAGTTCGTCAACATCTTTCTTGTATGTATCAATCGGTACTGTACCTCGACCATACTTCGTATCATTGTTTTTCAGACAGGCGCCTTTCTCTTTTGCAAGATCAGCAGATGCTTGAATCAAATAGAATGACCATGCTTCTGCGTATTCATGTTCCAACTTCAGATCCGGTTCTTGATATGTTGATCCGTGTTTTGCAAGAAAGTATGCAAGATTGATAATACCAACACCCAGAGGTCTGCGATTCTTTGTAGACTTATGTGCCGCAACTACTGGATAATCTTGATAATCTAATAGTGCATCAAGACAACGCACTGCAAGTGTACAGGGTTTTTCAAAGTCTTCTGGCTTTTTAACTTTACCCCAATTGATTGCAGCAAGTGTACATAAACTAATCTCGCCTTCATCGTCAAAAATATTTGTCAGAGGTTTAGTCGGTAGATTAATTTCACAACAGAGATTTGATTGTTTGATTGGCGCAATTTTAGGATCAAAAGATGAATGGTCATTGGCGTTATCAACATTCATCAAATAGATACGTCCAGTGTCCTTCCTCTCTTGCATAAACGAAGCAAAGAGATCAGATGCAGGTACTGTTTTCTTTCGAACAGAATATGCTCTCTCATATTTTTCATACAACTCTTTGAATTTTTCTGAATCTTCAAAAAACGCATCATAGAGACCGGGTACATCATTCGGCGAAAACAGAGTAATGTTCTCTCCTGCCAATAGACGTTCATAAAACAAACGGCTGAATTGAACGCCGTAGTCCATATGACGTACACGATTCTCTTCAGTACCTTTATTGTTCTTTAGTACAAGAAGGTCTTCTACTTCGAAGTGCCAGATCGGGTAGTAAACAGTAGCTGCTCCACCGCGCACACCGCCCTGTGAACAGGACTTAACAGCACTTTGAAAATATTTAAGGAAAGGTGTGACACCAGTATGAGAAGTGTCACCACTCCTAATAGTAGAACCAATAGCACGGATGCGACCGGCACCGATGCCGATTCCAGCTTTTTGAGAAACATACTTGACGATTGCGCTTGATGTTGCATTGATAGAATCCAGTGAGTCATCAGTTTCAATTAATACGCACGAGGAGAATTGTCTCTGAGGTGTGCGTACACCTGCCATGATAGGAGTCGGAAGACTAATATCAAAGTTACTTAATGCGTTATACAGATCAACAACCCACTGTAATCTGTCTTCGCCGTAATTGCTAAACAACGTCATTGCGATACACATCATTGCCATCTGTGGCGTTTCATGTATCTGTCCAGTGACACGGTTTTTAACAAGATATTTTCCGCGCATTTGTTCCATTGCGGCATACGTTAAATCAAAATCTCTATCGTGCGCGATCTTTGTGTTCAGCCATTCGATATCATCACGTGAGTACTTGTCCATTAATACACCATCGTATCGAAAATTGCCTACTTGTTCAACGATATGTTCTGTCAAAGAAGGAGGTTCAAATTTACCATAGACCTCTTTCCTTAATGCGTAGTTGATCAGTCTACCGGCAACGTACTGGTAGTTTGGAGAATCTTCTGTGATCAGATCGGCGGCTGCTTTAATCAACGTCTCTTGTATATCAACAGTCTTGATGTTGTTATAAAACTGTAGATGCGTTTTGATCTCTAGCTCTGAAGGAGAAACACCAGTCAAACCTTCACATGCAAAATGTGCAACTTTGTGAAACTTGTTTAGGTCAAGAACTTCTTTATCACCATTTCTTTTTATTACTTGTGTATCCATTATAACCCTGCCTCTTCTAAGGTCATGTCAATTGCGCCAGACTCAATTAACTTGCGTCTATTATTCATATGCATTTGTTGTATTTCTTCTTTGCTGCCGCCTAGATACGGTGTGGCATAACCGTCACGTAACATAATGTCGCTGAGTTCAATCCATGCATCAGTAGTAGCGTCAAAAACAATAAAGGTTCCCAGTGTTCGACCGTACTTACCGCTTGCATCATAGGCCTTCGTTACAAGTGTTTGTCGAGATCCAACTGGTAAGGTAGATTCTACGAAACTTTTGCTGAGCAATCCAAATTGTTTTTCTACTAGGTCGGTTGTTCTGCTTTCCGGCGCGTCAATGCCGCTTAAGCGAATTCTGCAATTTCTTTTCCACATATCAAAACCGAGATCAACAGAAACATCAACAGTGTCACCGTCTACAACGCGGTCTATGATACAACTATACTGGTACATTCTCATCTCCATAAAGTTTTTTAAATTCCATCAGGTTCATATCACGTGTTGCAAAAGAACCTACGCCCAGAACATAATTTTCGGCAACATCTTCTGCCCACCTTTCAGACTTATCTGAAAAAAGTTCTGTCCATATTAATTTATCCTTATTGTAAAATCTAACATAGAAATGATAATCGTCTTTGCAGACATCCGCTCTGCGTCCAGCATAATCAGATGGTTTATCGCCGTAGTAAGTAGAGATAACTTTTTCAATCATGTTCTTCTCCATGCAGTAAATAATAATTTTGCTTCTAGACCTTGCGAGGTGTTATTGTTTAACAATTTGTTTATGTTGTTGCACTCTTTCTCGTTTATCATGTCGTTAACATCTTTCTGTTTGATAAATTCAGGCCATATAACCACTTTGTGATTCATATCGACCACTTTCTGTATTTTAGCGCAGGTTTCTTTTGAACGAGGTTCATTATCATAAACGAATACCGAATTCTTATTAACAAAAGTCCAATCGATAGATCCACCGGCCATTGCGATTGAGTTCTCAACGAACATACTATCAATTGGTCCCTCCAATATATAGTGTACTTTATTTCTGTCACATGTGTCAAGACCAAATATTTTAGGTTTACTATCATTTAACATTATTGTGATATAACGAATAGAGTTATTAGAGAAAGCACGGCCTTGAAAACCGAAAAGATTTTTTTCTTCATCAAGAAATGGTATGATCAACCGAGGTTCATCATTTTTTTCACTCTGAAATTTATCAGGAACTATCGAATTAACAAACTTCTTGAATTTAGGTGCATAGAACAGTTTAGAGTGATAAGTATTAGGTATGTCTCTATTGATAACATACTTTTTGACAGGATGATCCCATGCCAATTGAGATACTTTTTTTAGTTGTCGAAGAGGTGTTGCTTTGATAAAAGAAGGCGTCTTCATCTTATCAGCAAACAATTCTACATCACTCTTGACATGGTTAGTGCCAGACAATGAAAGTTTTTCAAATGAATATTCTTTAAACAGAGAGTTGTCTATTGTCTCAATAAACTTGGATAGACCGAGTGTAATGTTGCAGTTGTGACAATGATATAAGTAACCACCATCATCAGAAGGAAAAAGAAAACCTCTGGCTTTACTTCTATTTTTTTGAGAGTCACCACAGATAGGGCAACGGAAGTTATATGTCTTGTTACTTACTCTACGGAATCGTTCAAGTCTAGAAGACACAAGACCAATATACTTTTGGTCCAACCACATAATATACTCCAAATAATATTCAATACGCTACACAGCGATTGTATCAATTATGCACTATGTTGTCAACCAGCAATGAAATGAGATGCGAATGCTGCGGCGGCTACACTGATTGCGATCCAGAACAATCTAGAAATAGTGTTCATCTGACTTTCTTGTTTAACTAATCTTGACTCAATCTCATCTAACTTTCTACCATGAGCATTCAGACGGTCGTAAGCCGCGGTGTTATTTTTTTCCATTGAGACGAGTTTTTCCTCGGTACGCGCAAGTGCAACCATAGCGTCAGATAACTGGTCGATCTTTTTTTCTATTCTATCTAAACGACCGTCATCGCGGCGTCTTTCTGGACCGTCATACATCTTTAATTTCCTAAGAAAGGTATTTTGAAATTACTATCAGATGTATCAGAAACAACCTCTTCGGTCTCTTCAGGCACGTCCGACAATTCTGCTATGCTTTGCTCATAATAAACTAAGATTGCTTTTTGTTGATTAATATATCTTCTCAACTCTGCAACATTCATCGAAATGTTTTCGTAATCAGGAATGCTTATCGCAAAGAAAACAAGATCGCCATTTTCTTTTTCAAATCTTTCTACAAACTCATCTATGTTTTCTGTAGTTACTGCATAAAACTCTATATCAAAAAGATTCACCGGCTTCGGGTGTGGTTGAACCGGTATTGTCTTAGAAACATACTTAGTTCTAAGTATGACTCTTTCTTGTACTGTCGTACAACCTATTAGGCTACTGATCAGTAGCAGCGCCAGTATCGGCTTCAAGGTCTTTAAAAATTTGTGCAGTCGCATTGTTTACCCTTGTCTCTATCATTCCTGGTCTTTGCAGTGTCAATTTTGTTAAGTCATGATCTCTCAATTTGTTTATCAACTCATCCTGATATTCTTCTGCTTCTTCTGCTCTTTCTCTTAATGCATCAATCTGTCTCTGCGCGACTTCAAAATTATTTCGTATCGTCTCTAATGACTCAGCATTGTCTCTTGCAGCAACCGTCAATTGTATATTGTTCTCTCGTAAATTTGCAATTGTTTCTTGCGTGTCTGTGTAATAGAAATAACCACCACCAAAGATGCCAGTGAAAAGTAATATCATAAACAACAATTGCATTATTTAAGTTCTCCAATAAGTCTATTCAGTAACTCTTGTTCTTTCTTGTTTCTTTTCTTTAACTTCTTCCTTGATCGTTCTGGTACGCCTGGTTCACCATCTGGACCCACACCGATGCCTGCGATGTTACCACCGCCAGCCGCATTCGTAGGTATCTCTTCATTCAGTGATTCTACTTCTTTCATGTAATGATGTAGGCATTCTTCTAGATATTCTAGATCATCAGGATCAAGTTCTTGTTCTTTGATTAACAACAGAGCGGCCGCAAACGTTCCCAACCTGCTTTTTCCACCGGGAATTTTGTTTAATAATTTTTTTAGATTACCAACAAGTCTGTCGAAGTATCCCCAAGACCGATCTTGTTCGCCAGTTCGATCTTTCTTCGAGGTGATGACTTTTCCATCGGCGTCAATAACCCCTGTCTTGAATGCCTCCCACTCCTCAAAAGGAGTAACAAGTCTTTTCAAGAACATGTAAACTGCTGCTATGTCAAATACGCCTTTAGCCACTATATTTCCCTTAACTTGCCTGCTATAATTGCATCAATTACTATATCAGATGATCTAATTATTTCTTTCTCTGCAACATCATAGATAAAATCTGGCATGTAACTCATGTATACCAGAAATGTCTTTAAAATGGGCCAATGTTTTTCTTCTATCTTTAGAAAAAGCATTCTTGTTACGGCATGATATTCAAAGACATTATATAGTGTAATCAAATGATTTAAAATCAGACGTTCTTTCAATTCATCGTTCTCATAATACCGAGTGAACAATCTTTTCAAATATTTAAATCTTTTAATTTCTTCTTCAAATTCTTCATCAGCGTAGTATACAGATGTATAGTTTGCCGCCGCATAGAGATTAAAATTAGATTCATTCAAATTCATATTATTTTTTCATTATGTACCTAAAAAAGTAACCCCACGGGGTGCGCTTGTTTTGTAAACAGAGGCGTGTGGGGTGTTTTTAATTAAGAATCAGGGAATTGCGTATCGTCAGCTGTACCTGAAGTATTCGCTACATCGGTTGTTGACTGGTTAGCAGTGTTACTTGAGTCGCCAGTAGCAAATGCAGAAGCAGACAAAGCGACAAGTGTTTCGTGAAGTACACGACTGCCTACAGTTCTTCTGTAAACCCAACCAGGTCCTACAGAACCTTTGCCGTCACCACGTGCAGCAACAGTTTCGTCAGCATCTACACCGAATACGGTTGAACCGAACTCAGTTTGTCCAGATTCACCGGTGTCGGCTCTTGCAACGAACTTGGGTGCGTCAGAATATTGGTCTCTTTTACCCCATAGTGCCATTTTTTAATCCTCTTGGTTAATGATTAACATGTCTAGTAAATATTTTGATTTATTGCTTATCTCTTTCGCTTTACCATTAACAACAAGATAAGTTTTATTAACATCAAACTCAGTTGTATTATTTATATTGGCGTTCTTCTCAGGTTTTTCTTGTTCTGGTTTTCTCCAAGAAGGCGCCTCTTTGACGGATTTTTCCTCGACTTTTTCCGCGTCAACAGGCCGCCGGCGTTTTATCGTGCGGCCAGGTTTCGCGTCTTGTCTTGTTTCTCTCCAAGTAGCCATTTACTTGTCCTGTTTTTTTGCTCTCAATTTAGCGAGGTCTTCTGCATCGATATCATTATCGTCATCAACATCCATGTGCTTCAACTGAGCAGCAGAGAGTTTCTTTTTCTCTGAAATAAATTCACCGAAAGACATAAACGATTCTTTCTTCATCTTCTTGTGGCCGCCATGCGACTCTTGTACCAACACAGTTACATCGTCATCGTCTACATGTACAGTCTCAATGCCGTGTTCAAACATGACTTTATACCATGCAACATGACCATTCTCGTCAGGCACAGCGTGTTCACCAAACAGAGCAGTACCTTCGTTCCACTCTTTGTGCATGATCTTACTTGCACACATATGCTTGTCGCCTTCAAGAGAACCTTTCTCTACACCGTCAATCTTCGACTCGTTGGTTGCTCTCAATGCTTTTTGAACACCAGGATGTTTTGACAAACCTCTGGCAATTCCTTCAATCTTGCGAACTGCTGATGTCATATTCCCGCCTTTGACACGCGGATCATTAATGATACCATATGCCATCTTGATTTGTTTGTCAGTAAAATTAGCCATTATTTTTTCTCCGGTAATCCTTTGTGTTTCGTTTCAGCATAGTCTTTTGCGTCTTTCTTGGACATCGACTTTGCAGCGTCAGCAACTTCTTTTGACGGTGCTTTCAATTTTCCAGACTTGACTGCATGAACCATACCCATGAATCTCTGTTGTGCTTTTGAAACTGCTTTCTCGTCAAGTTCGACTTCTTCGTTCATTTTACCTAACAACCAATCTCTCGGATCAGTATCTAAAGTCTTTGCAAATTTAAGAGCGCCTTTCTTATCGCCCCTCTTCAACATAGCGGCTACTTTCAACATATCATTTTTGTCAATGCCGCCGTGCTTCTTGGCATAAGTTTCGATTTCTTTCCATGACTCATCAAACTGCTCAACTTCTTCTTTCACCGGTTTTCCTCTTTTTACAATCATACCGTTCATGCCATCGGCACGTACTGTTTTAAGGAATTCCTTAGCATCCTCTAAAGACATAAACTTGGTAACTTTGATAGGCGAATTTTTGCTCTTAGCGTACTTGACTTCAAACTCTGGCTTTGCTTCATCAATCTGCTCGACTTCTTCTTTCATGTTTTTGATATAATCAAGGGCACTCTTTTTTGCTTTAGGCATACCGTTAAAAGTCTCCCACTCTTTGTCGTCAATATGCACGACAATAGGATCAGTCATTTTAGTGCCTTTGCGATAATATGTGTGGGAGTGATCTTTGCCATCACCACCTTTGTAGACATATGAAGAAATAAACTTCATACCAGCAGGAACTTTTGATGCTTCGAATACTTGACTAGCAACCTTAACGACTTTCTTATCTGCTGTTTTGAGGAACTTCTGTAGTTCTTTCAAATCGCCTTGGTTGACAAGAAACGCCGCCATCTCAGCATCATCATTCTTCATCTTCTTCAATTGCGTTTCAACTTTACCACGAGCAGCAATCTTCATTCGCAGTGATGCTTCATCAATCTCTTCACCACTTTGGCCTTCAATGTCAGACTTGCCAGAGAGACGCAATCTTAAATCTTTCTTGATCTTCGCGTCATTGACTCTCTCAACGTCTTTGAGTAAATCAACTTTCTTTAACAATTTACGAACCGCAACCTTGACTTTTCCAGGGCTGTCGCCGTCCATATAGAATCTTGGCAGACCCTCGACATCTACACTGTACTTTGCTTCATCAAGATCGACTGACTCAGTGTACATGTTCAATTCGTAACCTTTGTTGTCCATGTTGTACACTTGCATATTCAATCGCTTATTGCGAATGGGTTTGCCTGATTTATCTAATAAGTTGATCTGATATGAATTTGTTTTACCAGCAGATGGTTTACGAGGACCAGTAGAAACTTTATTCCACCAGTCATCCATATCTACTTTGTAACCTTTCTTCTCTGCCTGCTTTATAGCATGTTGTACAGCAGAAGTAAAATCTTTGTGGTAAATTTGATAATCAGATTTTTCATCAATCTGATCGACTTCTTCTTTCTTCATCGCGGCGCGAGTCATCTTAACAGCCGCAGCGCGAGTGAGTTGCGTACTACCCATCGGCTTTACTTTAGTAGCAGACTGTGTTGCTTGGTGCATTCTCTTTTTGTATTTGTTATACGATTTTGTTGCACCCTCTTCAACCTGATCGAAATCTTCTTTCACGGTTTTCCAACCTCCCCCAGCTTTCTTATATTGTTTTGCTGCCCATCCATTTGCGTATGCAGAAGGATAGACATCGAATTTTGCCTTAGCTTGTGCTTTAAACTTCGCCCACAGAGCTGGATTAGTTGGCACGTTCTTCTCTACGAGTTCGACTGACTCTCCAACTGATTTGTATGGTGATTTTGTCGGACCGTGTTTTGCTCGATCTCTATATGCTTGAGGCACTTTACCGGCGACTGACTTGTGACTCATTGTATCATCACCTCGGCGTGTGGCATGATGACGAGCAACGGCACGATTAATACCCTGACCTATTTTCTTTGCCTTTGCACGGTTCTTTTCAGACTCAGTTTCATCTCCTGCTTTTCGTGCGTCCCTTGCTTTCTTTTGATAAGTGTATTGAGTCTTGCCGCCCATAGTTCTCTTTTCGATATATTTATGGACAGTATTTGGTGACAACTCATCTAGTTGTTCCGACTCTACAATATCACCGACTTGTTTAGTAGATACCCAAACGCGACCACCTTCTTCAGCACACTTAGCAAGCATTTCATCTTTCGTACCGACAGCAGTTACCTTTCTGTGCATGACAAGCGCATAGTGACACTTATCGCTACCAACTGCATCTTCACCGACCTTAATGGTTTTGACTTCATTCACTTTCTTTTTCTCCTTGTCAGTCTTGACCATGATCGGTGTGTTACCTGTTCCTGGTCTATCTACTTCTGGGTCTGCTCTTCTTTTTCTTCTTGCAGCCGAAGCACGGTCATCTTTACTCATTGAATGTGCTTTAGATCGCGGCATACACTTTGGTTTACCTTCACCCGGTTCACGAGCGCAATCACCTTTAATCTCACCATCAGTACCGACTCGTACCCAATCACCTTTCTTGCCTTTGCCAAACCACTTGCGAAGGTCTTCTTTTAATTTCATTCTGGCAAGAACTTTTTTCTGCACATCAGGAGACAACTCTTTAAAATGATACAGATTTTGACTATCATCGGTGTGTTCAGCACCAGTCATGACCTGACCATCGTGAGCGTGTTGAAGTCCTTTCCACTCTTTACCATCTTTGGTATAGTGGCCTTCAGTCTTCCAAGAATGTTTCTTACCTTCTTCCATTTATTCTTCCGGTGTTTGTTCTAATCCAGATGAACCTGCGATAATTTCTTCTGGGTCAACCATCTCTGCACCAGAATCTCTCAGTGCATCAATCACAGGTTCAGTAGGAATTTCTACCGGCTCTGGTTCAGGTTGTTGTCCATAATGTCCGTATTGTCTTTCTAATTCTTGTTGTCTAACATCATGACCTTTCATCATGATCTCACGAGCAATATTTATCAAGTCAGTTGGATTATCTTTTAAATCAGCCATTACAATGTCCTCATTTTTTAGTGAAGAATTTTTTAATTTTATTCTTCGTTGTTTCTTTGTTCAACAAATCTTCATCCCATGCTAAGTGTTTTGGTAATTTACCATCACGTATCATGTCATGAAAAACCTTTTCAAAATTTCTAAAGTCAGCACCAACATGTTTTGATGCTTGTACTGCATTCCATCTTGCTTTACCTGGATTCTTTCTTCTAAAGTCAAGATAATAACGAACCGCTTTTTTATATGAATCTTTATTCACAACACGATCAATCAATCTATCAAGCTTAGGATCATATGTAATCGTTCTCGCTTCGTTCGCTGGCCGTGACGCAGCATTCTTTTCTCTGGTGTCACGAGTTCTCGCACGATCTAACATACGATCCTGTTTAACTTTATCTTGTTCTTTCTCGCGCTTAATTTGTCGGCGAGTTTCTTTTTCGTGTCTTCCTTCCATATACTTATACAGTCTCTACTATTTTCAGTATTAGATTTGTGTCGCCTTTAATAAGACGGTGATAGTCCATTTGATTAACAGATATCACATCACCTTCCATAAGTTCGATTGGATTCTTATTTTCGTATTGAAATTTCCAACCTGTGCCGTGAACAACTTCAATTCTTCTATCAGCTCTGTCACGGTGCCAGTGTAGTTCTTCATCTTCACAATCGTGTTCGAACACACGAAAAAATGAATCATTTTCTAATTGTATATCTCTGTAAGCTCGGTTTGGCATAATTTATCACCAGAAAAAGTTTCCGCCACCTGACATGCCTAACTGTTTAGCGTATCTAGGTAAACGACAAGCCCAGTATGCAGCGGAAGTTTTATCGTTTTGAGTTGAACACTTATGTCTTGCAGCGAATGATTTTCTCGCTTCAGGATTATCGATCTTTGCTTTCAATCCTGTTGTATCGCCAAACGTGACTTTCTTAATATTGCCTGTACTAGGATCTTTTACATAGACATAAAACTTTTTAGGACCGCCGCGTTTTGGTTTGTTGAGTTCTTGTTTCTCTTCTTCTTCTGAAATAGACTCCATCATCGGACAGTCTAATGGAACCCACTCGCCATCATATTGTGCAAACTCACCGATATCTGTTTCAAGTATACTCTTATCGTAACTTTCAAACTCGTAATCAGACTTTCGTGCCTCGTTGAACAGTTTGTAGTAATTTACACTGCCAACACGAAAAATGTTTTCTACAAGAGGAATATTGTTTTCAATGTGATAATCAAGCGCTTGCATTACTTCTCTTTTCTGTTGATTTGCAAGTTCTACATTCAACGATTGAAATGTCTCGTTGACACCTTTGTTACCTAATTTATGATTGAGGTACATCTCTTTAATCTCAACAAAAGATAGTCCATACTTCTCGCTTTTCTTTTGCAAATTTCTTTCAATCGATTCTGTGATTCGATCTTTTTCGATGACATACAACATCTCATTGACCGTTTTTAAATAATCAACATCACAATAATATTCTTCTTTCTGTAATTTTGATTGACGGTAACTCGCAAGTCTATCTCTTTCTGCTTTCGTGACTTTCGGAATTAACCTTTTTGCAATACGAGAGATGATTGCTTTTTTCTTTTCTAATTTTTTGTCAATAGCAGCGCGTGATGCGAGAGGTAGATTCTTATAATTCTCGCCTTGTTTACCTGCTATTTTTCTACGAATTAATTCTCGCGCTTTTTTCTGCGCTCTTCTTTTGAGTTTTTCTCTTGGCGCCATTCTTCTCTTGGCGCGTTCTCGACCGATTTTAACTTTGTTTTTAATACGCCGAAACATCATCTTGCGCTTCATGCGTTGTTGCAGTGTGAGAACTTCTTGAAGTGTAAGGTCTTCAGTGATACCTAATGCGTTGCGAATGATGTTATATACCTCTTTCGCGTCTCTATCACTAAACTTACGGGGTAAACCTTGTCTAAACTGTTTGTACTCACCAGATACGGCCAAACCTCTGAGTTTTGATGCACTCATACCTGATACATCATCAGCATCTGGATCACGTTCACCGGCAGATACGATATCGATGTTTTCGAATGCGTAGTCTCTGCCGTTGTACCTGTTGACAAGAGTTTCGAATTCTGTTATTCTATCTGAACCAACTACGATGGTAACACTATCAAAAGTGCCATCTAGTTCTTTCAATACTTCGATGATAGTACGAGCATCAGATCGTTGGACGATATTTCCAAATGCCTTCTTGGCGTATTTGATCTTCTGGTCGTATGTAAGAGGATTCTTCTTTTTATCAGAAGAATGGGAGAGGTACAATTGGGCTGTTGCTTTCTTTCTTCTTGCGACAGATACAATCTTGTCTACAAGTTTTTGGTGTCCACTCGTGATTGGGTTCATTCGTCCGAATGATAGAACCACGGCAGAGCCTGTCTTCTCGGATAATTTTAAAGTTTTTACTACTTGAGAACGCCCATTATTCTCGGTTATAGGAGTATTTTTTTTCATTTCTTCTTCTTTCATTGGAGATTGCCTTAGCCTTATCCTTCGAAGCACAGGTCTGCCGTAGCCTAAACTGCACGTTATTATTATTTAGTAAATTTTAATTTTCAACGTAGTAATAAACTGAGTCCATTTTTAGTCTTTTGAAAAGTTTGTAACCGCGGCCGAAAAGTAACTCTTGGCCTTTTTGTCTCTCTAATATTACTACTGGCTTGTATTTATCAATTGTTTGAAATGCACCTTCAATTACTTTGTCTTCGTAACCTTCAACATCAAGATGCATCAGATCACACGCATCAAGATTAAGAGAATCAACCGTCATGATTGAAACATCTCCGGGTGTATTCGTTATTTTATGCACACCCACGTTAGTTGTATTACCATTACTAATAGACAACATGGCTTCTTCTGATCCTAAACCTGCGTTATACTTGTAGTAACCTTCACCTTGACAGTTGTGCCATAGACAGTAGTAATTCTTGGGGCAAGGTTCGAAGGTATAAACTTTATCAAAATAATTTTTATAGAACCTAGCGTACATACCGCAGTTGCCCCCGGCTTGTACTACTGTACCAAAGTTTTTAACTTTCGCCATGAAGTCTTTGTGGCCAGAGATCCAATCAAAGAGAGGACCATCATGTTCATTACCAAACGCACCTTTATCTGTGGTTATCCATAACAACGCGCCGACATCTTCATGACCGCATAGTCTTGGTGATGTGAGTGGTTCGTGTTTCTTATCAGGTTCTTTATTTAATATCATATGGTTTCACCCTTTTCCATGGTAGTCTTGTATCAATTGTGTGACTAACATTATATACAACACAATTTTTTTCCATTGCCTTTTCTTCTAAACGTTTGTAGATATAATTAAGATATTCTTCTTCAGTTTTATTGCCTTTATATTTTTGTGCCATTCTATCAGGATCAGATTTACCATTCTTTTGAATGTCATAACCTTTACCGTAGATGTGTGTGTTTCCTTCTTTATCGGGTGTATAGTTCATGTCAGCGCCAAGATATGCTAATACGCCTGGTTTAATATTCGCTAAAGACCAGTAACCTGCTGTGAGCGTGATTGAATAACCGCACTCGTTTTGACCTCCGAATTTATTTACTTCTGTGGTGTATCGCGATATTGTTTCACCACACAATTCATTGCCTTCTGGTCTTTTTCCTTTGTAATCACCAGGTCTGATCCACCAATTCCAGTCACCTCTAACTGCTTGCCATCCGTTGTTGATTGCTACAATTGTCCATCCGTTTCCTTTCCAATCATACTCTGAATATTGTCTCGCGGAGAATCCACTGGCAACCAATAGTACTTTCTTTGCATTTTCTCGCGGCAAAACTTTCTCAGCTGTCACATTTTTCTGCGGCAAAACTTTCTCAGCTGTCACATTTTTCTGCGGCACAATTGAGTCATACCCTAATTTACTAAGAAGATCCGTTGTGACTCTTTTGGTTACCTCTTGTCTCAAAACATCATTGTTAAATGTAGGAGCAACAAAGTTGATCAGTCGTTGTCTTTTTGTTTCATCAAAACCATTAACACCATTACCTCGTATCTTTGTTGTGTTCAGACTACAATTAAAATGTTTTGATATTTTTTCAAGTTCTTCAAATATCTCATTCTCTGAGGATATCAGACTTTCGTATCTTACTCTATAGACGTTTTTAGATAACCAATATTCGGTGTGTTGTTTCCATAAATCAGCAAGGTAACTTATGTTCCAACCATTATGCATGACATCATTGTCGTCTCTTATCTGACGGCACTTCGGATACGTTACTCTTATATCGGCTGGACTGCGGATGATCGATTCGATCCATGTGAAAGGATTTTTATGCAAGTATATAGCATTTGTGTTGTTTAACTTTTCAACGGCGTGGATTCCATAGTGAAGTTTGCCTCTAGGATTAATATGATAGTCATTTCCTTCCAGATTAAAACTGTGTTTCCAAAGACCACCGCTCTTGAAAGTATTTACGATCTTAACGTTACTGAGATTGAGTCTTATACTATTTTCAAGAAAATTTGTTCCTGAACGTTGTAAACCAAAAACTGTGAATACTTTACTCATGTTTATCTTCCCTTCTTTTATTGCTTTTAGTAATAGAATCTTTATTCAACGCAGATTTTATTGTTTGTAAGCTGTCAACACGAAGTTCGTTAAACAGAAAGTATTGTAATTTATCTAACACTATAACATTTTTATTTATCATGTCATCGAATTGCATAAAAAACACATCAGAACAGTTTTTCCATGGAATAACAGCATCATGCATAGACTGTAAATTATTTAAAGAAAATTTTCGGTTAGTTTCTTTTAAAAAGGTTTTTGTAGATTCATATGTTTCATCAAAATTTCTAACAAGTAGAATTTTTTTAACGTTTGATAATTTTTTTTCAATCTCAACAGAGTGCTTCATATGACTAACAGCAAAGCCGCCGTCAGGTATTAAATTTAAACTATCAGGCAACGAACGATTGATTGTTTTATGAGTGTTATTCATCCTTGCTTCGCTGATGTTAATATCTTGAAACGATCTAACCGAATTATCTGCAAAATGCAATTTTGTCCAAATCAAACCCATTTCTTCTAATAGGTTTGCTGACAAATATGTTCCTGCTTTTGGTTGACTGATGACGAGATATTTCATAATTTATCAATATAGTTGTTAATGTGTTTCGCCCATATAGGCGCCATCATTGAGGAATTAAAATGGTGATCCATCTTTTTACGTGTTTGGTACTTTTTGTCGATTACTCCATTTGATAACATTCCATCATATAGAGGAATATAAGTGTATCCAAAAGACTCGCACCTCTTTTCACATTCTTTGTTAAACTCTTGAGTTAATTGTGTGCGTTCAAGTTGTGAGGCACTGATATCTCCTCGAACGTCAGACACAGATCCAGGAAGTTTAGCATCATCATCTGTAATAGATGGCGGCGTTGCGCTTGTAATGGCTACATGTTTCACATCACGGGTAAATTCTGAAACAAAATTAAAATAATTATCGATGCTAATATATAGTTGTTCGTGTATTGAAATGTTTTTATTTTGAGCCCAATACCATATGACATAACCACAGTCTACTTCACCCATATGAAATATCGTTACATCAGGCTTATGCTTTTTGATATTTTCTTTAAAAGTGTTTCTACCCTGCGTTTTACTTTTGGGATTGCCGAGTCCGTGAGTAGTAGCACCTGAACATTTGATTATATTAATATCATTTTCTGCATTGAACAATCCATTGTTTTTCGCATGTTCCGCGTACATAGTGTGGCTATCACCCAAAATTAAAATCTTCAATTCAATCAACTCCAATTACAATTTATATTATTTCCATCGAAACCTTGTTTTACAGTTATAGGAAACCATTGAGAAAGAAGTTCGATATCACCAACATCATGATAGAGTTTTGGCAACGTGATACTTTTCTTTTCAACAATCACACTGATGTTATAACCATAACATTTTACGCTTGCTTTCGAGCAGTCTAATCCAGCAAGTATCATTCTATACAATAATAATCCCGCGTTCCATAAACTTACATGGCCGCCAACTATATGATGTTTTAACGGAGGAACTGTAATTGCAATTACTCCTGTTTCTTTAACTTCGGAAATCATTTTAGTTAAGAAACTATGTGTATCATGTTGATGTTCTAAAACATGAGAACACCAAACAGCATCATGTTCTGTGAAGGATAATTTCATATAGTCACCTTCAATAACATTTTCTCTGGCAGCATGATAGTCTGTCGAAGTTACTTGTTTACCATGACGAATAAAAAAATCTGTATGAAGACAACGACCACAACCTACATCAAGAATGGTGTTAAAATTATATTTGTTTATCAGAAAATTTAATGTTTCATCTACATTAATAGTATTGTGTTTATGATTCACTTCTGCCAACCTTTAATCACATCAGGACTGAAGTTCGCCTTAGAGAATTCCATGCGATCAACAATCTTGACAGCATTACCAATATGATCAATTGCAACAAACCCTTCTGGATTTGTTGTTCTGAATCCGTCTCTTGTTCTCAAAAATGTATCGAGCGATGATGCTTGATTCATCTTATTAATAATCATTTGTTTTGCATCGACAAGTAAATTCATCAATGTGAATAGATTCTGGAAGTCTCTTTGGTTATGATCAGAGAAAACCTTCATAACGTCCTTTCTCTTCTCTATCCAAGTATCTTTTGATTTCTGTGTTTTCTTAGTGTCTATTTCTTTCTGATAATAAGAATACATGTAATCAAATAAACCTTTCATGTGTGTACGCACATTTATTTTTCTTCCGGCGCGAACAAGCGTATTGTTGTATGTCTTGGTGCGTAACAACAACTCATCATTCTCTTTGAATGCATTCAACAACGAGGCTGGTGTTTTTTGAAAGACAGCACCAGCATTTGATAACAGTGAGGTTATTTGAGCGGTCTCGGCTTTGGTGAACGTTGCGTTACCAGTTTCATCTCGGTATGTTGCATCTGTTTGCCATATTGTATTAGTTTGATTAAACGTACTTGCTATGTTTTTACCGAAACTAGCAGACATAGATTCAAAATCACTACCAGTATAGACAGTGTGCCAGACAACACCAATTTTCGACCTGTTAATTCGTTTGCCGAGAGTAGAATTTGTAGGAACAGCATACACGATAGTATTAGGTTGGAAAGTATAATAAGATTGACCATCAATTGTCTCCGTTGATACATCACCTTTTGTAAACATCAGATCGCCTTGATAGACACCAGACTTGATGCCTAACTTGGAGAACTCTTCTAATGCAACCAATAATTTCTTTTGCAGGTCACCAGACGTATCTGCCTTCACATCAGCAGGTGTCTTGTAGACTTTTGGATTTTTATTGAAGACACCTTTCTTCGCGACAAAGAATTTACCGTCTGAAGGGTCGATGCCTGCGAATACTGCGGGTGCGCCATCCCATTTTACTGTGCGGGAAACACGTGACTTTGAATTACCGGCAAGCATATCTCGCAAGTCACGAAGAAAGTCAATTGCCTGTCGAGCACCATCAACACCGTCATTGAGCACCAAATCCTCGATGTGCTCCATGTGTGTGTTCTTGGCTTCCATAATATACTGATTAAATGTTTGCATTATTGGTGATAACTCCCCCATAGACAATGTGCCATTTCGTGACCTAGTGTATCCACGTTCTCATCGTCTACACCTTTTGGTTGTATGATGTATATATCACACCAAAAAGAAGACGGTTCCCCATCCACACCTTCATTCCAATTTGCAAAACCATGCAATCTTTCACTAGAAGATATTTTAGTACCATACAATCTTTCCAATTCTACACGACTTTCAGCTGTGTATACTGTTACTTCAATTGGTTTGCCAACTCTGTCGATACTACCAGATAATTTATTATCAGTGTCGCAACCAGAGATAATGAGTAAGAGTAGTAGACTTAAATATTTCATAAAAGTTCTTTGCCTGTAGCCGGTTTACTTTTATAATCACACATGATGTGAGACGGGTAAGTACCAGACTGTTTGTTTCTTATGTTTATCTTGAAGTCGTAATAACTATTGCTGAATACTATATCTATTCTTTTTCCATTGCCTTGTTTTCCGCCATACTGTATCTCAACACTACCTGTCACATTTGCAAATTGTGGGTTTAATCTACCTGACATCTCCCAGAAATATATTCTATTCCCTTCCATTCCGTGAACCATCCAGTAACCTGAACCGATTGCCGACTGTAGAAATTTCTTCAGTTTCATCGCATCGATTTTTGCGTTTACAGTTGGGAATCTTTTACCAGTACCATATTCATTAAAAACATCGCAAAACATTTTTTCATCTAGGCCAAACGTTTTGATTATTGCCTTCCCCATCGGCGTTTTGATTTTTTTTGCTTTCATCTGATCAGCAGGAAATGCAGTGCCTACACCCGCGTTCATGAATGTCAGAGTACTACTAAACTTTAGAGAAAGATAACTGAGTTTTCCATTCGCGTGTTCTAATGTTATGTCAGTTAATTTTTCACCGTGCTTACTGTGTTCTTTTGGTGATATATACAACTGGTCGCCAGCAGAAGCAATAGGTCTCTTCTGATTCAATGCACCCATCGGTATAACTTTAGTAGCGGGTGAACCAATTTTTTTAGAACAAGCGTCAATAATTTTTTTGGCCTGTGATGCATAGGGTCCAGTTGCTTTCTTACCGTTGAGTATCGTGACAAGGTCGGCTTCTAAATCTTTCTCAAACTTAATACCTTTGTTTTCTTTGTCGCCGCCGGGGGGTTGACCGCCGAACTCTTCAGATTTTATCAATGATGTGACAGGCAATGTTTGCGAATTTTGTTTGCCAACATATTTACCTGTTATCTGTAAAGTTTTTTGTCCTCTAGGCGCGTCCTTCAGATCAAGTATAGCATCACCTATTTCCTTGATCTGTTTTTTTGTTTTTGTGCCTTTGTATTCTTTCGAACCTACGGTAATTGTATGAGCAGTGAATAATCCATTGTCTGTAGCAAACTCGGATGAACGATCCGATGAGAAAACTTTTTCAGCAAAAATATAAGCTCGTGCTTCTTTACCATCTCTAGTAAGTTCGGTTATGGTAAGATTTGCCATTGATTATACTCCAAGGTTTTTGGAGTATTTATCACGCCGCTACATTGAACCAAGGAGGAATTTCGCGATTAGTCCATCGTGCAAAGTATGCTTTTGCTTCACAATAGTAGTTGCGATACGATGCAATAGAGTCACCTTCAACGATACACTGAGGGTATTGTTTCATCGCAGGAGGTGGTTCCGTAAACGGTCTGTCTTGAATATTAGACGGTGCTTCACTCAGTATATGTCCGAGTTTACGCCAACACTCATGTTCTTTACCGTAACGATGTGTGTACTCTTGTGCTAAATGTCGCCACATATCGTGCAACCACATATAGTTAGCATACGACTCGCGAGTCCAGACGGCAGAAGGATGATTGACATGACAGGCCTTGTAAACAACATCATCATGTTCATCAAGACGATATCGAACTATTTTACGACCTGCTTTGGTGCGATCTAGATATTGGGCACCGTCAATCACACGATGCGCGGTAGATAACAACTGTGCGTACTCTATGCACATCTTCACCACGTGTTTATCGCAGTGAAGCATGGCACAGTGTTTAGTGTTTTTGCTCAGATAAAAAACATTCATAATAAAATTTCTAATAATATTGAAAACAATTTTTTGATTACTAATGGTATCAGGACTATAGTTCCTATTACCATAGAAAACATCAATACTATGTATAGTATACCAATAAATTCAATCATTGTCAAATAACCTTAACAGTCTCCTGATCTGCCGCACCAATATCTTCTGTTGTCGCGTTGCTCTTGGTCAAGCGCTCTATTCAATCTTCGATCAGACGCTCTTTGCCTGATTCTCTGTTTGAGGCCTCTTACATAAGGACTATCACCTTCTATACGATGGTGTTCATAATGATGATGATCATATTTTGCGGTGATTACACCTGGATGATGATCGTGATGTAAACAATCATCCCACGGTAGATTATCAGGTACTTCAAAAGAAGAACAACCAACAGAGAACATCGAAAGTAATAAAATAACAATTAATTTTTTCATAAGAAATATCACCATTTACTCAGTAATTTTTAGAAGTATAATATCGCCTTTTTTGTTTATCCAACAACATCCTTTATAGAGAAGTTCAACAGATGTAAAAAATAAATCCCAAATGAGACACGGCACACAAAGAACTACTAACAACAATATATTCTTCAAACCCATCTCATCTATCAAAGAACCAATTTTTTTTATTCTAAACATTTTCAATTTCCTCTTGTTCTTGGACGAAATCAAACAACATTTTTTCATCAATTAAATTTTCATCATTCAACTTTTCAATTGTCATCATCATGAAAGCCAATTTTTTCGTTAGACTGTTTCTGTCCCACTGGTTCGGTTCTGTTTTCTTACGTGATATCTTTGAACACAACTCTATGATTGAACCGCAGTCTTGTATCATTTTCATTAAAACTTCTTCACGATCATTCATAATTACTTACTTCGTTCGGCGTTAATCCATTTTTGTGCAAGTGAGTTCTTAGGTGTTTTCTTAGACCAAGCACTGATCTTTCGATAGGCTGATTGTGTTGCGCCTTCCCAGTTTGAACCTTCACTGTTGTCAACGATGATCATGTTACCTTTGAAGGTGTTCTGGAATTTACCAATGTTCTGTTGAACCTCGTTCCACATCTCTGTTACTTTCTTTTCGCCGACTGTACGCGCTCGTAACTTGTCGCGAGCAATTGCTGTCTTCAGATCGGTGTTGACAAAAATCATGGCAGTCTCGTAACCAAGATTCTCAAAATCTTTTCTCTGCTTATCAATTTTGGCATAGTCTTTACCAGTACCGTCAATCACAATACCGAGTCGGCCTTTCAAGTAAGCGCCGAGTCTTTTACCAGTTAGTGTTTTGGACTTGTCTCTGATTGCTTGACCTTGCGCTGACCAAATATCTTCTGGATCGGTAGTCAGACCAGCTTTCTGTAACTGTACCTCATAGATATCGTCAGAGTTTACAGTCTTAAAACCGAGAGCGGTCAGTGCTGTCTTGCCTACGATGAAGGATTTTCCAGAACCGGGGCCGCCTGCTAGAAAGACAGCCTTGAAGATAGCGGGATCATTCACACCTTCTTCAAGGTTTGTGAATGTATCAAAATCGAAAATACGTGACATTGGTTTCTCCGGGTGAGTTCATTTATAGAATATTTATATCAACACCGCTTTCTTTGAGAAAATTCAAGCCGCAACCTTTGCTTGCCTTGTACTCGTTTTTGACGTACACGTTTTTAATACCGCTTTGATATATCAACTTCGCACACTCAATGCAAGGTGTGTGAGTACAAAACAATGATGCGCCTTCGCAACTCTCTGGACTTCGTGCAACTTTAGCAATCGCGTTTGTCTCAGCATGTAGAACTTCTGGTTTGGTTTTGTATGTACCATAAATGTGTTTGTCTAATGCATTCACCTCAAAATTAACATTTGAATGCCATGTTTCACACTCATTAGACCAACCAGACGGCATACCATTGTAACCAATGGAAATAATACGATTATCTTTTACAATAATCGCACCAACTTTTAGTTTCTGTGCAGTACTACACTCAGCCCATACCTCAGCGGTACGCATGAATGCTTCTACGTGTTTACTTTTCATCGACCATTTCCTACATATATCCACATATATGCACCTGCACCGATGTAGTCTCCACGGACATATCCCGCCATTTCCATGGCGTCATCCGTGTCTATACCTTTCTTCTCTGCCCACTTCATGATGTAGTATGAACGCAATTTCTCAGGCATAACGTCCGCGAACTTTTCAACAATCTTCGGGTTTGCTGTTGTCATACTGACTCCTTCAACTATACAATCCTTTTCACTCAACCTCTACAACAAACGCACTTGTATCTTGACCAGTACGAACGGATCTGATTTTAGTAACCGTCTGTCCGAACAGTTTTGATCCTAGTTCAACGTAAGGGCCGCCACTTGGATCAAACATACCAAGATCGTTCTCATCAATTCCGCTCTGACCCTCTTTACCTCCCATGCGGCAGTACATCATAGAATCTCCAGTCATATAAAACTGAAATACATTCTCAGAGATTTCTTTCCAATAATATTCATCGCCGTAACGATTCTTTACGGGTTCACTCTGTCTCATCATAATCTCCCATCTCTTGGCCCATGGCCCATTCTTGTTTGTGCGGTTCACACGCTTCACAGAAATGAAACTTATCTTCGTGGTCAAATCCATAATCAATGATGATACTACAACGATTACATAGTAATGCACCGTTGCCGCCATTAAAGCGCACATCCGCACGTTGATAGTGTACCATCACTCAAACCTCACCGTTCCACATTGCTTCCATTTCTGCTCTATCTAAATTATACCCAATCGCACACATAAAGTCAACCCACTTTAGGAACATCTCTTTCACGTTCATCTCAGTGGAATCAAAATCGAATGTCACTTTACCGTGATTGGTCTCATACGTCCATGTCACTTTGCTTGTATAATCATCCTCAATCAACATAAACACTCACTTCAAAAAGATTTCCACGAAGGCAATTGACAGTACCGCCAAAATGACCTGGATGTTTGACACCGTTTTTAATCTCTATCCATTCATCAAAAGATAAATTACCATGTCTGTCAACCGCGGTGATAATGCGTTGAGACGGCCAAGAAGTTTCCGCATCGGTCAAATAAACATGGTAAGTGTGAGTCGCGGTTCCTCGGTGAACAAGGCCTTCAATCTTCATAAGTCAGTTTCCTCAATATAGGGGTAGCAAGTCATGGCAGATTGCTTTTCATTCCATTCATATAGTATTTCTTCGAAAATCGCAGCAGCTGCTTCCAGACCACAGAGATATCCTTCGTCATATCCTACTAATTCTTTATCCCTATTTACAGAAGTGTTACGAGATGCCGCGACATTAGATTTATATTTATCGTATATCGCCTTCGCTAGACGATCATCCAGTTTAAGCAATAGATCAGTTACAGTTATCATAACAATTCCTCTAATTGTCGAACATAATTTTTTAGTTCATCGTTGTTAACGTAACCGATTACATCGTCATCGGCCGCCCTCTCAGGGAAAAAATCTCCAGTGACAAACTCATCATCGTTATTCAACACGGCAATTTCCCAGAGATTCTTATCACCACCATATGATGCCCAAAACTTGACTGCACTCAACTGATAACCGTTGCTGAATACATAACGCCGATGGACACCGTTCTCGTCAACGGGATGAATATCCTCTACCATTTTCAATAAAGACATTCAAGTCTCCTTATTGGCCGAACTGGCCAGTCACGATTCCTTCGAACTGATCAGCAAGATCGTTGAATGTCTCGTACCACTCATTCGGTACAGACATTCCTGCTTCACCAGCATCCAGGTGAATATCAGCATCAACAAAATTCCAGTTGATTTCACCATCTTCGAAATTTTCAGGATTTTTAACTGCATTCCAGAAACTGGTTTTGAGTTCAGAAATTTTTGCTACATTGGTGCTCATTACGCTGCCTCCATAACGCGGGTTATATATTGATGGTCAACAATGACCGTTTCGCCTGCCTCGCGACTGACAACAACTTTGCCAGTGGAGCCTTTCCACTGAAATCCCTCATCGAGACACACATGGTGACATACTCCACCACCGTAACAAACACGGCTGTGGGTGACAAGACCAGCGACAGGGACATCGCCACTAAGATAGAGTCCTTCGACTCGCAGACCTTCCAAATTCCAACCCATATCAAAACACCTCACTTTAAAATCATACCAAAGAGTCGCGCAGGAATCACGATAGACTCATTACAAGTATCACAACATCGACCGTCTTCGACTACAGGATCGGCACTATTGCCTTCTGCCCAAACTACATTACCATTGTTATCTTTCAACGGTTCAATCTTACCATAACAAATATCACACAACATTACACAGTCTCCTTGATATCAACAGCAGTCCAACCTTCAGGGTCGCACATAAAATAAACATTAGTATCGTGACAAAACGCAATGTCACCAACACTCATGGAATGCATACGGTCAACACGGACAATCTTGTCTTGGTCACCGTAACCATTACCAACATGAAACACCTCTTCCAAACCACTCGCTTCGACATTCGCGACATTACGGTAGTATTCGAACATCCAAGACTCAAAGCCTTCAGAACCACCATGAAAAGCAACGTCACGCTGAATAGCGAGTTCAGGATAGTCACCGAAGTCGCCATCCCAACCAACAGAGTTCAGGTGGTCAATCGCATCGCGGGAAGCGCGGAATTGAAGAATTGAAAAACGCATAACTAAAACCTCTCAACAAATTACGGTAGTATTATATCAAAACCAGAGTCGATTGTCTGTGAACCAGTTCACACTTCCTCATGTAAATATTCACAATCCTCTGTGATCTCGCTCATTGGTAGGTCAACACTGTCAACCAGTCGCTCAATGATCTTGATCAGTTCATCGGAATCGATCAATTTTAACTCTTTTTCCATATCATTTCTCCCAATCACAGTATGGATTATACAGGAGTTGGTGGTGGTGTCAAGTCGTAAGCTATTGATTTTATTGAAGTTTTTTTAGGCGGGTAAGCTCTTGATTTCCAAGAGCTTTTTTTCGAAGTTTTTTAACTTTTTTCATGAAATTTTTCGATCATTTCTCTATTTTTGATCGGAAAAATCGATATCATGTACATATAATTGAATCAGAGCGTAGTGGAGTATCTTCATCAGGTCTTTCCGTGCGTCTTCCGAGGTGCCCTTCCGACCATATCGTTTCGCATACTTGATCACGTTTCCTAGACAGAAACCTGTACCGTGACCACTATCGATGATGATATCAGTAGCCTGATACTTCTCAGTTGCATAGTGTTGGTCATATGTCGAGTCAACGTATTGTTGCAACTCTTGCAACAATTTTTCTTCATTAAATTTATATTCAATCTTACTCATCGTTTTGTTGTTCTCTGATTTCGTTGTAATCTGTACCCATTGCATGTCCGCGATAAGGACCTGTTTCTTCTGTTCCATCGGATGATGTGTTTCTAACACATTCTCGTTGACGTTTTATATCTATGTGGTTCACATAAAATTCATCGTCAGCATCAACATAATGAAAAAATGTCTGTATAAATTTTTCACCTTTAAATGGTTTTGGCCTGCCGTGCATTTCATGGGTACCATTATAAATTAAACCGTCCCCCGGTTCAAGTTCTACGGACTCTGTTTGAACCAATCTACTCTCATGATTATATTGATAAATGTTTATTGGCCAATCATGGTCTTTAAAGAAATTTACTGTCACAGATATCTGACACGAAGCACGATCAATATGCGGAACCATAAAACTGCCGTTGCTGTACTGTGTTGTGAACCAATATGTCGGTAGAAGATTGACATTGAGTTCTTTTTCAATTTTTTCTTGTATGTCTTTATGTAAATGCTCAAGACAGTTCGCCTTAGTTACCATTCTGATATGACCTCTGTTCTCATTCCAGCGAGCACCTGTCGTCAATTCTTTAATTTCTTCTTCCAGAGGATCTAACAACGATTCGATTACATCCTTGTCAATCAGATTTTTTATCAGTCTTGTCATTTCTACTCCGTTTGTCGAGTTCAGTTTGTGTTATGCGCTCTCTAAGTTCGGTCGTAGAAAACGAATGCTTTCGGCTATTGTAGAAGAAACTGATACCTCTTTCTTCACATATATCTTTGCCTGTGAATTTCATATTTTTATACTCTTCACCTAATATTCTAACATTGATTGGCAAAAGAATCAATAGATCAATCAAGTCTTTTTCAGTTTCGTAAACCTGTATCTCATCAACATACTTCACAGCCTCTAATTGTATGTAACGTTCGACAAGAGTCTGTATTGGTTTATTCTTACTATTAGGTCGATCAATTGTTGGATCAGTCTGCAACCCACATATTAAGTAGTCACATTGTTTACGTGCTTCTTTCAACATTTCAATGTGACCAGCGTGTAGTAAATCAAATGTCGAACAAGTAAATCCGACTCTCATATTGTCTCCTTCTACTCGTATGTAGTGTATTTCAGAAGTTCGTCACACGCCTGAACCATTTCTTTTGATGAAACATATTTCTCTACCAGTTCCTCAACAGTTGATACGAGGTCGCCATGTTCGCCAATACCAACAGGACTATTATAAACTTCAAGATTAGTTTTACATGCTTTCATATGCGCCAGATGCTTATCACGCACGGCTGCTAAGAACATATCTTTATTCGCACTCATTTAGTTTTCTCCTCACTTATATCGGTAATTTCAATTATTGTATCTTTAATTATGTCTTCTCGTTTGCCGTTTTCCATGAACAAAAGATATCTATCAGAGAGAGGATTATTCAGAACCGGCGGTAGCGTGCCTTCACGCACAATTTTTTTACCTGTCTTCCAATGTTTGAAGACTATTCTCACTTTTTTATCTGACATTTTACTTCCAACTTTCAAAAATTTGTTTATCCCATTTCTCCTTCTTGAGGCCAGCACCGAAGTCTGTATTGTCCATCACAGGCACATCAGCAATGTCTTTACCAATGTTGTCTTGTGCTGACTGTTCTACATCATACAGTTTCATTCTAGATCGATCAACACCAACAACAAAACGGCGGTGCAATGCAGGATCACCATAACGATTCTTCAGTTGTTTGATCATCAGTTGTCCGAGTCCTTCAAGTTCTTCTGTTGAGATTGCTGCGAACATGAAGTCTGCTGTTGCGGGTAGACCAAACGATTCGGAGGTGTCTTCAAGTCCAACATCAGACGAAGTGTATCCAGTTCTGTTCGTTTGTGTTGCGGTAAAAATGGGCAAATTGAATTCAACTGCCAGACCTCTCAATTCTTCTGCAATGGACTTAATATATGTATACGAGTTCACATTCGCACCCATTCGCATACGGGATGACATGCAGAGGTTGAGGTAGTCAATATAGATTACATCAGGCACAAAGTTTTTCTTCTGCTTCAGTTCATTGAGTAGATGGCGGAAGTGTCCAGAACCAACAGAGCCAGTAGGGTATTCTTTGATGATAAGTTTACCATCGGTCTTCTGACGCAATCGATCAATCTTGGTCTGATAGGTTTCTTTTGGATATATCTCTAGATCAGCAAGAGGCAGATTCATTAGATTCGCATCAATACGTTCCGCAATCTTCTCAGCGGCCATCTCTAGTGTTATATACAACACATTTTTGCCACGCATGAGGTTTGAACCGGCGAAGTCGCACATGATCAAAGTTTTACCAACACCGGTGCCAGCAAGACAGACATTCAGTGTTTTACGAGGCACACCGCCACGAGTGATTGTGTTGAAGTACTTCAGATCAAATTCAAGGCGTTCAATTTTCTTGTGATAAAAATCATATCGTGCTTCATAGTCTTCAAGAAAGTCATGGCCAATGTTGTTGTCAAAACAAACACCGAGTGCATCTTGCAAGAGTTGCGGCAATGCGCCTTTGTCTTTATCAGATTTCTTATCGATGATCTGAATTGACTCCATGATTGCGTTGTAGATTGCTTTGTCTTGACAGAATTTCTCGGTGTTCTCCATCAACCATTCGATATCAAAATCGGTAGGTTCAATTTGCGATAACGTTTCAATAGAAGAGTCGTAGTCTGATTGTTGAATCGTCATGTTATCCAATTCAATCTTCAGTGCAGACTTACTAGGAACATTATTATATTTAACAAAAAAATCTTTAATCATGTTGAACAGTATGCGGTGACGTTTCTCTGTAAAGTACTCATCTTTCAGATAAGGTAAAACATTCCGTACATACTGTTCATCACTGATCAGATTGGAAAGAATTATATCTTCAATATGCATTTATCAATTCTCTGTTGTTTTTGGTGTCAGTGTTACGATTATAACATCTATCAAGATCATAAGTCAAATTAATCCTTATTGTTTAAAAGATAGTAGTTCAAATCTTCCGGCGTTCCAAGCCCCCACATCTTTTGACACTCATAAATTCTTATCTTTTTATTATCCTCTATTGCTTGATTGTACACAGGTGCAACATAGAATTCGTTGTTCACCCTAATGTTTCGTTCGATCATTTGTTCTGCGTACTTAACAAAATCACTGCCAGATTTCCAATAATAATATCCTGCTGTTGCGTTATCACTGATCGGTTTCTTTTCAGCAACCTCAGTAACAAGATTGGTGTTTGGATCAACCTTTGCGAATGACCATTTTGGATGAGTATCTTTAAATGTCACGATACCACCGTCTGCATTTGATTCTTGCATTGTATACATGAACTCGGTGGGATTCCATTCAATGTATTGATCACTGTTCACAAACAACAAAGGTTTGTCATTGTCAATGTGTTGTTTTGCAAGCAATGCTGTACATGCAGCGCCTTCTGTCAGATGATCGACATCGACAATGGTGCATCCGTCAATAATTAGATTCAACACCATATCAAGATTATATTTTTCTCTGTGTTCTTTCCGTACAACGAAAACAAAATTAGCATCAATACCCATCTTTTCAACAACGAGTTGAATCATGGGTTTGCCGTTCACGTTGATCAGTGGTTTGGGAAATGTATAACCTGCATCTGCAAAACGCGAACCTTCGCCAGCCATTGGAATGAGAACAGTCAGGTTATCGTCTTTCCATTTAGTCATAAAGTTTTCTCCAGTAATTCTTGGTAATATATTCTCACATGTTACTTCTGATGGACTCGACACACGAATAACATTAGGGCAGGCTCGTTTCGCTGCAAGTAATCCATGCGGTGAATCTTCGATGATTACTGTTTGTTCTGGCAATGCATTCAGTACTGTCATTGCCATCCAGTATGTCTCTGGATGCGGTTTGTTATTCTTTACTTGGTCGCCTGATATTTTAATTGAAAAATAATTTGTTATATTCAGTTGATCTAATGCAGTAGTCATTAGTTCATAATTACTATTCGTACAGCAACCTAATGTATATCCGCGTTCAGTCAATTCATCTAGTAACTTAGTCAAATCTTCATTAGGATTTATTCTTGTTTTATATTGTTCAATTGTATGTATTTGTTTCTCATCATAGATTCTTTGATGATCACTGATTGGAAGATTTTTTGTCTCGGATAATAGTTGTAATTTTCTCCGTGTTTTCATTCCATTATAGATTCTCAGATGTTCTTCTTCTGAAATAGAATACTCGCCAAGAGCCTTATTTAAGGCATCATAATGAATCCATTTAGTATCACATAGAACGCCGTCAAGATCGAACAATACAGTTTTAATCATATCACAACTTCATATAATCAGAACAGATAGCATAATACTCGGACAAATTTTCTTGTCGCTCGACTAATTCAGGCATAACACAGACTGATTTCAAGGGTTTGGGAACAAACTTACCAGGGTATGCCCAAATGAAATTTTTAGATGTTACTGTATATGAATCATCTTGATGCCAGAAATAATTTAAATCTTCACTCCAAGGATGTTGTTGAAGATAACAAAGTGCTTCAACATTTTTACAATGAATCCATAGGTAATTACTTCTCATGTGAATCCAACCGGAAGTAATTTCATATTGTGGTTCATCATGACCAAGCCATAACCGTTCGTCTATTAATCTTAAATCAATTTCAACATCATAATTCAGGTCGATACAATGTTGAATCTGTTCTGGATGATTTTCCAGTTCTGGATTCGGACCGTTGGTATTACCTCGGTGCAATATAATTTTCTGACTCATAGACGATACTCCGCTGGATTAGGAGGCAATACATTGTACACAACAGCATGCCTGTAGTGGTGCAGTTCTAGTTTTTTGGGGCGACCGAACCCTACCCAAATTTCATGATCATGTCTTGGTGTTAAACTAATCGAATATTGTTTTTGAAATCCAATCAAATGGGGATCGGTCATTCTAGGCAATTTCTTTATATAATCACTAGTCGTCCACCATATCGATCCACTCCAGTGTCCGTGTTCGTGTTCGATATTCCAATGCCAGTTCGCACCAGACATCTCATAACCATCGACAAGTGCCTGATAACACAATTTCCATTTCTCTACGAACCAGTAATGAATGTATTCCGTCCATCCATTATTGATGTGAGAATAGTCGCTGTTGATATGTGTAATACCTTTATTGTTGAAATGAAAGATAGCAATGTTCTCTTGCATATGTTGACAATCTTCCCAAATCTTGATGCAACTATAAGCAGCAGAACAACCTCCAGTTTCTTTTACAGGATTCTCCCAGAATTCTATATCACAACTAAAGTTCTGTGCATTCAATTCTTTCTCTATTGTAGACTTTCCTTCACTAGAGCCGTGATACAGAAAAATTATTTTTTCGCAGGCGTTAGTCAGTAAGTGTTTTTCAAGAAGATTTGTTCTTTCAATTGTGATAGGAATCCAATTAGGTTCTTCTCTCAGATGGTAGTAGATTACGATTTTCATAATACGATTATATCATTTAACTAGAGTGTAAGTCAAACACAGAAGAGATAACCTTTGCACATTCTTTCGCAATGGCCATGTGTTCTTTCTGTGTACCATTCTCTTTACGCAGTTCTATGTAGTGTATCCATGATCGAAGTGTTCCATTGACGTACATCCTAGATTTTGTATTGCCTTCAGGCAGAACGACACGAGCCTGTTCTTTTGCAATACCATTTGCAATCGCCCATTTGTATGCTTTACTGGCAATGTTCATGACTTCAGATTGTTTTTCGTACCATTCACGTGCAAGGTGTTCTTCTTTTGTAGCAACACTGCCTTCACCGCCTTTACCGTAGTCTTCTAGATTCAGTTCAATAGAGTTTTGTCTATTCTTGGGGTCTTGCAATCGTACTTCGCGATGTTCGAACATGGCACCCATTTCCCCAACCTCTGCGTAACGTTGAGAAAATTCTTGAAAAGAAAAACTGCGATGACGTAGAATCTGCCGAGCAATGTCACGTGTTGTTTCAATCTCCAGACATAATGACACCATCTCAAACGGCGACCAGTGTTTATGGTCCATCAGATACTTTAATAGTTTGGCATTCGTCTCTGTATTCATCTGATTCGATGGATTACTCACGCGAGCACAGAACGCCACCAGATTTTCGATGTCCTTCTTCTGTTGTTGATTAGATGTGACAGGTAAGATATTACTTGCCGGCTTACTGTGACTAATCATTTTTACTTTCATAATAATCCTTCTAAAGTTGATTAAAAAGGGACCGAAGTCCCTTCTTTTATGCTACGTTGGAGAGAAGTGTTCTAACTTCACCTTTCAATAACTTATCAGTTCTCAAAAGAATCTCGTTACATGATGCACAATCTAAATTAAATCCATTTCTGGAGTTTCGAATCGCTTCTTTCCAGTAAGTTACGATATCAGGCCAAAAAGTCTTCACGTAGATATACGCATAGTTTTTAACACTTCCGCTTTGAGTTAACTCGCAGAGACCAAACACTGGGTTAGAAACTTTATTCTTTCTCCATGAAGGTATTCTGTTTTTATCTTCAAACCAATCACAAAAGAACCTGTCCAACTCTTCTTTACTGAATAGGGGACGACCAATTTCATCCTTTTTACCAAACTCAGTTAAACAATAATACATCTGTGAAAAACAGTGCAGTGCAGTAGAGGAAATAAATTGTTCACCTGTTATCTTTGAAACTTTCTTAATGGTTTTAAATGCATTAATAACGTTTACTTCACCATATTGTTTAAAAATGCCGTTGCCCTCACCACTGGTCAAACCTGTCAAACTAGTCAAACTAATCCAATCATCACAACCTTCAACCTTCATCTGTTGCATGATTCCTTTATAATTAATTTGATTATCCTTTAAAAAACGATAAGCTTTCATTTGATCAGGATCAAGCGCACACACTCCTGATTTGAACTTGTCTGCTTCGGTTTGTCCTTTCTGTTCTTGTGCATCGATATAATGACCCATAGATTCGATCTGTTTCATTTCTTCGTAAGAGCGATCAATCGGATGAAATTTCACAGTCATTTTAATTTCTGTATCGTCTCCTTTGGTAACCAACAAAGCCATGTTCACACGGTGGTTGCCTCTGTGTTTTACAACAATGAACGTTTTTGTTTGTTTGTCGTATCGAATGTAAGCCGCAGGGTTTCCCGCCGCCTCAGAATTAAAACCCACAGTTTTTCCATTCACCTGTTTGTTGAGATGATCGAAACAAACCTTGATGCCATTTGGTTTGAAACAATCGATGGTTCTATCATACTCTGTTGAAGAAAATATGTACGAAGTTGGGACTCGTACTTCATATGAAAGGGTCGGATCAATATCCGATAGGTCGAGCGACTCAAACAAATCGTTGATGTGTTGAATGTTCGAATAGTTTCTGTCATCGTTCCAAGAAGGAAGTGACTTCAATTTTTCTCTTTTATCAAAGAAATATTGATGAAACAAATCGAAGTTGTTTACTAAATCTGAAAAGGTTGATTCTTTAGATAATTTTAACATGTTAAATCTCCTATCATGTTTGATATATGGATGTGAGTATGCACTATTGTGCCTCTTCCTACTCACGGTTTTATCGAATAATGTCGATATCAGCCGCGTTGGTATTCCACGTTTCAACGACAGTTCTAAGTCGCCCCTCGGATTTAAGGGACTCATAACGTCTGCTGGCCTTGTTGCGCCACCAATCGATTATGTTCTCTAGATGGAATCTATCAAAATTTTCTTTCTTTGTCAAGATGTCCGTCTTCATGTTTAGATAATCTGGCACATTGTCATAACCGTAGGTCGAGTAGAACGACCGTTTCTTCTCGGTTAGATCAAGTGCATTCTTAAAGATACCACAGAAATTGTTGTATTCGGTTTCACTATATTCCTTCAAAGATTTTTTAATGATAGAAACCATTTTTGTTTGCGTCTTCAGTTTACGGGATGTTGCACCAGAAGGTATAAGTGGTTCGCCGTCATTACGTTCAGTGAACCAGTCATTCAGTTTGTGAAAGTTGGTGTCATTGATCAACGGTGCAAAGTTCGAATCGGTCAGACCATTGAATCGCAGAAACGGTTTCATGCCGTCATACTGCGATGCAGCCTTAGTCGAACCATACAACGATGTCGTTTCGAACATACAGATGTTGGCATTGTACTTGGCATTTAGTTTCTCGCGAATTTCATGCGTACAACAA
>Ga0181592_10000064_pt1 | contig 59728 bp, 89 predicted proteins | sample 071ome_20_FD_133755 | JGI IMG/M metagenome (GOLD analysis project Ga0181592, IMG submission 133755) | Coastal salt marsh microbial communities from the Groves Creek Marsh, Skidaway Island, Georgia - 071412BT metaG (megahit assembly) | ecosystem: Environmental > Aquatic > Marine > Intertidal...
ATGAAATGGATAATCCGAAGTATCTACACGTAGAAACTGGCGGCATCAAGTTCTGGACAACTGGTGAACTTCTTGCCCTTGCACAAGACCTTGAAAAAATGTTTGAGCGAAAAGACCTAGCGGTAAATATAAACTTCTATGGTGAGAATACACTTGCTGCTCAAGTCTTTGACCAATCATATTACAATCAAGAGTTCCAAACCTTTGAGGAATTTATGAATGACAGGACAGCTTAAAGAGCGTCAAGAAAAATTCTGTCAAGCATATCTTATAAACAAGAATGCTACACAGTCTGCTATCTCTGCTGGCTACAGTGAAAAGTCTGCTCACAACCAGGGCTATAGACTGCTACAAGAGCCTGCTATTCAGCGTAGATTAGAAGAGCTTGAGGAAGAATACAGCACAGATGTAGATGTAGTATCAGAACTTGAGAAGCAATACGAGCAGGCCAAAGCAAATGGCAATGGTCAGACCGCACTCAAAGCCCTTGAGTTGCTGTCCCGTGTACGTGGCAACAATGCAGAAGACGAAGGACCGCAGGACGTAGCAGGTCTTGAGGGTAAGATATGTGCATCAATGAAAATTATAGGCAAAGAAAAAATGTATGAACTGTTTATGTCTACATGGCCTGAAGACTTTGAGGAAGAAGAAGATGAAGCTACCCCCGATGAATAAGTTCACAGAAAAAACTGCGCTTGTTACTGGTGTAACAGGACAGGACGGTGGCTATCTTGCGGAGCTTCTGCTTGACAAGGGATACATTGTACATGGCCTGCAGCGGCGTGTATCCTCAGAGCCATCTAAGCGCATTGCCCATCTGATTGGTCGGCCTAACTTTCACCTACACTACGGTGATTTGACCGATACAGGTAGCCTTATGCAGCTGTTTGATACCCATTTATTTGACGAAGTTTACAACCTTGCAGCCCAGTCTCACGTGCGTGTCTCATTTGATGTCCCAGAATACACTGCTAACGTGGACGCTATGGGGGTTTTAAGGCTCTTAGAGTGCATTCGTACACTTGGTTTGACTGAACACACCAAATTTTATCAAGCGTCCACCTCAGAGCTATATGGGAAGGTTTTAGAAACACCCCAATCTGAGACTACACCTTTCTATCCACGCAGCCCATACGGTGTGTCTAAGCAGTTTGCATTTTGGACGGTAAAAAACTACCGTGAGGCATACGATATGCACGCTTCCAACGGTATTCTATTCAATCACGAGTCTCCCTGGAGGGGTAAAGAGTTTGTTACGCAGAAGATTGTACAGGGTGTAGCCGATATTGCACGTGGCAACTTGTCGCACATAGAGCTAGGCAACCTAGATGCAGAGCGAGACTGGGGACATGCAGAAGATTACGTTGAAGGTATGTATCTTATGATGCAGCAGCCCAAAGGCGATGACTATGTACTTGCCACGGGTGAACTACATTCTGTGCGTGAGCTTGTTGAAAAGTGTTTTGCTGCAGTAGATATGCGAATCAGGTGGGTAGGCGATGTCGGCCTAAATGAGACTGCCATAGATGAGAATGACAACACGGTGGTAACTATTAACCCACAGTTCTATCGCCCCGCAGAGGTAGACCTACTGCTTGGTGATGCATCCAAAGCCCGTGAGGTTCTGGGTTGGAAGCCTAAATATACGTTTGATTCTATGATTGACCAGATGATGCAGGAAGCTATTGCTTCTTAGCAAAGCCAAAGTATGCAGCAACCACTGCAGACAGTGAGCCATACATCATCATCAGGATAGCTTCGGCAGACTCAAAGCGTGCGGGTGAAGCCAGCACAGCAACAGTGCTAATTACCATCATACCAAGACAAGTCCACGCCATATAGCGGCGGTTCTTTTGATATGCTTGCTTGTCTACAATATTATTATCTTCTGACATTTGATTCTCCTATTGAAGCGGGTTAGCCAGTGCGTCCATGCCACGCCATAAGTCCTCAATCTCTTTTTGCACCTTACCAATGTTTTCTGCTTTTTCTGCTGCCTGATTTACCTTCAGCACAGACTCTGCCATAGTGGTTTCCATTTCGGCAACCTTATCACGAAGGTCAAGCAGCTGCTCTTGGTTCTTCATAATGCTTTCAAGATTAGCACCCAACTCAATCAGCTTATCTGACGCATCAGGCAGCGCTTGTACAGCCGACTCTACCTTTTCTATGCGGCCATAAAACTCTGCTACTGCCCAGATGCCGCCTGCCAAAGTCGTAGCAATCGACACAACAATAGCAATCCATACACCCTTGAGATTTACACCGCCTATTTTTAGTTCTGTATCTTCTAGTGACATTAGTTTAAAGTTCCTTGTTCGTCATAAATTGTTTGTCCCATACCCATAACTTCTTCCACACTAACTGTTGCATTATTGTATGTAAAAAAGTTGTAGAAAGTGTGTGTGAAACCAGTGGTTGACCAAGCAAATTTTATGGCTTCATTTGCAGAATCATATGTAGCAATAGCATCAGACATATTTATATTAAATTGCTGGGCATCATCGTCAACAGACCCAGTGATAGTTTCTATTCGTGACGCAGCAAGAAAAGCAGCAGCGTCTTGAGCCAAATCTTCTACATCTCCTAGTGCATCATTGTATACATTAACATCTTGTTGGTCTAAGGTCACATCGTTTTGTTGTATAAAATCTTGAAGCTGTTCTTGTTCAGCTACGTTGTTTTGGTCGGTAGTCTCTGCCTTATCGGCTACCTCTACAGCTACAGCAATAACCGCAGTTGCATCCACAAACGTATCAATAGCAGTTTCTAACTGCACCATAGTTTCTTCATACTGATTCTCAAGCATCATCTGCGTGTTGTAATAAATGCGAAGAGACACATCATCAACAGAGTCATTGTATGCTTGCACATCTGCAGGCGTAATAAAAGCAGGCAACACAGTACCATCAGGCGCAACCTTACCGTCTACTGCATAGTATGCTAGACCACCAACAGCATTACGCCCTTGCTGTATCTTGTCAGCAATAATCTTACTGGCCGCAACCAGTCTATCTATCTCAGTCTCTGCGTGTGCTTGTCCTAAAGCGCTCACTAATAGACAAGCCGCTATCAGTATCTTCTTCATCTGACTCCTCTCCCCCTATATTAAGAATGCTGTCGTAATGTTTCTTGCGTTTCTTGTAATCAGGTATAAATTTTTCTGGATTCCGTTTCATTGTCATGTAGGCACTTCTTCCTACTATTAGCTTGCCATTGATAGTTAGTGGACATGGCGTGCCAGATTCAAACATAGAAATCCAGATGGCTTTTTTCTGACACATCAAAGCTACAGCAGCAATGTTCATGTTAAGGTCTTTTAGTACCTTTGCATCACGCCGCCTATTACATTCTTCATCTTGCTTATAACCGCCAAAGGACAGACCAAGAACATTTACTTGCACACCTGCGCTACGACCCGCAAGGCAAGTGTCCTGCCCATTAGACATATATGTAGGGGCAATAGCAGAAGGCGGCGGTGTTTCTCGTGAGGCAGCACCTGCGCCATTGTAGTTATTGGTTGTTGACGGATTGTTACTACTAACTGTGCTGTTAGTGTTTACTGTGCTGGTGTTTAGGTCGCCCGTCTGGTCATTTGTTTGTGCATGAGCAAGACCTGGCATAAATGCCAAGACAAAAAGAACTAGTGCTGTTGCTCTCGCATTACTTTGAAACACCTTTAAACTTCTCGTATGTTCTCATACCGCCCAAGCCTAACATACCAAGCAAGACTGTCATCAAGCTTTCCATATCAAACTGGGGCAATTCTGGTATGTCTGCCCCAATCCATGCCGCCACAAATAATGTGATAGGCACACCCACAAAATGCCAAGCCATAGCGACACCACATGTCCACCCAATAAAGGGTCGCCAGCCTGCAACAAATATACTTCTATGTCCTGCCTCTACCTTATTAATCTCTAGCTGTGCTAGGTTAGCCTTGGTAGCGGCCTTAATCATCTCTGCCTCTAGTTCTTGCTTTGCCTTTGCTGCAGCATTCTTGTCAGGCACAAGGCGGTCAATCACCTTACCTGCCGATGGCAACAATGCACTTACAATACCACTAATCATGTCTGACTCTCATTCTTAATTAACAACAAATCAAACATAGCAGATGCTTGCTGCACCTGTGAGCTTGCCTGCGCAGTTACCTCAATGTCAGTCTTCTCTTCAAACTTTAGTGGAAACTCCATAACTTCTTCAAAAGTTTGAGCAGCCGTAGTATACTTAGCCTGCGTTCTAAAAACACCTCCAGGAACTCTAGCTCTCAATCGAACAGTCATAAACTTATTTGCAACCTCTGCTGCGCCGCCGAATACCAGCTGATACAGGTAAGCAGTATAGCCAGCAGGAACAGTATATGTAGCCATCAAAGTTTGATTTTCTTCGGCACTAATAATAGCAACGGTATCACCTGAATGTCTAATAGTTACATCACCAGCAGGCTCATTGTCATCGCTCACAAACGCACGATATGAACGAATATATGATGCGCTAGTTGTAACAGTTGTAGTTCCGTTAAGTGTAACAATATTAGACACTTCATTATAGTCAGCATCTAATCCTTCTACAGTAATCTGTGAGTTATCTGTGGTAGATGTACCAACTACGCCAAGCTGTGCAGCAGATGTTGGATACGTATAGTCGCCGCCACCATTCCATATAAGAGTGGCAGAGGTAGTTACAGAGGTGTTAAAGCCAAACTTGTGTACATGCTCATGCCCCTGCACATAACCACGCTTTACATGCAGACCAAATGGTTCATGCTTACCTGTTCTTGTTATACTTGAATACTGTCCCATTTTACAATCCCTTTGTGTAGTTCTTGCCATCATAGCGAAGCACAGAACCACGTTTTTTATTCGAATAACTGCAGTGAATCCACCCTGACGTAGGCTCACCGTCTTTATAAAACTCTAGTATCAGCTGGTCAAAGTCCAGATTGTCTCTAATCCATTCTGCCACAACCTTATTGTCTACACCCAGTACCTCAAAGTCTGCTGCCTCGCCCTTTGCGTGCTGACTGTTTTTGCTGCTGCCAATAGCTACACACAACTCAGGTGAACGATAGCCACTGTTGATAGTAACAGGACGCTCAAAGTATTCACGCACTGGCTGCAGTATATTATCGCACAACATGTGTAGGTTATACAAGTCCTCTGGGTGCGGTTCGTTAAAAATATCTAGACGCAATGCAGTCTGACTCTTGGTCATTTCAGACAATGAAAAGTTTTTACTTATTTGCATGTTACCTTGTTCTTTCTGGACGCAGTGGTTGGCCTTCATATTCTTCTGCAATTTTATTTAAATTATCTATAACTCTTTCACCAAATTTTCTTTCTTCAATTATGTTTCTTACTGTTTTCTCATCTGCAATAAAATCAGACTGAAAAACACCACGGCCATCTTTTCCTTCAACTGCAGAGCGAATTAAAGATTCTGATGTTCTGTATTTAGCATCAGAGGTAGCACCCATAATTATATCGTCCATAGTAATATTTCTTTTGTTCCCATCTTTACCAACAACTTCCATCTGACGAAACACATCAATCTTATCTGCCAATCTAGCCATACGGTCTTTTTTAATTTCTTGCATACGTCTAAACTCATTGTAAATATCTTGCTCTTCTTGTGGCGTAAGAATTTTATCTGGTATTTGTTTTACAAAAGCTTTAAATGCTTCTTCAGGAACACCAAGTTCGCTTGTATCTTCGTATATACTGCTGCCCATAGCCTTAGTAAAGTCTACTGTATTGTGCCGTATACCTCTAGTAAAGAAATCTACTTGGTCTTCCATACGCATTGGGAATCCTGCGGCAGTTTGACCTTCACCAACACCTCGCAACATTTCAGATTGAGCAGCCCGTAATACTTTTTGCCCAGCCTTTATAGAACCAGGTGTCATAACCTTAACAAGGTTTACGCTTGTATCTCTAATATCATCTCCTAAAGAAAGACCACGGCGAATAGGGCGACCTTCAGCGTCCATACCAGTATAAGTTTCTACAAGTGCTTGGGTTAAAAACTTTTCAGATATAAATGGGCTATACACTTCTCTAAATGCGTCTTTAAATATATCATCTAACTCTCTTTGAGTTACCTCTTCGCCTGCCATTACTCTTCCTATAATAGCACGTATTGGACCTTTAACATATTGAGCAGCATCAATAGCACCAGAGTCTACAAATTTGGTCATAATATGACCGTTTTTATCTACATAAAAAGGTTCTTCCATAATCTTTAAAGTATTCTTTTGATACTCTGGAGCAACCAAATTTAAACCACGTATATCTGCAGGTGTCACACCAAGCTCTTGGTTGTTTTGGTCAATAGCATATCCAATACCTGCTGTTGTTGCTCCAAGTGCTGACAATCTACGCAAGCCTGTTGCTGCTAAATTTGCATTACCAGTAGCAGTCCCTTGTGCAATATCTTTTAAACCAATCTTAATAATATTATATTGTGTCCTAAGAACTTCTGCAGGGAATGTTGCATATGTACCAAAAGGTAAGCGGGACAAAGCACGCACAGCAGGAACAGCCGTAGTATATGAAGGCATTGTATTTCTAACAACATCTGCAGCATAGTCAAATACTTCGTCATCTGTTGCATTTGGAAATGCTTTACGATATGCCTGCATTTCTGATTGGTGTGCAATGACTTTACCAAAATCATCAATGCCACCATACAGTGCAGATGCACCACGGAAAGGAGCTTTTATAGCCTTTGACATTGCGCCTTCTGCACCTTCACCAAATCTGTCAAGATTTCTTTTTACAGTTTCGGCGACAACGCTTGAGTCCAAAACACCTCTTTCTTTTAATCGAGCTAAATAAGCCAAAGCTTCTGGGTCATTATCGGTAGCTCTTTGATACAAAGAATACATAGATTTTTGAGCATTTTTAAACACGTTAGGGCGTAATAAATTACCGTTCATTGTAAGCTGCTGTAACATACCATATATATTAACAGCGTGAGCAGTATGGTCAAATACAGTTTCCATTGCCTGCCCTACACCTGCAGGTTTAGCAAAAATATTTAGCCATCCTTTACCAACAGGATTATCAAAACCAAAAGTATCAATACCACGCTCTAGCATTGTGTACATTTCATCTGTTGTAAATACTTTGTTAAGACCAACAGGCGCACCAGTACCACCAAGTCTGCCAAGCTCTTGAGCAGCTAACTCACCTACATTTTTTGTTATGTCTCTGCCACCAATACGCTCACCTTGTCTCAAAAAAGTAGCTGTATCTGATGGTAAGAATGGAAACAAACCTGGAGTTTTAATTTCTTTACCCAGATTGCGTTCAGCAAAAGCCTTAACATCTTTTAAATAGTTAGCCTTTGCAATAAGCTTGTTTTGATTTCTCATTGTTTCTGTAAAGTTACGAACAGGGTCTTTAACTTCACCCATAAGTTCAAGAATAGGCTTGTCAATATCTTTTCTACCACGTAGAACTTTAACAGCTTTTTCTCCTGTGCCTCCACTAAGAAGACTGGTTATCAAATCAAACTGACCACCCTTACTTCTATCAACAATATCACTAATGATACCATCAACTTGAGCAGGCGTTAGCTCTGGATATTGTTTTTGTAAATGCTGTCGTGCATTATATACAACTTCATATACATCTGCAGTGTGTCCCGACTTGCCTGCTGCAAGCTTGGCCTTAGACGAAAGCTTTTCTGGCTTCATATCCAAAGCTTTCTTAATATCTTTAGACCATTTAGGATTTGTAAATGTTTGAAAGGTTCTGGTCAGATATGCACCACCATCTTCACCTAATTTAATTTGTATATCATCGTCAGCAGTAAGTTTAAGAGCATCTTTAACAGCTACCTCATTTAAGTTAATAGCTTCCCTCATTTTTATAACTTGCTCAAGAACTTCTTCTGGTAAATCATATGAGCCTCCCTCCATAGCCAATGCACGGTTAACGGCAACTCTGTCTACACCAGTTTTTTTAATAAGTTTTTCTAATTTTTTAGCTTCAGCTTGAATAAGCATATCTTGACCCGCTACAAAGCCACGACTTTTTAAGTAAGACTCAAACATTTCTTTGGGCATTCCTGCTTGAGTAGTAAATGCCCTGCCAACACCAGTATTCCATTTTCCAAGAGTTTGTATAATTTTACCACGCTGCCTGTATTCATTAGGAGCAATCTCTACAACCTCTGCTTCAAGTGGTGTCTTGTCTACTGTTTCTTCAATAGGTTCTGTAACCTTATCTTTTTTAATTGCCTTGGCTTTACTTGCAACCTTACCTGCAGCTAATCCTATACCCTTAATAAAAGCAGAGGCTACACCCGCACCCAATGTAGCATCAGCAACCTGCTTCAATCTTTTTTCTGCAACAGTATCATTAGGGTCAATTGCCAATTTAGCAGCCAACTCCTCACCTTCTGGTCCAAGCGCAGCAATAACCTCTGGCAAAAACACTTCGTCCTCTTGTCGTGTAAGCACATCAGCAGCCACACCAATAGCACCTGCCTTTGCTACTGCCCCTGCTTTTGTTGTGGTTTTTAATCCTGCAGTTGCCGCAGTCAAACCTTTTGTTGCCACGCCAAATGGAACAAAGTATGAGCCAATCTCTTCGGCAGTAGACATCTCAGGGTCAAACGTTTCTTTCAAGGCATAGCTAACCGCTTTGCCAACCTTTGTCTTTTTAAGGTTGTCATCAATGTTATCACCAAGTTCTGAGAATACATTAGAAACTTTTTCACGAGTTTCTTTACCTGCGGCTACTTCAATAGCTTGACCGCCAAGTGTTGCGATAGCACTACCCAGGCGACCAATACCGCCTGTAACCATCTTACCAGCACTAAAGCTAGTGTCGGGTCTTAATGCACCGCTTTCTGCTTTTGCAACAAAATCTTCCGTAACTTCTTGAAACTCTTTTGGGTCAACACCCTTGTCTCTTAGAAATTTAATTCTGTCTTTTTCTGATTCAATTTCTTGAACTTGACCAAGCAGTGTTTGGAACTCTTGTGTTTGTGGGGCTAACGCCATCTAGTTCTCCTGCTTATAAACCTTGAATAATATCAATCGCTGATGCAATGTCACCTTGTGTCTTTTTATATTGCTGAACTCCAGCATTAAATATTTCAAATGCTCTTTGTGCATCTGCTTCTTTATATGTTCCACCACCAACTTTTCTAATGCGGCCATCGTCAGAAATAAAGTATCCAGTTTTTACTCCAGTGGCTGACCGTATTGCATTAATATCTGAAGCCTTCTGCTCAAAAGGTTCTGGTTGTGCAGCTAACTCATCAGCTGCTTTCTTTCTTGCAAGCTCTGCTGCAACACCACGGCGTTCTTCTTCAGCAGCAACCGCAGGCACAGCACCACGGAACACAGTAGCAAGACCTGATTCACCTAACTGAGGTGTTGTTGCAAGAATAGACATACCAATACGCCGCCGTTCTTCATCACTGTATCCACGGAACGGGTCAAGTTTTTCTTTATAAAAACCAAAGCCTGCCTGAATACCTGAACCAAGGCTTCTAAGACCACTACCAACTCCTGACATAATTCTATCAATAGCACTTGGCGGCGGTGTCGGTTGCGTAGCCATGGGCATTGCTCTCATTTCCTGCCTAACTCTTTGCAACGGCGTAGGACTAGGAGTTGTTGGGCTAGGCATAGGTTTAGGTACTGGCTTTTGATTTGCCTGTTGTAACTCATCACGCAAAACATTAAATGCTTTTTGTTCTTTGTCGGTAAGCCCTCTATTAATCTTAGGAACAAACTTCTCAATATCTTTTTTAATTTCATCAACAGTGCGACCACCTGTTGCCAACGCAGAAATACCACCACCTGATTTTAAGCCTGTCATTTGAGCAAGAGCCTGCATAGCTGCTAGTTGTTGAGGTGAGTTTACCGTACCTGTTCTTCCTAGATTTGTTGAACCCATGGCTTCGGCAAGACCACCAGCTTTTTCTCTCGGCTCTCTAGGTGGTTTGTCTATTTTAGCATTCAGTTCATCAGCTTCGTCAATGTCCATTTCCATTTGTTCAAAGTCAGCCTCACTCATACCTGCTGCTTTAGCCATGTCGGCAAGAGAAGCTTGTGGCATACCGCCTACGTTTCTATTTACATGACCACCCTCTTTAAACAATGAAGCAATACCCATAACCTCTTGGAAGGTTGACGGGTCTTGAGTTCGTGTAGTTTCCTGTGTAGGAGCAGCATAAATTGTTTGCAAGTATTGTTGTGCAAACTTAAATGGGTCATCCTCTTTAAATTCTTGCATCTCAGCCATGATACGTTGTTGCTCCAATGCACGCTGTTCTCTACCAACATCTGCACCCAAACCAATTCTTTGTAGCTGTTCGCCAAAGCCTTGCCTGCCAATACCAAGCTGTTGCCCTGTTAGTCGTGCTAATCCAGCTGCACCTGATGCTTGTCTGGCACGGTCTGCTTCAGCTTGTCGAAGTGCCTGTTGCTGCAGCTGTCCTTCAATACCTGCCATGCCAACAGCAAACTCACCTGCTGCACCACCACGAAGAATATCTGCTCTAGCACCTGTTAATGCACCAACACCTGCGCCACCTGCACCAGCACCAATATCCCTCAAAGCACCCTCAAATGCTTGACGCTGCGCTAGACGCTGGGCTTCTCCCATAGGTTCAAGAAGCTGTCTTTGGGCAGCAATATCTTCAGAAGTAATACCTGCAGCTGCCTCACGCTGCATTCCCATTGCTTCTTCAATACCACCTAAAGCAGTCTTATAATAATCTGGTTGTGCAGTTGACAAAGCAAGCAAGGAGGTTTGTGCAGCAAGCTGCGGGTCTGTAAAGCCTGCAACTCGCTCCCCCCTAAATACTCGTGGTCCTGCCTGAAACTGCTCTTGAAGCGCTCCCAATCCTTCTTCAGCATAAGGTTTAATGGCCTTGTCAAATCCGCCACCATATTCTCTAACCTTACCTGGTCCACCTAATAAATCTGAAAAGAATCCCATAGCTATACTTCCTTCATAAATTCACGCAATGTTTTTACGGCACTAATTTCTTTGGGCTGTTCTTTAGTTCCGTATGCTTGTTGTCTTATTTCTTCTCTAAGTTTATCGAGGCGTGCTGCACCTTCATCTGCATCACCACCCCCAATTTCTCTAACTTGATTTGCGTCTACAATATATTCATCTTGACTAATCCGTGCCTCTGTAATGTCACCGCCATTAGCCACATCATATGAAACATTGTCAGACATTCCGTCACCAATTTCTTCCTGAACCATACCAGTTTTACTTCCATCAGTATTTTCTACTTGAGGCAAAGACTGGTCAAGAAGTTTACCACCCGCATCCGATGACCCGTTGCCAAGAGCAGACACAGTGTAGGCATCAATTACATAATCATCACCATCTACCTTGCCGCCATCTACCAGACCGCCTTCTTCTCTATATACAGGAGCAGACATTTGCGGTGGCATAGGAGCAGGTCGCATAGCTTGTTTAGGCATAGCTTGAGCAGCAACCACAGGAATCATATCAGCCAAACGAAAGGCACGCTGAAAGCCTGTGGCATCCTCTGTCATGCCCATTCCCTTTAGCTGTAATATGTTTGCAAGACCCTCATACATTGTAATATTATACCCTATTTATATCAAATATACCAGCTACCTAGTGGAAATCCACCCATCCACCAGCAGTAGTTGTGTATCCTTTAAACTTAGCCGCACTAATTGCATAGGCTACATCGCCCTGCTGCGGTCTACCAATATCAGTAATTGTAACTACTGTATATATCTTTGTTGACGGTGCGCTATCCTGCCGCAAGCTTTCGGTGTCTAGTTCACGTGTAAGCTCATTAGCCCAGCGAGTTAAATCTGAGTGTAGCTCATCAGCAGAGGCTGGCTTATTTACAGGATACTTTGGATAATTAGCCATTATCTTTCACCGTCAGGCTGCATAGCCAATCTTACGCTACCCCAGCGCCACTGACCAGCAGCATCTGCAGACACACGAACAACAGACTGTCTACCTCTGGCACGCATATTTACCTTTTGTGTGTCAGCATTAATTGTAAACGGACCTTTTTCTTGGAAATCATCTGATGGATACCTGCGTGTCTTAATAGAAAATTTAATTTGCTCGCCTGTGCTAAATGTATAATCAGGAATAAGTTTATCTGCAAACATTAACTGTTTGCCCTCATCAAGGTCAAATTCTGCAGACTCAATAAATGAAGAGAGGGTTTGCCCGTCACCAGTATAAATGTCATCAGGCTCGTTGTTCCATACAAGCATGTCGCCTGTTGCAGATGTGCGACCAGTTAAAACAGTAGTGTCAAACACACCACGGTCTGCAAACGTAGTAGTAATACCATTTTCAAATAAACTTCCATATACCCATGTTTGTTCTTCGTAGTTATAAATTACATAGGCATTAGGCTCTAGACTTTCATCACGTGGATACAGCCAAATAATTTCTTTAAACTCACTGTTAATTCCTGCATACACTTTATCTTTTTGAACCATATTAAAACTTTCAAAAAGATGTCGGCGTATCGTACAGGGCATAGTATTAACACGACCATCATACATATAGAAATTATTATCACCCATCCAATAGGACACGCCATCAATGTCTACGGCTGCATGTGGTGAAATCATACCACAGTTGGAGCCAACCTGTGTAAACCTAAATATAAACGGAGTTCCTACAAACTCCTGAATATACATAGCCTTGTCAGTCCAAATGTTAATAGTGTTACGTGAACGTATTGCTCCAACAATGCGAGAACCTTCGGTCAAGTTAACAGAGCCTGCAGTATTTGTAGCTGTTGGCTCCCATACTCTAAAGTTATTTTGGTCAGACCAAGCAACTCTTAATGGTACAATAGTAGTATCATTTGCGCTTACAGAAGCGCCATAGCAAACAACATGTCCATCATTAGGTGATACAATAAAACTATTTGCATATGGTGCAGTGCCTACAATGCTTGCACGAGCAATAGTATAGTTATTTTCTGAAACATCTAGATATGCAATTTTACTTTTACGGCGCAAGGCTAGTAGGTCTTCACCATATGTATCAAGTTTCCACTGTGCGCCTTGGAAGACAATATCAGAAGAAGACGCAGGAAAGTTCCAAGCTTGTTGACCACTCCACACACCTGCGCTATATCCCAAGCCTTGAATATCATTAGACTCTTCATTTGGTATTAAAAGATTTATACTACCATTAGTGCCGCCTACATTAGTGGCATTAGCCGTAGCGGTAGCATTTGCAGTAATATAAAAGGCATCCTGTGCGCTTACTAAAGTAATTCCAAACGTTCCGTTAACACTTGTCCCAGAAAAATTATCTACGCCAACAAATTCAATTCTGTCTCCAACACTAACATTCTGACTAGGGGTATATCCCAAGTTAATTTTAACACTAGCCTTTCCTGCTGATGTAACAAAATTATTAGATACGCTTGTTGTAGTGGCAATTGGTGTAGAATCTGTTCTGTCTTCGTTTTGGACTACATATAATTGTGTATTAGTGCCATATGCTAAATACTTACGTGTATTATTATCAGTCCATGTAAGAGCATCACGAGCAAAGCCAGATATAGTATCGGTAGAAAACTTTGTGTAACCACGTAAGTTTTCTGGTTTACCTTCACGAAAGCGCACACGGTTTCCATCAAACCACTTACCCTCTTCGGCATACTTGGTTGACTCCCTATGAAATCCAGGAATAAACTTTAAATTAAAAAACTGTGTGTCTGTAGAAGCCATGTCTATTCAATAAGTTTTGTTTCTATATCACCCTGCTTTGCCAGCTGTAACAACTCATCTTGCTGCTCAACCATTCTGTTTCTAAATGATTCAACCGCACCTTGAGTACCTCTGGCAGCATTTGTTTGGGCAACTAAAAGAAGCGGCATCATGGTTACTGCGCAACCCCACTCCTCTACTTCCTTACCCCCTTGGGGATTTTTGCCTGCTAGTTTTGTAAACCAAGCGCAGTCTAATTGTTTACACGGTTCAAAGTTATGTAACGGACATCCGTTCTTAACATTTAATTCCATTCATTAATCCTTTTCGCATACAATAAAGTTAACATATTTAACATCCAGATTAAATGAATCTGTGATGGTTACTGTGTGCGAGTGAGAGCCTAATCCTGAAAGACTGTGAGTATGGCCGCTGGCCGTATTTATTTGAGTTCCGCTTGACTGCATTGTCTTAGTAATATCTACACCTGCACGACCCATAGTATTTGTATTATTATTTGTGTGACCACCATTTTCGTGATAAATAGTGTCAGGTGCGTAAGTATTCGAACCAGGCCAAGTATATTGACCGCCAGCCACTCTGTAATATGCAAAACCTTCGTGTTGGTGGGCGGGTATTTGTGCAGTAGTAATAGCAGTTGAACCAGTGCTTCCTGAAAGGGTTGCTGCTTCTGTGCTTCCTTGAATAGATACAACAATAGCTGTATTAAACACAGTGGTAAATTCATTGCTACCACCTACCTGTGCGCCGCTGGTTGCGGCATTAACAATACGAAGAGCAGCGCCAGCATGAGAGGCAGAGGTAATAACTGTCCAACCTTGCGGTGCAGTATTCTGATTAAATGCTAATCTTGTTCCTGATTCAAAGTCTCTAATGGCATAGCTGTTAGACCCTTCGGTAGCAATCAATGCTGCGCCATTACCAACAGTAACCTTTGTGCTACCATTGTCCATGATAACATTGTAGCCGCCTGCAGTTTCATTGTTAACAAAGTAAATTTTTTCTGGTCTGGCAGAATAGCTAACAGTAACATCGGCGGCAAGAGTACCAGTCATTCTAAGGCCAAGACTTCTTGCTTGGTCAGGTGAGCCATCATTTGCAGTAAGCGTTACTCCAGTTCCACCAGCACCATCTACATCAACTGCAGTTACACCTGCAACTGCTGCATCCACAAGGTCAATCACATTTGTGTTTAATCTATCGCCCCAAGTGTTAGCATTTTCACCAGAGCCTTGTTTCTCTAATTTAATTCTTGAGCTATATGAAGAAGCCATATCTTAATTCCTATTGTTTACCCAACAGTTTCTTTACTGTTTCTGTTTCATAAATTCTGATGCAGACCCACACCAAAGAAGCCAGCGCCGTAATGCTAGGCAATATTTGAAAGAAAGCGCCTGCGGTTACACCAAGCGCTCCAAAGTCTAGCACAAGCTTATCTGGTTCATTCATTATTTTTCTCCTTGAAAAGTCTGCAGATTCTATATTATACCTTATAAACGGCCAGTAAGCAACTAGTCTGCGTCTGCAATTGTAAGTGTTCCTGCTTCTACTTGGCGCATAATTTCGTCATAGTGACGGTTGCCAGCAGCGATGGGGACAACATATCTTTTGCCATCTATTTGACACTCAATGCACTGACCGCCACCGCTATCTTCGGAGGCAACATACTGTGCTGATGTAATAATCATTTCATCCATAACTTATAACTCCGCATCAAAGGCCACATAGGCTGTTGTTGATAGGTAAACTTGAACATAACCAGCTTTGCCGCCGCTATTATTGTCTGTTAATCCTGTCTGCCCTACAAGCATTCTATGTGTCGTGTTCCAATTTGCATAAGGTAATGTGAGAGAGCTTGCAAGCTGAGTAGTAGAAGAGCTAGTTGCGCCGTGAACAAACCTATATGCGTTGGTAACTGTGGGACTATCAAGACTTGGAACAGCCCTCATTGTAACGGGAAAATCAATAATAAATCTGCTTGATGTATCCGAATGACCATAGGACAACCCTAATCCTGATTCAGAGGCAACTCTGCCATCCGCAGTCATATAATAATACCTCTGACACAACGCCAACTCCTCACCAAAGCTGCGATGCTCAAACTCAGATGCAGCACTACCAACTTCAAGTTGAACGCCTGTGATATAAAACTCGTTGCTTGTGCTATCAAGAAGATTAACCTGACCAGTTACAGACCTAAATGAAGCATCGGCTGTCCAGTCACGATTACCTGAAATAATATCATCTGGGCCAGTAGAAAGATGCCAAATAATCCTTGCGCCAACCAAATTATTATCGGCAAAAGCTGCTCCTGCTGTATCGGGATTTATTGTAATTGTTTTCTTTTCCCAAGTATTAGAAGAGTTGATTGTGTAAGAATTAGTAAAATTTCTACTGTTACTGTCGAGTTTAAATTGACAACCATATGTTCCCGTTTTATTAGACTTTACCCAAAAAGATAAAACTACATATTTACCAGAAGAAGACCCGTAATTTAAATGTGTTAAATCTTGACCTTCTATAGAGTATTCAAGAGTAGCATTTTCACTCCCAGATGGTGTTGCTGTTGCTTGCACATCTATTTTAAGTGAGTTTACAAAGTCAGCAGGCGCATCAGAACTCTGGCTTACGTCAACATCAAAGTTATAAGAAGACCCTCTGCCAATCTTAAATCTATCTAATGTATATCCTGTTCCATTTGTAATAGATATTGTTCCGCCACGCTGATGAACATCCATAGCACCATTAATAATCAGGTTCTTTCGACCCGATTGATTAGTTCTTTGTGCTAGTTGTCTTGCTTTACTCATTTCTATCTCCGCTATACTCTATACGTAAAACTTAATTGAACTGGTCTAGAATGAACAATAGAGCTACCAGAATTAGCTAGAGCAGTAATTTGAGCTACGATTACTGATTGCCCTGCCAAAGGAATTAATACACCACTAGCATTCGTGCCACTCCCAACAGCTGAATAAACCATTATCGTTCCTGCTAGTTGTTTATGAATTGTTGAGTTTAATGGAGCAAAAGGAAGGCTTGATAATGTAAAAGAAAAATTATCATCTCCAACAAGGTTTCCAGAGCCTCCTGTTAATACTACTTCAGCGATACAATAAACTAAATCACCTATTTTAGTATATGTTCCAGTTGAAGATGTAAAACCAGTTGCAGTGTTATATGCACCCTCTAAAAAGGTATTACTAAAAGCAGGTGTCCAAGTGCCTTTCTCATAATCATCTAGTGCATTAGCCGCAGCAGTATCGCCATTAAATGTTAAACCACCACCAGCAAGAACACGCATACGTTCTGTGGTATTTGTATAAAATCCTATTGTTCCTGCAGAGTTATTTGATTTTATAGCTATTTGATTGTCAAAACTACCACCACTATTTCCTGGACCATAGGCAATAATAAATTTATCATCATCAGTGGTTTCTGTAGTAAATCTATGAATAACAAAATCATTCTCTGTAGAATGGTGAAGCTTATGTTTTAAGCTTCCAGAATTAGTTGTTATACCACCATCTACACCAATACTGTCGCCAAATGTACCGCCAGATTTTTTACTTACTACATCACCTAAAATAAATTCTTCATATACTACAATGCTTACAATATCACTTGCATCAAGAGCAGACAAACCACCCACAGTATTAGCAGTAGTTGTGTTGTAGTCATCGCCCTGAACCAAGGCAACACCATTGAGATATACTTCAATCTCTGCATTAGCAGCAAAGGTAATTGTCAGACCGTTATCATCTGACCCACTAATAGAAGTCTCACCGCCTGAAGCAGTTTTATAGTAACGTCTACGCAAAGCTTCTGTATTTGCTTTGCCAAGGCTAAATATATCATATGCAACAATCTCTACAATGTTACCTGCAGACAAAGCATCAAGACCACTAATAGTATTGGCAGTGCCTGTACCATAGTCAGTGCCTGCCACAAGCAGAACACCATTCAAGTATACATCAACATACTCGCCATCTGTAAACTGTAGCACACGGCCATTATCATCTGCACCAGACAAACTAGTCTCACCGCCTGTGGCAGTGTAGTAGTATCTAGCACGAACTCCAAGTCCTGCGGGTGATTTACCAATATATGCCATTAGTCTGCTTCCTGTATAGTTAGAGTTCCTGCTTCTACTTGGCGTATAATTTCGTCATAGTGGCGGTTGCCAGCAGCGAGAGGTACAAACATTTCAACGCCATCAATAATTGCCTTAATGTTCGTAGCTTCATTAGAAACACTGTCAACTTGATATTGCGCTTCAGTAATATTTATCTCGTCCATAATTTATAACTCCGCATCAATAAGAAAAGCACTTTCATATGTATCAGTGCTATCATAAAGACAAGCTGCTCTACCGCCTGTTAAGCTGCCACTAGTTACATTAATATCAAATTCAATTTTATCTGCCTTTAAATATGAAGCATTAAAGGAGGAATATATAGCTGTAACACTTCCGTCATATACCCTAAAATGAGATAAAGCACCTGTTTGTTGAAGTGTTAAAGAAGGATTAGCCCTCATCACAACGGGTAATACCATAGCCATCCTGTATGCTGAAGTTGTGCTTGCGACAACACCTCGAAGGGGCGGGTTTTTATAATATTGAAAATACCTCTGACACAAAGCCAACTCTTCACCAAAGCTACGATGCTCAAACTCAGTGGCTACTGAGCCGACTTCGAGTTGAACGCCTGTGATGTAGAACTGGTCATCATCCGCTAGAGAAGAAGGAACACCTACTGCTCTATTTGCGCTAGTTGCGTTTTCCCAAGCACCCGAAAGCGACCCACTTGTAAAAGTTGTGCCACCCGACATCCACCAGAAAAGAGTTGCACCAATTCCATTATCGTCATCAAAAGAAGTTCCTGCACCCGTGTCACCTGTCCAAGTAATTATCTTTTTTTCCCAAGTGTTTGCGGCATTAATGGTGTAGCTTTGCGACCACTTTCTACTTTTTGCAGCATTAGAAAACTCTACAACATATGTTCCTGTTTTATTTGATTTAATCCAAAAAGAAAGCGTAACTGTTTTTGCATTGGATGTTCCATAATCAAGAAAAACAATGTCTTGAGATTCAATGCGCTGCTCAAATGGAATAAAATACTGACTTGCTGATGGGGTAAATGCTCCATTAAGAGTTGCCTTCAAAGATTTTTTAAAACCGTTAGGAGCATCTGTAACTTGAGCAAAATCAACAGAACTAGGTCCACTAGCCTCGTAAATAAATCTATCGACTGTATGATACTGATTATTACTAGCGAAATTAGTTACGCTCGTCCCACGCTGCGCCACGTTCATAGCACCATTGATAATCAGGTTACGGCGACCTGGCGGTGCTATAGACTTATCTGCTAGTTGTCGTGCCTGTGAAGCCATTGGTTATCCTTATAGGTCTGTTGCTGAATCCATTGCAGTTTCGTAAGCTGACTTGACTGCATCTGTCCATACTGCATTGCACACAGCCTGGATTGCTGCGTCCTCACCACTGATGTCTGTGTCGCCCCAAGTGTCATCTGTCTTAGTACGGCAGTGCAGAACATGGCGATGGTAAGTGCGACTGATTTCCTCACCGTCATCTTTTACGATAGTTGCTGTGCGAACTTGGACGTTCTTGTGTTCGCCCCTTACTTCGCAGTCATATTCAAATTCTTTAGTTAATGCCATTTGTTTTCTCCTTCTATTTATCGTGGCGGAATTGCCACCTGTCCGACCCGACTTCCAGACGGGTTATGTTGTGCGGTATGCTATCGAGCAACCGAGTATTCTGTTTCTATTTGAGCCAGATGATGTGTTTAGATTTGATGTCGTTATATCAGAGTAACCAGCACCGTTTGTGCGCCGCAAGAATGCGTAAGATGCACCATCTGTCAAGTTTGCATATTCAGGGGCGTTTGTTATCCAGCTTGATTGTGCGCCGCATTGCCCAGTGAATTGCGTTCCACTAGCGGCAAACGGAAAGCCAGAAATGTACACTGAGCCAGACGCAGTTCCCATCGACAAGGCTGACGTTCTAATATCAAAGCTAACCACAACCATTCGCCCAACTTTGACATAAACGCCGTTTTGCTCTTGATACGTCACAGATGAAAATGAGCCGCTGCTAGTGGTAAAAATGGGCGTCCAAGTGCCTTCCTCATAATCGTCCAGCGCATTGGCCGCAGCAGTGTCGCCGTTGAATGTGATGCCGCCGCTATTGATGATTCTCATTCGTTCTGTTTCGTTTACGCCAAAAATTATATCTCTTGAAGAAGAGTTGGTATAAATATTCATTCCCTCTGTGTTAAGCGCAATTGCACCAGCATAACCAGAACCATCAAGACGCAACTGACCATCGGCAGTACTGTTCATGTCAATATCTTCATTTGCGTCATTAAGATATATTCTTGCGCCTGCGCCTCTTACATCGAGTTTTTGAGAAGGCGAAACAGTCGCCACCCCGACCCGATTATTTGTGCTGTCAACAAACAGCGTATCAGTGTCAACAGTCAGGTCGCCAGTAAATGTTCCGTTAGTTGCCTCAAGAGCTTGCCCTGAAGGGTGTGTAGCAGATAACTCTGCAGGACCACGGTTAACTACATAAATATTGTTAGTACCTGTGCTGGGTGCAGCAGTAAAAACCAGTGACGTTCCATTGCCCTCAATGTTATATGCTACCCCTGGCTCTTGCCTAACATTGTTTACAAAAACATCTACATTGTTTTCAGTGCCACGCTGCGACAAGGTAAAGGTAGTCGTAGACCCGTTACCGCTAAACGTATCTTTAGCGTTGGTCGTAGTAAAGTTACCTTCTGCTCCTTGTCCTAAGTAAGCCATTAGTTAGCCTCCAGTGCGGTCAAGCGTGTTTCAATATCTGCCAAACGCTGTTCGGTAGCTGCGCCAATAAAGGCCAACAGTTCAGGATAGCGAATACCAAGACGGGTGCGTTCTGTTGCACCCTCTGGTGCTTCGTCGGCTGTCTCATAAGTATCTGTGCGGGTGTATGCGTCAGCAGCCTCAATGTCATTTTCTTCGTCAGCTTCAACGGCTGGCACTTCAGTCTGGGTTTCCCACCAAGTTGTAGAGATGAAGAAGGCATAGTCACCAGCGTCCAAGCCAGCGTCAGTCATTGCTTGCTGGACGTCTTGTGCGATTATACCAGTGTGCGTTCTGGCGGCATCGCCTTTAGCTTCAACCTTGTCATTCCATTTGAATGTCTTAAACAATTTGCTAATTGCTTTGGCGGCAGTAATCTCTGCGTCAGTCAGGCTGGCAATCTGTTGCTTTTCGTTTTGGTCTGATGTTTGGATAGTGCCGTTGGTGGCATAGATGTCATCAAAACGATTGCCAGACGAGCCTAAATCAATAGCGTTATCACGCCCGCTACCTGTCGTTGTGCAGGGTGCAATAAACGCACTATCAAATCTTAAACCAGAGTCACTACCGTATGCTGTTGCAATATAAGGTCTGCTGCTAATTACGCCAATCTGCCCGATTAGCGAGCTATCTTTTGCCATCTCAATGATAGTGCCATCGTTGGTCAGTCGGTTGAAAAAAGCTGGCTGGTCACTGTCCCGTGTAGCAAACAACCGCCCATCAGACCTTGCACTAACACCAGCTGTAGTATTGTCTGCGCTTGCTTGCCCCACCAGCAGATTCCCGCTGCTGTCGATGCGCATGCGTTCTGTGGCGTTAGTCCAAAAAGCCATACTGTTGTTGCTGTGGTCATACCTCAAAAGACCTCGATAGCTATCTGCCCCCGTTGTTCCATCAGCAAATTGAATATCGCCTAAACTGGATGCTCCTGTATGAATTGTTAAACCAGCACCAGTAGTTCCAGAACCAATTTGAAGGTTAGAGCCATTGCCACCACCCAGCGTGGCTGTTGTTCGTCCAATAAGAACCCGCCCGCTGCTGTCGATGCGCATGCGTTCTGTGGCGTTAGTTTCAAACTGCATACTGTTTGTTGAGTGGTCATACAATATACTGCCAACAGAAGAAGCGCTATCATCACCAAAATGGATAACGCTGTCGTCTGTTGCCGCATTTGTTTGAATGTATAAAGCACTATCCGTTCCAGATGGCGACTGCATATGAAGTAAACCATTTGGAGAGGTGCGGTTTATACCGACATTGCCCGAAGCATCAATAGTCACAGCAGTAATGCCGTCATTAATAATCTTACTGATTGCCATTAGGTAATCTCCAGGTAGCTCATTGTTACATCACTTGATACTGAAGTATCTGATTCAACAATTACAACATCAGTAGGCTCAAGGACAACCTTTTGGTCGCCGCCCACCACTACCAATGTACCACCTGCAGGCACTGGGGCATTCTTAACCAAGTGAATCTTGGAAGAGCCGCCATCATTAATCTTTACGTTTACAGCAATCTGTGAGTTAATAATGTTAGCAACCGTCAAGCCAATGATAGTAGTTGAAGTAGCTGCTGGACATTCATACACAGACACTTCAGCTGTGCCTACAGAAGATGCGGTAGATAATTTAAAAGAGTTAGCCATGTCAATATTATACCCTAAAAGTTAGCCCAATGCAATGGCAAAGGCCACGGCAGCGGCGGCTGCGGTTGCGATAGAGGTAGCCAAAGTTGCAGAGGTTGTAGCAAAGGTAGATGACACCCCTGCTATTCGTGTTTCTAATGTAGCTGATGTTGTTGCGCTTGCTTTTGTTTCTGCAAGAACAGATACTGCATTGATGCGTGTTTCTAAGTTAACAGATGTAGAAGCGCTAGCTTTAGTTTCCGCAAGAACAGACACTGCATTAATACGTGTTTCAAGATTAGCAGAGGTGGCAGCACTTGCTTTTGTTTCTGCAAGGACTGACACTGCATTTATGCGAGTATTAACAGATGTAATAGCTGCGACATTAGCAGTAGCAATATTGTTAACAGAGGTAATAGCTGCCATGTTAATAGCAACAGTAGAGGCGTTAGCAGCAATTGAAGTATTAGCCAAAGCAATTGCCTGTGCATTAGCAGCAATAGCAGAAGCATTAACATCATTAACAATAGAACTAAGTGCGCTAACCACATTATTAATAGATGTAATAGCATTAATATTTGTTGTTATTTTTGTTTGTAGTGTAGCCGAAGTTCCTGCACTAGCAACTCCAGTAAGATTACTACCACCACCATAAAATTCTGTTGCAGTAACATTACCATCTACAAAAATACCTGTGTTGGTAGTTTCCATTTTTTTATTATTATTATAATACAGATTTACTGCCTCACCTGCACTACAAACTACATACTTTGCAGCTATAGCAGACTCAAGCTGTAGAGTATCAGACCCTCTAATAATCATATTGCCTGCGCCGACATCTCTCATATGAAAATTAGAGCCAGTATGTAAAAGCTCAACTCTATTAGAGCCACTTCCAAACTGTATTTTAACATTATCTGGAATGCTTACAGTTCCAGTGATTTCTCCACCTGCTTTAGGTAGGGCAGCAACTGCGATAGTATTTACAGAAGCGATGGCAGAATTGCTATTGCTAATACTTGTTGCCATTGTAGAAGATACTGTAGCAATTCTTGTTTCTAATGTAGCCGAAGTTCCTACACTTGCAGCTACAATATCTGTAAGATTACTACCGTCACCATAAAAAGCTGTGGCAGTTACATTGGCAGTAAAGTTAGCATTACCTGTTGAGTGGTCAATTTCAAAACGAGGAGTAAAACTACCAAAGCTATTATTTGCTGTTCCAAGTTGAAATTTACCACCATTACTAATTAAAGATGAATTTAAATCTGTTGTATCTGTTTCTGAAAAATTAACATAAGGATATGAAGATGATACTTTAACTCCGTTTGCAGTATGCACTTGACCAGCAACAGAGATAGCAGTATCAAAAGCCACATTACCAGTAAACGTTCCTCCAGATTTAGGCATTTGATTGCCAATGCTTGTTGCCATTGTTGAGGATACTGTCGCAATGCGACTTTCAAGTGTAGCTGATGTCGTAGCAAAAGTGCTAGATACCCCTGCAATGCGACTTTCAAGAGCAGCTGACACATTGGCAATGCTTGTTGCCATTGTACTAGAAACATTTGCAATAGATGTTTGTAATGCTACATTAGTACTTGACAAAGTAGCCGAAACCGTGTTAATATGACTTTCCAAAGTCGCAGAGGTTGAAGCAAAGGTAGAGCTTACTCCTGCAATACGAGTCTCTAATGCTGCCGATACATTAGCAATACTAGTAGCCATAGTTGAACTAACTGTTGCTAATCCTGCTGATGTAGCTACTGGCTCACCTGCCAATGTAATATTGGTAGCAGCAATAGTGGTTGCGCTTACCGTGCCTGCACTAACAGTCGTAGCAAATAAATCACCAGTGCGTAGGCTGCTAACACTTACATCTTGAAATACAAGTGTCGTAGCATTCAGCGTGCTAGTTGTAATACTTGTTGCATTGATTCTTGTTGCAGAAACATCTACAGCATTCAAAGCAGAAACAGTAAGTCCCTGCATATTAATTGTTGCAGCAGAAACATTACCAGTAACAGTTAAGTCACCATGTACCTTTGCTTCGCTTTGTGAAAGAGAGATTGCAGAGTTCTTACCGCTACCATCTTGGACACGGCGTAGCGTACCGTCCAGGCCATCATTAGATGCACTAGAGTTAACCTGAAGTAGGTCTTTATAGGTATTTGCAATCTTTTTACCTGTTAAGTCTGCCATCTATACTGTATTCCAATTCTTATCTAATAGTTCCCACTGATAAATAATCGTGTGTCGTTCAGTGGCATCTTCCCAGTTTATGTTCCTGTCAATATTAGGGTCAGGCCGTGCATTCATTACGAAGTTACTTCTGTCCCGCATATCGGGTGTTCTATTCTGTGGGTGGTCTACTCTGTTGTATGGCCCATCCCAGTCATCGGGACAAACCCACAAGTTATAGCTGTTCTTTCGAAGCCTGCTGCGAGGATAAGAAAAACCACATACATCACATTCTGCTTTAACATGCTTGCCTCGTGCCATTTACAAATTTGGTAGCCACGCCGACACCGCTACTGCAGAAACAAGAGAGGGTCGTTGTGGTCTAGCATCCCTAATGTTTTCATCATCGGTTACTCTGGCTATTCTGTTTTGTGGATGGTTGTGGCGGTCATACTTTCCTTCGTAATCCATGTTGCAAACCATCATACCATAGCTATTCTTTTTTAACTCCCGCAGGGGATACCGAAAGCCACAGATGTCACAAAGTCCTAATGATTTAGTTGCTCCCATTACTTATAGTTCAGGCGGGGCGTAAGATATAAGCTTGCACGTTCTTTATCTTCCTCTTGCGCTCGCACCAGCCTTTCTTCGTACTCCGTTTTTAACATTTGGATTCTCCCCATATCGACACCTGGTCGCTTCATGGACATAAAGTATGCCGTACCTGCAGTAAGGCAGGGATAGAAACGGCGAGAGATGTCTGCAGTTTGTGAAGACCTTGAAACATCCTGAAAATATTTTACAGTTTCAAACTTAACTTTATCTGTATTGTTTTCGGGTACAGGCCACAAATACACAACAGGATTGTCACGCTCTCTGCGTACTGCGTATTGTGTCGGGCGACCCGTTTGCCCTTTGCGTGGAATCTTGAGATACTCTTCCATGCTAATGCGTTCTAGCTGCAGGTCAGTGTTATCTCTATTGACCACTGCCTCAACTACATCAATATTGTGTGCGTCTAGACTATAGGCTGTGACACTTGTTGCCACGGTCACCGCCGTAGTATTAATTGTCCAAAGTTGGATACCACGGTTTTGCCAATCTTGCAGGAGCAGGTTTATAGAACGGCGTGCAGAGCGAGGCTCTTCGCCTAGTGTCGGCTCACCGCCAATCATTTCCATTGCTTCTTGGATTACCTCATCAATATCCATTGAGAAGCTATATGTTCCTGATGTTGCCATTATGCTTTTCTCCTACGTTTGGTGCGACCAGCACAGTGAGCCTTTTGACTGAAGCCTCTTGGACTTTTACAGTTGATAGACTTTTTGCGCTTTGCAGACCACCTCCTTTTCTTAGAACCAGGCTTACTTACCTGCTGGCTGGTCGCTGACCTACTTATCGCCATTGTCTTTAAGTTTGTCTTCTGTTCTTGCGACCAAGACCGAAAGTCTGTTTTTGACTTTTAGGAGGGCGTTTTTTACTGCCTCTTGAACCTGCCCAAAAAACTTTATCAGCCCAGTAAGCAGCTGAACATTTGCCTCTAGCAATGTTCTTCGAATGCCTTGCTTTAAAGTTTCTACGAGCTTCTGGACTGTAATTGTGACCCATTCCTTGAGCGCCGAACCTAATTGTTTTAATTTTTCCATTATCACACCTTACTGCAACTACTGCTTTTTTAGTTGGATGTTTAGGAGTCATCTTAGGTTTATTTAAACCTTTGAGTCCTAATTTTTTTAGTTTAGCTTTTTCTGCGTTTGTTAATGCCATTAGTATAACCTATTATGTCCTGAAATCTTACCACCCTTACTTTTAGAAACGGTGTCAGTTGCAAAAGGTTCTTTATCTTTATTTGTTTTATAATACTCGGTTACAAAAGAGCCATCCGAATCTTTACGTGTTTTTACTCTTGCCACATTACCATAAGGCTGCTTTGCCATAGCCTCATCGTTTATCTGCTTTGCTCTTTGAGCATCTGTAAGTTTTTTCTTTGCCATTAGTATAACCTGTTATGTCCTGATTGAGTTTTTTGTTTAATCTTGCCGCCCTTTTTAGCTGTACGATATTTAGCTGTTTTTTTTGCTATAGCTTTAGGTTGCGGAACATGCTGCTTTCTTTTTTTGATTCCTTCTCTTTTTGCTCTCGTAGTTGCCGCATACTCTGCTTTTGTGAGTGCATCCCTCGCCTTTTTAGGTAAGTACCTCTCACCTGTAGCTTTTTTACCCTGTGTGCTTGGGTTACCACTTGCTGTACCCCAGTCTTCTTTTTCCCATTTGTCTAAAGACTTTTGTGATTTTGCTTTTGCCATTTAACATACTACGATGTGTAGCTCCCACCTCTAGCTTTATATTCTTTAGCAACCATTTGAGCTTTTCTTGCTGACCACTGACCAGGTTTACCGCCTTTGCCTCCAGCCCTAATACGCTCAACTATTTTTTTTCTCATACCAGGTTTTGTGTAGTTGCCTGCTTCATTGACACGGCTACCTTTCTTTTTAGAAACAGAACGACCTGCCTCACTCATAGCAATAGCTACCGCTTGGCTTTGACCATAACCCTCATCCATTAGCTTACTAATGTTCTTGCTAATAGTCTTATCACTTGTTCCTTTATACAAAGGCATTAGCGCTTCCTTGCCTTACCAAAACCTTGACCAGTTGCACGAGCGCAAACTCCACCACCATGTTTTTTCTTAGTCATGGTTGAGCCACCTGTTCGGTCTGCATTAATAATTTTAAAGTCCTTGTCATCAATAACACCATCTTTATTCATGTCAATCTTTTTTTGCTTTTCGGTTAACTTAGCCATTACTTCATTGCCTTTCCGTAACCACGTGTAGCGCAACCTACACCTTTAGGAGTGCCACCCTTTTTAAGAACCTTTGGACCTAAATCTTTTGCGGCTTGTACACGGCGTTTTTTCCTACCTTCAAGAGCTTGCATAGCTGCAGCAGCTGCACCGCCAGCAGACTTCTTAGTCATCTTGCCGCCATAACCTTTTTCTACTTTAATGCCTTTTCTTTCTTTAAGCATATCTGCATATTTGCTTTGTTTACCAGCACGAACATTACCAATGATTGCACGTTGAGCAGTAGGCTTTAAACCATCAAACTCAAACTCAAGACGGTCTACTTTAGACATACCTTCAACAGGTTTTTTACCTGACTGGTTTGTTCCTACAGCACGCTTTTGTTTAGCTGCTGCTTTCTTAACCTGTTTAGCAGCGGCTGGTAGTTTTGCTAAAGCACCACCTGCTAATTTTTTTGTAATAGCCATTATTGTCTTCCTCCAATTGTGTTTTCTCCCGCCATAGAAGCAGGTGCTTCCATATCGTCACGCCGTGTTCTGCGTGCTTGGTTTCTTAATGCTTCAACAGCAAGTTGATAACGCTGTTCGTAATAACTGCTTACTGAAAAGTTTTTCATAAAATCTCCTGCCTCTACCATGCAGCCATAAAACAAAGCGTCATAGCAAAAGTCAGAGAAGTAGTTAGTTTGATTTACACTAGTCAGTGTAGTCGGTCTAGCGACATATACAAGTTCCCCGCTGTAAGTAGCGCTTGCAGTAGGAGCAACGATAACATCGGTGTTTGTTTTCTTTGCATAATACTTTGGAGTTCCCGTACTTGCGCTGACAGGCCAGTAGTCATAAATAAACTCATCTGTTCTCTGCAGCAGATTAATTTTAGTTCCACTATCTTCAATGCGAAGATTCTTTACATATCGTGTTCCCGAAGGAAGTGTAAGGCTGTTCTTGCCTGCTGATAATGTAACTGTTGTAGTTGTTACCAAACCATAATCGTCCAATGTTTTAGTTAGCCGTTCTTCTACACGGTTAACCATTTTGGGAATAGCCGAAACAAATTCGCTGCCATCATTCTCAGTGGCTTCAATAATGTCGGTAACAAGATAAGTATAATTAGCCATAGTAAATAGTCGTAGAAATAGTTGCTGCTGCAGATACGATAACCTTACCTGCCATGCGAATACCATTGTCTGCGAAGTCCTGATAAGTGTCGCCGTTTACTTGGAACTTAATGCGACCACCGTTGGTATTACCAAATGGGTCAACAGACGTACCAGTGATAACTACAATGCCTGTGCCTACACAGTTAACACCACGAACACGGGTGTCGGTAACAGTCACACTAGTAAGCGAATCTACAAAAGTACCAGTCCCAGAAACAAATGCGCTTCTAATATTAGTCATTGATTGCTCCTATAAAAAATGTCAATAGCTATATTATACTAAAAAAGGGGGTGAGATACAAGTCCCACCCCCTTCAAAGGTCAGCTAATAGGTGTTTTAATTAAGCACCTTGGCTTCCGTAGAAACCACGCCAGTCACTGAAACCAAACGCATAACGCTCACGAGCTTTAAAGCGCAGGTTGCCAGTGTCGAAGTCAGGCTCCATTTTAGTCTGAAGCGGTGAACGGACGAACATTTTCGCACCATTCGGCACATCAGTCTTAATGAAGTAACCATTCGTGTCCGTGAAACGGCGGTTCACATAGAAGCCATTCGGGACAAGACCTTGATTGCGAATGCTGTTAATGTCGTTGACATTGGTAGCAGAGTTAGCAATCGTGGTTGACAGCGGCGAGTTCAAAATCTGGTCTGCAGTGAAGGCCAGGTCTGACGGGATGTGCAGGCTTTCAGCTTGCGCACCAATCAGGATGCCACGGTCATCTTTAGTTTTAGAAATAGCAATCAATGCAGTTTCCAAAGCGGCTTCCGAAAGGTCAGAAGCAGCCAAGGCGTTGCTTTGGTCGCCAGCGCCAATGGTCGGGTGTGAAGCGGAGAAGAAAGCTTGTCCGTCACCACCTGCAAAGGCAGAGTTAAAGCCATTGTTGAAAACATCGGCAGCTTTAACTTGTTTCGTGTTCGCCATAGCACGAGCCAAACCTTTGGCACGCAGTTTAGCGAATGTGTCATAGAGGTTGTCCTCCATAGCTTCTTCCGTAACAGCGAAGCCAAGAGCGATTGTCTCATGCGTATAGCGTGAGGTGTAGCTTTCTTGGGCATCGTCGTAAGATACGGCAGCGCCTTCACCTTTAACAGGTGCAGTGCCGAAGCCAGTGAAGAGAACTTCTTCCTCAAATGCACGGTCTGAGTTTTCAACGTCAAACAGCGGTGCATGTTCGTCAGCAACTTCCCCATACTCAAGGCCGAATACGGCGTTAAGACCAGGGAGTAGCTCTTTTGCAATACTTGCTCTATTAATAGCCATTATTATTTATCTCCCTTAGTTACCAGCCGTAGCTGTAGTCGGAGCAGTTACATAAACTTGACGGAAGTTATCCTCGTGCAAGTTAAGTGCTACTTCGATTTTGGTGAAGGCATCGCCTACTGCATTGCCTGGTTCGTCAACAACACCAATAACTTTCAGGTCTTGTACGCCCGTGCCTACAGTAGAGGCATCAGCGCCAGCGCCTGATTTACCAGTGAAAGTTGAGCCAGCAGCTACAGAAGCAAGTGCCAGTGTTTGACCTACAACACCTGCAGTTACCGAAGCGTCTGCTTGAATGATGTAAGTTTGTGCGGGATTGTCAGTGACAAGTCCTACGGCGTTAGTGGCAGAAGTGCCACCAGGCCAATATGATTTAAACTTTTGCTCCCCGTCTTCTACATAACGACAGCCTTGGAATACACCAACAGTAGCTTGACCAGCGGAAATAATCGCAGTGATATTACCAGCGGTCACACGGACAGGTTGTCCTGTGTAGATAGAGTTCGAGTCGCCCGAAGCAATTGAGTACTCATTAGTACCATTGCTGTTCGGAGCAGCACCACGAATGCGGGAAGGAGTCAAACCATTAGGTGCATAAGTTGCAGTCATAGTATTTTCTCCTATAAATTAGTAACCAAGACTGTCGCTTATAGTTTAATCGAAACTAGGTGTGCGACCCTTAGTTACATTAGTTCTACTTTGGTTTTGAATCGGCATTCTGCGGTCTGATGAGTTTTCAAGCTGTGCATTGACAGCATCAACCATCTCTGCAGATGCGTTTTCAAAGTGTCTTTGTCGAGCTTCTGCACGTTTGATTGGCAACTTAGCAAGCGCCAAATCCCCTCGACATACAGTGCCTTTGTAACGACCTTCCTCTCTAATTGCAGAGGTGTGCGCTAGTTCAGGTACTTCTTCAAGAGAAACAAACTCCCAGCCTTCGGCCATTCGTTTACCAACATTTGTATAATCGTCACCACCTTTTAGGGTTGTACGTATCCAACGGAGTTTCATTCCTTGGTCTTCAAACCTTGCGGTTACTGATTCGGGAATATCCAAAAGATTCGGTTCACGATATTCAAAGTCTTCGGCTTCTCTTGTTTCCAGTTCACGACTCTGGGTGCTACGTGTGGTATTTCGTGCCATAAGTGTATATCCTTTCGCAACTATCGGTTAATGGTAGTATACTCGCCTTCGCCTGCCTTTTCGACTTTTAGCTTTTCGGCTGCATACTGTTCAAGTGATATGCCCCATTTTTCTGCAAGGCGTACATCTTCTTGTGAGAGTTTTACCTTCTTACTTGATGAGGGTGCTGGAGTGTGCGAAGCTCCTGCAACCACTTGAGCAGGTGTTGACGTTTCCTGCGCTACGGGGGTTTCGGCTGCTACTTCTTTGGTAGCTTTTCCAAACTTGCTTGGGAATTGCTCTGCCATGCGGCGGTCAATTTCCTGATAATAGTCATCGTCAGCTGGGTCAAACCCTTCTTCTTGAACTGCATTATCAATCTCAAGAGCAACTGCAGTTAACACACGGTCATTGTTAAACCAATCATTTGCTGCTGCCCAGTTAGTTGCCTTACGTTGTGCCTCTGACACATTGGCAGTCTGGGCTTGTTGTTGTTGCTCCTCAAATGTTTGAGGTTCAAAAGAGTCGGCCTGCTGGCGAAACTCTGTCAGCCTATAGTTATCTTGCTGGGCAGTATTAAGAGATTCTTGTGCCTTCAAGATATTATCGGCATCGCCGCTTTCTACGGCCTGACGGTACGCAGCACGAGCAAGCTCTAAACGTTCCGTCACTTGACGCTCGTTAGATTCAACATTATTATTTAAGAGATTCTTGTATTCTTCTTCTCTCTGTTGAAGCTTGGTTTGCATTTCCTTCTGTTGTGCCAAAAGGTTTTCAATTTCAGCTTCACGTTCTTTTTTCTGTTTTACCAGTTGTCGAATGCGTTTTTGAGCGCCAGATGTTTCTACACCCTTTGTTTCTTTTTCTTGCTCTTCTTCAATTGTAGGGGTAGTTTCTTCTTGGGGTGCTTCGGCTTCCACTTTTGCTTCAGGCTGTTGCTCTTCGGCTTTAGTTTCCACTTCAGCTTGAGGTGCGTCTGCTTCTTCGGCATCTTGTTCACCTTCAATTTCAAATTCCACCTTTTCTTGTTCAGGGGGTGAGCCTGGTTCGATGGTAGACCATTCAGTCTCTGCCATAGTATTTTCTCCTGTTTAACGTCTGCGGCGAAATAGACGAATAACGCCGATACATAATATTATATAGTATGATTGTTTAATTCACAAGAGTGACTGTGAATTTTTTTAATTGCTTAGATTAAATGTAGGGTCTAAGTCTTTTGCATCTTCGACTACCATCTTGATGTCATCATCAAACAATAGCAAAAGATTTACGCCCTTGTAAAAAAATTTGCTTCCTGTATGTTTTCCATAACACACAAAGTCACCTTCTTTACACCAAGGACCATTGGCAAACTTCTCGTCTTTATAAGCTAGGTCGCCAACTTTTAGAACACGGCCAACTGTTGTAAGGTAAGCCATGTCCGATTTGGTTGAGTCAGGCAAAAGGATACCACCCTTAGTTGCTGACTTAACTGATACTGGACGAACAAGGATATGGTATCCAGGAATTTCTGGAAGCGGATTTGGGTCTGCAATATCCTCGTCTGTAATCCATTCATCGTTTTTCAAAGCACTAGATGCAGCTTGCATATTTACTCCTCTTCGATATATTTATTCAGATAATCTTTGATAAGACCTACGGCCTTTTCTAAACCAGCGATTGTTCCCACTGATTCACAGTATCTAGAATAATCCGAAGCGGCTCCATACGCAAGCGAATTTTTTATAGACTCAATTTCTTTTTGTATTTCTTTTACTAACTCTTCGTATAACACTACTCAATGCCTTGTTGCTTGATTACGTCTGCCAATAGTTTAGCAGAAACTTTAGCTTCTTCCAAGTCATTATTTTCTTGGGCTTTCAGCAAGTCGGCCAGTACGTCCATAGCTTTCAATGCACGCTTGGCATCTCTGTCCTCTTGCTTCTGGTAAGCTTTCATTTGTTCCTGCGCTCCTTTGGCTTGCGTATCGAGAACAATCTTCTGTTCTTTTAAGTCAAGGTCACGATTTTTAAGTGCTGCATCTGCCTGTGCTTTAGCAATCTGTGCAGCAGTTTTATTCTGTTCTACCTGAAGTTTCTGTGCTTCAATCGCCAGCATTTGTTGTTCAGGTGTAGCTGGTCCTTGAGCAGCTGCGGCATTAGCCTGCAGAATTTGCTGGGCAGCTTGTGCCTGTACCTGCTCAATGGCTGACGGGTCAAGTGCGATTTGACCAAGTGTTTCTGGATTTTGCAATGCAGCATTGTACAGACCCATCATTTGCTCTTTATATTTAAGCATCATGTGTTCTGTAATATTATCTTGAAGAACTGCCGCAATCATTTTAAACGCAGGGTTGCGTTGCTGATTCATTGGGTCTTGCAAGAAGGCAGTCTTAACTGCTACATGTGCATCATGGTTTTGTCCTTCAAATGCTTTGATGGGCTTGCCTTCTGAAGCAATCATAATATCTGTCATTGCGTCATGCGGTTGTGCCTCTTCTTTAATAGGCATAAGTTTGTCTACATCAGGAACATTGGCAGTAGTCAGCAGCATTCTATTGATTGCTTCCATGTCGAACATTCCTGGCGCAGACTGCTGTGCAACCTGTTGTACCATTTGAATAAGCATCATACGCTGTGCATTAGACGGAATGTTCGGGTCAGATACTGGGATAATATCTACACGGCCATCAAAGTCTGCTTTAAATACTTTTTCGCTTATACCTGGAAGGTCATAAGGATATTCTCCAGGCAATGACTCGTGGTTAACACGTGCCAATACTTTAAACTCATCACCCTGCGCTTTGTGCAGCCGCTTGTGAATAGCAGAGAAGAACTTGCTTGAGGCTTCGAGCAATGCCATTGTTGTGCCAACTGGACCATAGCCACCGCTGTCTGCAATGACTTGCTCTGTGCTATCGGCAAATTTCTGACCTGCTCCTGTCACAAAGGACAGCATGTTGAACAAAGTCTGTGAAGGTTCTTTAAACGGCAACGGAATAATAGACTTAGACAAGTCCATGCCTGTTGCTTCTACTTCTTTAAATTCCCCAGGCGCAATAGGGTCGTTGTCACCCACCATACGCACGCCTTTAGCTTTGAAGCCACCAGGGAGGTTAGCGAACTGACCAGCATCAAGCAGGCTGCGCATAGCAGCGGTAGCAGACATAGTAAGGTTACCAAGGAAGTGAATAAGACCCAGACCATAGAAACCGAAGCCTGGTACATAGCGGTAATGAGTGAAGTGCATTTTCTTAACATACTTGTCATCTCCTTCTGACCAGTTGCGGCGAATCGAAAGCACCTGACCCGACTGCTGTTCTACAGTTACAATATATGGACAGGCAGTCTTGCCTTTGTGCATCTTGTCTTCTTCAAGTTCTAGATAGCAGTGCTGTTCTAGCAACACATACTGCGGGTCATTATCTCCTGCAGGTGACAGACCAAGAACTGTGTCCATCTTTTCTGCCATGCCTGACAAAGTAGGAACACCTGCTTCAGGAAGTTCCATATCGGCATACATGCCTGCTTCTATCTGGCGAGATAAATCGACAGGGCTGCGGTAAATAACATGAGTGTAACGGTCTGCTCTGCGAAGGTCAGACGCATAGTAAGACACATAAAACTGGTCAATAGGTACGAACTCACTAACGGGTCGGTCAAGACTTGAATCATAATAAATCTTCTTAACAGCAGAACCAATCAGCGGCAGATGAAACAGCATACGCTCAAACTCATCGAAGTATTCAGGCATCTGAGTAGTTACCTGATAGTTCATAAAGTTCTGTACACGATTGGCTTGCTGTTGCCTTTCTAATGTTGCATCACCAAGAACCTGTGCTTTGACTGGTCCTTTGGCAGGAAACAATTCTTGTGAAGCTTTGGATTGGAACTTAACTGCCGACTCAATCAACAGTGGATGAACAGCCGTGGCTGCACCTTCAAATGGTTCAGTCGTATCTTCCAGCTTCAGACCAAGCAGGTCAAAGCCACGCTCAAACATTGATTCCCATTCTGCACGAGAATCTTTGTCTGCTTCAAACTTGTCAATAACTGTGTTGCCAATCTCTTCAAGCTTATCTTCGTCCAAGATGTCTACAAGGTTCTCATAGAATCCTGAGTTCATATTAACTTCTACTTCGATTGACTCTGCTGACCCTTCAAGGTCTACAGTAATCTCGCCTGTCTCTGGGTCTAACTCGAAGGTTGCTTCCGTTTCGGAGGGCTGCTGCATTTCCATGCGAATAACATTATCACCCTCTGGGCGTTGCTCATAAGGATTTCTCTCTGTTGCCATTTGTATTCCTATTTATTAGTTAGAATAAATTCGTCATATCGCTGTTCTACACAGCGTGTGTATTGTGTCGTTCCTTCGGTGTGTCCAAACTTTGTACACAGCTTTAGGGCATTGCTTAATGCTATCTGTTGTAGGTCTAACTCTCTTTTCATTTTGGCAGCTGCAAACATTGGTGTGCAGGCCGATAAAAACAGAACTGTTAGTATGACCAAAAGAACCACTAAAGTCTTAGTTCTAATATCCATACGGCATATTATACCACTAAGTTCTCCAGTATCCAACCCTCTTTGTTCTACGAGGGTTATAATCGTCTTCCCAGCTAGGGTCTTCATTGTGTGACACATGCCAGCTGTCCCGCATATAATGGATAGCCATAGTCATTGCGTCCACCTGGTCATCGTGTGCGCCATTGGGAAATGCTAGACATTCATCGAATAAATCCTTTGCCCACTCTTTGCCCTTCGGGATGTAGACACGACCCGACTCCATAAGAGGCGTAGCGGCATAGACACGTGAAACCTTGTCCCTGTCAGGAAGGTAGTCCAAAACAGGTAGTCCAGCGAGGCGCATATCCTGAAGCAACGATTGACCAGAAGCCTTCTTCTCAATGATACACACATCTGGTCTGTGCTTTTGGTAAAGATGTTGCGCCGTTCTGCGAAGGTCAGGATATTCGAAGCGCTCTTTAACATTGCCGAGAAGGATGAGATTGGGAACGACATATTCACCGCCGTACTCGTCCTGCTCGACTTGGTGAAAGATACCCCAGGTTTGGATGACACTATAGTCTGCCGTTTTCTTAGTAGAGAAGGCCGTGTCATACGTTTGAATGATAAACTCGCAGTGCGGCGGGTCTTCGTACTCCCACCACTGAAACCAATTCTTTTTGATAATCCCACCTTCGTCTGGCGATGGGTTTTGCATGTATAGCGCATCCCAGTATCTACTCCCGTTACTTGCTCGTATCTCTTGTTCGTCTAGCTTCAATACTTCATCTGGCTTCCACTCTGGAAAGTATGATGTACCTTCGGGCAAACCCAATAAGTCTGCTGCAGTTTCGTCCAGCCATGCAGGAATGCTGATTACTTCCCACGGCTCTGTGGTAAACTCTGACTCCTGCTTGAGCAACCAGCCACACAGGTCATCAAAGTGATAGCGTGTGTTAATAATAATAATGCTACCATTCGGCATCAGGCGGGTACGCAGACCAGAAGGCCACCACTCCTTGATATATCTACGGCCTGAGTCGCTGAAGCTGTCTTCTTCTGACATAACGTCATCTAGCAAGGCCAAATGCGCACCCCGACCTGCAATCTGTGACCGCACACCTGCAGCATAGTACGAGCCATTGTGGTTTGTTTTCCATTTGCCTGCTGCCTTAACGTCTGACCGCAGGGACACACCCTTGAACACACGCTGGAAGTCCTCCGTATTTACAATGTCACGGACAGAACGGCCAAAGTCACTGGCAAGCTGGTCACTGTGGGACACAGACATAATCTCATGGTTCGGCTCACGGCCAATATACCACGCAGGAAAGATTTTACTAGTAATAAGCGACTTGCTTGAGCGTGGTGGCAGGAAGACCATCAGTCTTTTTATCTCACCATCGGCTACTTTCTGCAATCTGTCGCACAATAGCTCGATATGCCGCCCCATTTTGAAGTCAGTTACTAGGGTCGGGGCTACTCTGCGTACAAATGTAAGCAAATCTTCCTTTGATTTTTCTTGAATATATTTATCTAGTGCTTTATCTAGTGTCTGGTAGTCTAGATAACCACCAGATTCTACCACATCTTGTATTTCTTCTAATTCCATATTGCTTTTCTGCAGTCAGTGTTGCATATTTGCACTATTGCAAACTGTTTGAATCCATGCTATACTATCTTTACTTTAAAGTTCGGAGGTAAATATATAGGAGGATAGTCTATATAGATTTGTGCAGCCCCCGCTAGGTAGTTCTGGACAACTACAGCTATTATACTTCGGACACAACTACTACACAAGCACAATAACTACACCACAAAACAACTGCCAACTCCAGAAGCCCCCGCCCGTGGGGGTTTTTTTTGTGTCTGATGAAGTATCCTGGTAATTTTGGTCAGTATATTCCAGGGGTATATTATATATATGTATGCAGGCACGTTTTGTGGGTGGGGGTGCGTGCGAGACTTCCCTAGATTTCAGCCGATTCTGCCAAAGAATCCTTTCCTGTGGCAAATTTACCACATATTCTATGTGTTTTTATGAAGAACTCACCAGATTTCACACGAAGTGTGTCTAATATGCCACACCAGAGGGCTTCCCATGCCCTTGCGAGATAGACTACCCCCGCCCCTAAGTGTATGACATACTTGCGGAAATAACTACCCGTGTGTATTACACATATGTGTTTACGTGTTTTAATATTCCCCCTGAAAGGGTGAAGGAATATATAAAACACTTAACACATTTGATGAAAGGTTTGATGAATGTTTTGGAATGGTTTGATTAACTCGCTCTTAGGCTTTAGCCTAGCTATCTTCGCCGTGATTATCGTAGTGGCGCAGATAGACTTCCCGCCACTCGCTACGCTGCTCTTGCCAGTGCTTGCATTGGGCTTGTGCATTAGCGGAATGGTGATGATGACTGTAGGTAATCCTACGGATTAAAAAAAGTGTTGACAGGCTGATTTTGGCCTGTTACAAAGTAATTGATTTTGCAACCAATGGAGTTTGATATGAGCAAGATTTACGTAGTAACCGACCTGTCTGATGTCTATGGCGAAGCAGCCTATGGCGTTGAGCATATCCATGAGGGCATTGTGTCTGTGTGGACAGACTATGAGACTGCTACAGATGTAGCAGAAGAACTTGAATGGATGGCCTAAAGGCCAAGCAAGAAAGGATATTGCTATGAATTTTCAATTCAAAAAACTAGCCAAAGGCTTCCGTATCATCACACACAAAGGCAAGCCTATCGGCACGCTAGAGTTTACCAAAGGTAAATGGCTAGCATTGTCAGGCGTAAATCCTGAGTATCGGAGATACTTCACCACTGTATCGCAAGCCAAAGTGTGCTGCAATGCTGACCCAAAGTTTTACTTTGGAATTGGTGCTTGACAATGGCAAGGCCGTATGCAATCATCTGGGCGAAGTGTCGAGACACTGGCCTGATTATCGAAGATAAATGCCACAATGACGCTGACGTTGCCGATTGGATTGGTGACTATGACTATGAAATAGTCAAACTGAAATACACAAATGAGGTTGAAAATGTCTAATTACAAACTGCTTTCCATAGGAAACAATGCCAAGACTGTCAAGGGCGATGGCTCAGAATATCTAACAGCTATTCTGTATCTTGCGCCAGCCGATAACCTGCAAGGCGTGAATGTCTGTGCTATGGCCGAAGTGGCTGGCTGCAAAGCAGCTTGCCTATACACTGCTGGCCGTGGCCGTATGAGCAATGTGCAAGCTGGCCGTATTCGCAAGACTATGCTATGGCGAGACAATCGTGTTGCATTTTTGCAACAGCTTCGAGAAGATATTGCAAAGTTTGCTCGCTATTGCGAAAAGCGTGGTATTCAGCCAGTCGTAAGACTGAACGGCACTAGCGATATCATGTGGGAAAAATACATTGATATGGAAACAGAGTTTCCGCAAGTGCAATTCTATGACTACAGCAAGCTGTATCTTCGGGCTTACAAGGATTTGCCTAGCAATTATCACCTTACCTTGTCATATAGCGAAGCTAATGCTGACTATGCCGAAGCTATCCTGAACGCTCACAAGCTGACGGGTGTAAGCGTAGCCGTGGTCTTCCGTGACAAAAACACTATCCCTACCAGCTTCGCTGGCTCTGCAGTGATTGATGGCGACAAAGACGACTTGCGCTTCCTAGACACGCCACGCAGCATTGTGGCATTGTATGCCAAAGGTGATGCCAAGAAAGATGCCACTGGTTTTGTGGTTGACACTGTGGCAGCATAACACTAATATGTAGATGAGTTTTAATAACCTTGAGCTTTAGTGAAAGGTTATATAAAACACACTACAGATTAGATAAGACTTGGGTTTGTCTCAAAACAGCCCAAACTGTAACGCAAACTTATGAGGTATATACTATGCGTATCAACACACTTAATGACAACACCAATGGCTTTCGTTTCAACATTGCAGGATTGCAGGGCTTGTATCGTAAGCGTCAAGTTATCCGCCGCTATGGTATCAAACGTGGCGACAGTATGACTGGTTTTCATTTCGGCAAACGTAGCCTGTATCTTGAGGGCGGCAACTATCGCCGTGCCTTACACAATCTCGCTGGCTAGGCTTGACAAACACCTAGGCATGTGTTAAAACTGCCTAACAGTTTTTGATAATGGAGTATGACATGGATATTGCAAGCAACGTAAAGCTACGCTTAGATGACCAATACACTTTCTCAATCTCGCAAGAGGTAGACAGGAAAGGCTTCGCAGAAGTAGCACTGCTCTACAAGCGTGATGGCGTGGACAAGGGCTTCGTCCATTGTGGCGAGTGGTGTGTCAACTGGGTAGGCGAAGAATACGATGACGAAGTGGTTCGATTCCTAGATGCACACGATGTTCTCGAATTGTTGCACTTCGCTAAAGAGTATGTTTACATAAAGGATAACCGATAATGTATCACCATAACGAAGAAGATGTGCATGATGTATTCGATGCACTGATTGAAGTAACAGGCTATGACAGCTTTGCTGAAAGTAACCTAGAAGTTTACTATGGCGATGACTACGAGCAGCATGTAACCGATGCGATGGTCACAGAAGTATCAGACCAAACAGGTCTGGCGGTGTGGTATGTCCGTAACATACTGATAGATGATATACCCGAAGTGCGTGAGATGCACGGCAAGTGGTGTATGACAACCCCGTATGGCATGAAGGAGTTTGCCGATGTTAAAGAAGTTTGAAATTGTAGATGGACTAGCCACAGGCTATGCCCAAGCAACGCTTGATATATCTTTCGATATACCCTTGTATGAATTGTCCCGTATTGAAGGCGAAGCCGAAGATATGGACGAGTTTATCGAAGATATGAAATACGAAATCGAAGAAGCTGTTCAATTTTATATTGAAGCAACGCTGGATAATATGGGCTATCATTGCAGCGATGAGGTGCGTATTGATAGCTGTAACCAAGCGACACTAAATCAAATAGATTTAGAAGACGTAGAAGCAGAAGAATTGGAGACTGAAGATGTCGAATAACCAAACCCGTGTTGAAACCGCAACTGTTGCCCGTCTGAAGGAAGGCGTGACCAACTTCACACAAGAGGACGCACGCTTTTATATGCGTCTTCATGGCACAGAGGCACTCATTCTACATGACCCAACAATCAACGATTGGGTCTGGTATCAGGAGGCAAAGAAATGAGCGAGAAACAAATGGTGATGGTGTCTTGCGAGGCACTCATGGATTTACACTTGGCTGCATATGAGCATGACCATGTGAAGTATCCGCATAGCGGTGCAGACATTCTGAAGGCACAGCAGGAAGCCCGTGAGGCTTTGTATGCCTGTGGCTGGTGGCAACAGGGTGACGAAGACTAATGTTTACAATCATTGCCACCATATTGGGCATCTTATTTCTTGTGTTTCTCGCTATGACTATGTGGGAAGTAATCATGCAAGGCTTTATGTTCCTGATGTTAAACCCTGTAACACTATTGACACTGCTAGTGGTGTCAGTTATACTGGCAATTATATTTTGAAGGCAGCAAAGGAGATAACCAATGCCTAATCATTGCAACAATACCCTGACTATCAAGTCAGATGACACGGGCTTTCTGCAAAGCCTGATGAACGAATTGAAGATGGACGATAGCGACAGCCCAAAGTTTCTTGAGAAACTTGTGCCGTTCACTGCCGACATCAACTATGGCTGGGACTACAACTGGTGCGTAGAAAACTGGGGAACGAAGTGGGACATCTTCGATGTAACCTATGCGTCCCTCGATGGCGACACGCTAGAGGTGTCGTTTACGACTGCATGGTCGCCACCCATTGAGGCACTGGTGACAGGCATGCTACAGCATGGCTATACCTTTGACCTGTATTACGAAGAAGGTGGCGTAGGCTTTATTGGACACACCGAAGGTGATGGCGAGTCTCACATTGACCGATGCTGGGAAACCTACACCGATGATGACCCGTCCAAATACATACCACATGATGTGCTTGATGCCTTCCCGTGGGTCGAGAGCGACTGGCACGATTGGAAGCGTGAGATGGCAGAGGAAGAAGAAGCAGAAGCCGCCGCCGAACATCATGCAGAAATGCTAAACGAAGGAGCGTGAGATGCGTAATTTCATGGTAAAAATGACCATTGAACAGTGGGTGGAAGCCCAAGACGAAGACGATGCAGTGGAGATTGCAAAGTTAAACTTTGAGTATAGTGATTTACACTATGCAGAATTAGACGTAGAGGAATTGCAAGATGTCTAAGAAAACATATCGAGTAGTCGTGTGCTACGAAGAAGGTTTCGTAATGGAAGTCGAGGCAGACAGCGCAGCGCAAGCTGAACAGATAGCCTACGACAAGGTAGATTACTGGGGTAATAGTGCCGCAGACAAGTGTGTCCACAGGGATTTCTGGGTGGACGCAGTAGAGGAGCAGGAGAATGCGTAAGAAACGATACACAGCACTAGCCGAAATGAGTTTGGCTTATGAGGTTGAGTTTGACGAAGACGAAATCCCCGCAGGTATGGACGAGTGGGAGTATGCCCACCACCTTGCCGAACAGGGTGCTTACACAGAGCAGCCTAACGGCGGAGACTTCAAGATATATGACGTTGTGCATGATGGAGATGACAAATGATGCAAGCAATACTTATTGACCCGTTCACCGAAACCATTGAGGTGGTGGACTATTCAGGAGACTGGCGGGACATCTCAACCTTACTAGGTTGCGAACTGTTCACGACTGTCTACATTGATGACGAGGATACACTCTACATAGATGACGAAGGTTTGTATGTAGAAGACCAGCGATACTTCAAGTGGGAAGGATACCCGCAGCCCCTGGCTGGGCGTGGCCTTGTGCTTGGCTGCACACCTGATGGCGACTCTACCGATAGTAGTAAGACTGTATCAGAGATACAAGATATGGTAAAGTGGTGTCCCGAAGGGCTGACTGTCGAACCTCGCTTCGAGGTGTATGGTTATGATAGCGCAGAGGAACTGCTTGAAGCATTAGGAATTGATGACTAATCGCTACTACTTCTTTACTTCGGAGCATGACCCGAAGGGCAAGTATAATGAGGTTCACCCCTGCCGCATCGTGAGAACACGTTGGCGTGAGCAGGGCTGGTATCTCAACTCGTTCTATCGTGTGTCCCGCTTCGCTGGCATCAAGCTGGGTAGAGTATCGCTTGGCTTGGTGACAGGCTACAGGCGGTATCGCATACCTTATGTGGCATACCATTGGGAAGGTGGCTTCACCCTGCCCGTTGTTCTTGTGTCTTGGATAACAGGCAGCAAGCTGAAGTATATTCGCTGCACCTATGGTGACAGGAAACTAAAGACATCATTGAAAATGATTTGGAGAAAGTGGATAAAAGATGCTTGACTTACCCCTATCAATATCGTATATTGAAATTGCAATCATGGTTGGCGTGTGGCTTAACACCTCAATCAATGTGTATAATTTTATGAAAGGATAGCCTATGGCTAGATATGAAGTTTCGTTTGTGATTGACACAGACGTTGAAGATGCAGGACAGCAGCCGTGGTGGCTCATGCTGGGCGAGAAGCCTATGCCTATCGAGTGGCTTGAGTATGTCATGGTGCGTGACCTGCAGGTGGACGAACAGGTATTGGATGTTGAGTTCATGCCTGATACAATCAATGTGATTGACATGGTGCATAGACCAGAGCCACCGAAGCCAACCCTACAACTAGTGGTGAACAACGATGACAACGATACTGAACATACCGAAGTTCCTGAAAAGGAATAAGGCAGCAAAAGCCCTGTCCGAAGGACAGAACAAACCCCAAGTAATCCCTGCCAAGAAAGGCAAGGGCAGCTATAAACGAAAAGGAAAACATCGTGCCGAATAAACACACGAAAATGTTCCGCCCGTGGTATGAGGACAACATTCTCAGCCCGTGGCGGAAGGTAAAAACTGGTGACAAATCATACACTTACGAGAAGGTGAAGCACATACGTTCACACAAGGACGATAGGCTTGGCCGTGAGTGGGAACACGAAAGGATTTGGAATGATTGAAACATTCTTCGCTAATGCACTGATGTGCATGGCAATCAACATCTATCACGAAGCACGCAACGAGTCTATCATTGGACAGATTGCAGTCGGGCAGGTGGTGATGAATCGTGTTGCAGATGAACGCTTCCCGAACACAGTATGTGAAGTGGTCACTCAAGGTAAACATTACATGACCAAAGATGGCATCCGCTATCCTGTCAAAGACCGTTGCCATTTCAGTTGGTATTGTGACGGGCTAGGTGATGCACCACGCAACAGCAAAGCCTTCACGCAATCGCAAGAGGTTGCAGCGATGGTGCTGGAAGGGTGGACAGGCACGTTCCTCGAAGGTGCTACACACTACCATGCTGACTATGTGTTTCCTACATGGGCAGCACACCACACGAAGATTGTCAAGATTGACAGCCATATTTTTTACAGGTGGGACTGATGAATATATTTGTATTACACGAAGATGCTATCGAAGCAGCCGACATGTATTGCGACAAGCACGTGCCTAAGATGGTGCTTGAGTTGGCACAGATGCTGACCACGGCACACCATGCACATGGCGTAGCCAGGGACGGGATGTATAAGGTAGCACACCTGAACCACCCCTGCTCAAAGTGGGTGCGTGAGACTGGCGGCAACTATCGCTGGGCTTATCACCACTTTGTGCGGCTGGCCTTCAACTATTGGTGGCGCTTCGGCAAGATGCACAAGTCATACGCTGACCACAGCATCAGGCTCATCCGACCACCTGAACCTATCGTCAGCGACACAAGCATGACGGACTTTGCACAGGCTATGCCTGATGAATACAAGGACGAGGACGCAGTGACTGCATACCGCACCTACTACATCAACGACAAGCAACGCTTTGCCAAGTGGGAGAAGGGTGTGCCGACACCAGATTGGTGGCCTAATGATTGATAAATCAAAAGCCGTTCTTGTTCACTGCTCAGACAAGCGTGAGTCACCCACACGTGAGGTGGCCGAAGGCTTCATCGGTGGCGAGTGCCGCATGGTGCAGCTTGAAGATGGCCGACAGCTTGTGATTGAAAAGAAACAAGACATGAACAAACCTATCAACGAGGAAGTGTTCGTTATGTATAACGAGGATGACACGTGGCCTATGGCACTGTCGTTCTTTGGCAATGCTTTCTTGTTGACAGGCGAAGCGAGGTGGAAAAACAATGAAACTAATTAGACGCTCGATATACTCTGGCAACATGCACGAGATGGACTTACCCCTGACCTATGCACAGATACGCAGATGGCAGGACGGGTGGTCAATTGACCGTGCCTTCCCTGACTTGACACAGGAAGAGATTGCCTTTATATTAAATGGAACGCTTCCCGAAGAGGAAGTGGAGATAGCAATGATGGAGAAAACTTTTAGCGATGTCACATTACACTAACAACCTATGGGAAAAAGACCGCAAGCAACTCTTTCGAGAGTTGTATCACCAATACATTGAAGAAGGCTACAGCCAGAAAGAAGCCAAGCGATTGGCACGAGAGGAAGCCACTGAGATATACTCAGACAGCGTGGACTTCGCAATGGACGCAGCCGACATGGAGTTTGACCAGTGAAGGCAGTGCCGATACGCAAACTGAAGAAGATGCAGGACTTTCATGGTCGGCTCTTCCATGACGAAGGCGATGCCTATGACTGGCTTGAGCGTATCCAACGCAAGATGGGTATGGGCTACACCTATGGACATCAGCCGTGGAAGGCAGAGGATAACACTCACCTTACCCTGGCCTACTTACACAAAGGAGAACACGCATGATGGACTTTATTGAACAATGGGACAACCTGTTTTCAGAGGATGAGTGCAATCAAATCATTGAATACTTCAAGTCCTGTGAGGAGTTGGGCATCTGCTATGACCGAAAACAATTTGAGAACGCTGACCCGCTTATGAAAAAGGACTTGGCTGTAGGTGTTCCGCAGATACAAAGTCTTGGTCGTGGGCATGAAGTCTATGCCAGCTTCAACTGGATAGCAGGTATGATAAATGAAAGGCTCATGGGCAGATGCTTGCCTGAATATTGTGCGAAGTATTCTGTCAAGGAGCGACTATATAATGATGCCTACAAGATACAGAAGACCGAACCGACAGGCGGCTACCACATGTGGCATTACGAGCAGAGCAACCAAGCGAATGAAGCGACTCGTAGAATGGCATACATGATGTATCTGAATGACGTTGAGCATGGCGGTGAGACAGAGTTCTTGCACCAGAGTAAACGCATCCTACCCCGCCGTGGCACAATGCTTATGTGGCCTGCAGGGTTTACGCATCAACACAGAGGAAACCCACCGCTGTCAGGTACGAAGTATATTGTGACTGGCTGGATTAAAAGCATAGTGGAGTAGACAATGAATGAGAAACAACTGAAGCGTCACCGTGACTTGGTTCGCCGCCGCAAGCAAGAGAAACGGCAGACACCAGAGTGGCATGAAAAAAAGCGCTTGACATTTGCGAGAGCATGGAGTAGATTTCACCCAATGGAATTGACACGGAAGGACGACCAATGAAACAACCAAAGAGAACACCCAAGCAAGAACTGAAAGCACTGCGGCGCAAGGCTATCAGGTTTCAGAACAACAGTAGCCGCAAACTTACAATGGCCGAAGCAATGAGAGAGGTTCAGAATGTATCGGATGATGTATAAAACACAGGGCTGCGGTGCAGCCTTCATGGAAAATGTGAAAGACAAAGAAGAGTTCTTTCGCCACCGTGAATTACTTGCCACAGGCATGGGCTTCACTACAGAACTGGTGAACGACAAGTTATACTTGTATAACAAGGGCAAAGAGTTTGGTATCTACTACGTAGAGGAAGACAAATAGATGAACACTGAAAGAGCAAATGTAGTCAGCCGTGGTGAGTGCGGCAAGTGTGGTTCGTCCGATGGCAATGTGCTATACGACAACGGGTCACGCTATTGCTTTGTGTGTGAGACATACACGGCAGCAGAAGGCTCTGACAATCTTGTCAGCGTCACAGAACGAAAGGTTCATACAATGAATACACCATTGAGTCGAGGGCAGTTCGCTGCCATTGAAGACCGTGGTATCACTATTGATACTGCCAAAGCTTATGGCATTACTGTCACAGGTGACAAACAGATATACCCATATCACGATGTGAATGGTCAGCATGTTGCGAACAAGGTTCGACATGTATCCACCAAAGACTTCCATGCCGAAGGCCGACTGCCACAGGCAGGGTTGTTTGGTCAGCATTTGTTTCGTGATGGTGGCAAGTATATCACAATCACCGAAGGTGAGTTGGATGCTGTGTCTGCTTATCAGATGATGGGCAGCAAGTGGCCTGTCGTGTCCGTCCGTAATGGCGCACAGTCTGCAGTCAAGGATGTGAAGGCACAGTTCGAGTGGCTCAACAAGTTCGACAACATCGTTGTGTGCTTCGACAATGACGAGCATGGCAATGCAGCAGCCGCAAAGGTTGCGTCCATCTTCGAGCCTAACAAGTGCCGCATCGTGAAGCTGAAGGCAAAGGATGCCAACGAGTATCTCAAGCACGGTAAGACCGAAGAGTTTATCAAGCGGTGGTGGGACGCAGCGCCTTACACACCTGCAGGTATCGTGAACCTCAAGGACTTCGAGGGCTTGTATGATGACGAGGACAGGCAGTCCGTTGACTACCCATACAAGGGCATGAACGAGTTGCTCTATGGTATGCGTACTGGTGAGCTTATCACCTTCACAGCAGGCACTGGTGCAGGTAAGTCCAGCATCATGCGTGAGCTTGAGCATCACCTACTCAACAACACCGACAGCAACATTGGCATCATCAGCCTTGAAGAGAACGTCAAGCAGACCATCTTCCACCTGATGTCTGTCGAGGCAAGCAAGCGACTCTACATCAAGGAGATTCGTGAGCAAGTTCCGCAGGAACAGCTAACACAATACGAGCAAGCCACTGTAGGCACAGGCCGTGTGTTTGCCTTCGACCACTTCGGTTCGATACAGACAGACGAAATCCTGGCACGTGTACGCTACATGGTCAAGGCACTTGACTGTCGCTACATCATCATTGACCACCTCTCGATACTTGTATCGGGCTTGGAAGGTGAGGACGAGCGCCGCAACATTGACAAGATGATGACGCAGCTACGCTCACTGGTCGAGGAGACACAGTGCTGTATGCTTCTGGTGTCACACTTGCGCCGTGCATCAGGTGACAAGGGACAGGAGCAGGGTGTGCAGATTAGTCTGTCCATGCTACGTGGCTCACACAGCATCGCACAAATCAGTGACGCAGTGATTGCAATGGAGCGTGACCAGCAGGCATCCGACCCTGTGGTTGCGAACACCACGACCATTCGTGTTCTCAAAAACCGCTATGCAGGTGAGACAGGCATCGCTACCTACCTGTTGTATGACCGTGAGACTGGTCGTATGCAGGAGATTGATGACCCTAACGCCGAAGACTTTGACACAGTAGAAGCAGGAGACTACCTATGAAACTCAAACCAATACAAGGCGCAGTGAACATCCCGTTCAGTCGCCAGCGTTACGAAACATCTGACGCACCAGCGAAGGACATCGTGATGGATTACCTACAGCGTAATGGTCACGAGATTCTTGACAGCAAAGAAGATTTTTCTGTTGACATTAAGTCAAAGAAAGGCGATAATACATACTTCAGCGAAGTGGAAATCAAGTATGGGTGGAAGGGTGACTGGAATCCCAGCTGGAAAGAGATACGCATTCCGTATCGTAAGCACAAGCTGATTAACAAAGTGGCCGATGCCGATGGCTTCTTCAACTTCTACATCCTACGCTCTGACCGCAAGGCAGCATGGCGCATCAAGGACAACGTAGTTGCAGAGTCAGAGGTGCGTGAGGCACAAGGACGCAACATTGTGAAGGGCGAACACTTCTTCCACATACCATACGAGAAAGCAGAGTTGATTGAACTATGAAGAGATTAGCAGTAGACATTGAAACAGATGGCCTTGATGCCAAAGAAATCTACTGCGTAGTAGCACGAGACTTAGATGAAAAGAGAACCTATACATTTACACCCAAGACTATTGAGAATTGCAAGCAACTCTTGGAGTCGGCTGACATTCTGGTGTTTCATAATGGCGTGTCTTTTGATGCTCCCGTTCTGAAACGTCTACTAAATATCAACATACCTCTAGACAAGATACGTGATACGCTTATCCTGTCGCAGATGGCTAACCCTGTGCGTGAAGGCGGTCACTCGCTTGAAGCATGGGGTAAGTCTCTAGGGTATAACAAGATAGAGTTTGACGATTGGTCAGAGTATTCAGACGAGATGTTGAAGTATTGCATACGTGACGTAGAGATTACGGAGCGTGTGTATAACATCCTCGTACCAGAGATGAAGCGGTTCTCGCCACGCAGCATACGCCTTGAGCATCAGGTGCGTGCAATCATAGACCAGCAAGAGCGTAACGGCTTTGCACTCAATGTGCCTGCTGCTATGCAGCTGATGGCTAGGCTGTCGGACGAAGCATCACAAATCAAGGAACAGCTACAGCATAAGTTCCCACCGATTGTTGAGATTCGTATATCCGAAAAGACTGGCAAGCGATTGAAGGACAAGGTGACTGTGTTCAACCCCGCATCACGCAAGCAGATTGCAGAGCGTCTGTCGGAGTTGGGCTGGAAGCCTCATGCCTACACAGAAAAAGGTCAGGCCATTGTATCAGAGGATGTGCTGTCGAAGGTTGACATACCAGAGGCACAGATGGTCGCACGCTTTCTTCTCTTGGAGAAACGTGTCTCACAAATTAAATCTTGGATAGAAGCAGTCGGTGATGATGGGCGTGTGCATGGTAAAGTGTGGACGCTGGGTACAATCACTGGTCGTATGACACACACTTCGCCCAACATGGCGCAGATACCTGCTGTCTACTCACCATATGGAAAGGAATGTAGAGATGTCTGGACTACTAGAACCCACGCTGATAGCATTGGTAATAGTGTACTTCTGGGTTGTGATGCGTCAGGACTAGAGCTTCGTATGCTGGCACATTACATGAACGACAGGGACTTCACACGTGAGGTTGTTGACGGTGATGTGCATACCGCAAACCAGAACGCAGCAGGATTACCAACACGAGACAACGCCAAGACATTCATCTATGCCTTCCTGTATGGTGCAGGTGCGGCTAAGATTGGTAAGATTGTAGATGGTACAGCTAAAGATGGTAAGAAATTAATTGATAAGTTTTTATCCAACATGCCTGCACTCAAGGCGCTACGCAGCAAGGTAGACAAGCTTGCATCACGTGGCTATGTGCTAGGTATTGATGGGCGTGTGTTGCAGATACGTTCTGCACATGCAGCACTCAACTCCCTACTCCAGGGGGCAGGTGCAATCGTCTGTAAGGAATGGCTCAAGCACATTATCATACAGGCAACCAAGCGCAACCTTGACTTCAAACTCGTTGCGAGTATTCACGATGAGTACCAGTTCGAGGTTCGCAAAGACCACGCTGAAGAACTTGGCGAGGTTACAAAGCTGGCAATGAAACTGACAGAGCAATCGCTCAAGGTTCGTTGTCCTCTCGACAGTGAATACAAGGTCGGGAATACGTGGGCAGAAACCCACTAGAAAAAAAGTGTTGACATTTGATTCGAGATGTGGCACTATATAGTGGTCGTTGGCAATACCGCCACGACATGACAACCAAAACGAAAGGTAAAACGAAATGACCGTAGTAAAAGGTAAAGCCTATTGGGCATCAGTACAACAACCAAACACCACTTACGAACCTGAGTGGGCAATCGACATTCTTGTTGATGACAACAATCGTGCAGCATTCGAAGCGGATGGTGTTCCGATTAAGAACAAAGATGACGAGCGTGGTGACTTCGTTCACATCCGTCAGCGTGTAGCACGCCGTGATGGTACGCAGAATGAAGCGCCTTCAGTTGTGGATGCACAGAAGCAACCGTTCACTGGCCTTATCGGTAACGGAAGCGTTGTGAATGTAATGTACACACCGTTTGCGTGGGAAATGAATGGCAAGTCAGGTGTCTCGCCATTGCTCAAGAAAGTTCAAGTCGTTGACTTGGTTGAGTACAAAGCAGGGGAAGACTTCGATGTCGAAGATGGCTTTACTGCGACAGAAGCACCGTCAGCTAATGAAGAACTGAATGACGAAGTTCCGTTCTAGGTAGTTGATATGCACGGGGGCGACATTTGGATTTGGTCGCTGGAGATAGCTGCGAGGGTGGGAACGCTATCACTTACATAGGAGATTGACATGACAGACCTACCAGTACAATTGGTATTATTTTATTTTCTAATCGCAGGCTTCTTTGTCGGGTGGGTTATGCCCCGTGGCAAATATCTAAAAGCCTTTCAATTGCGGCTACTTAAAGGCTTGCACAACTTCTTCGCAGACGAGGAAGAGTATATTGCACACAAAGTAGAGCGCATTCGCAAGCATACACGCCGTAAGAAGTAGGACACGTAGCTCAACTGGATAGAGCAGCAGACTTCTAATCTGCAGGTTGCAGGTTCAAGTCCTGCCGTGTTCACCAACATAGGAGAAGCAAATGTATTTACCCAAGCGATTGCCAAGCGTAGTGTTTCAGACACGAGTGCGTGACGAAAGCATAGGCGGGGATAACCCGTATCGCTGGCAAGAAGTAACAACCGAAGACCTGTTCGAGGGCAAGGAATGTATTCTGTTTGCTCTCCCAGGTGCATTCACACCTACGTGTTCAACGTATCAGCTGCCATATTTCGAGAAGATGTATGGCGAGTTCAAGGAGCAGGGCATTGACGAAATCTACTGCCTGTCTGTGAACGATTCATTTGTAATGAACAAGTGGGCAAAAGACCAGAACCTTGAGAACGTCAAGGTAATCCCTGATGGGTCAGCCAAGTTCACCAACGGCATGAATATGCTGGTGTTCAAAGACAATCTAGGATTCGGCGCACGTTCATGGCGTTACGCTGTGCATACAAAAGGTATGGACATTGTACGCAGCTGGGTTGAAGACGGATGGGGGCATAACGTAGAGGATGACCCATATGTTGAGTCAGCCCCGCAAAACATTCTCGCAGACTTGAAAGGATAACCATGACTAAGACACTCGACACACTCGTACAGGATATATACACGACACTTGAACAGGGTGTCGATGTCTCACAGCCATCAGTGCAAGAAGCACTGGATGAAGTCGGCAGCTTGGTGCGAGAGGCTGCTGAAACTGTGCTTCGTGAGGGAGAGCGTACAGGTGCATCTAACCTACGACTCTCTCAAATCGGAAAGCCAGACCGTCAAATCTGGTACGGAGTACAGGGAGAAGAAGGAGAGCCTCTCAGTGGACAGACCCGTATTAAGTTCCTGATGGGTCATGTTCTTGAGGCTCTCCTGATTTGCCTGACCAAAGTGTCTGGGCATACAGTCGAAGAGGCGCAGGATACTGTAGAGGTAGAGGGCGTGGTCGGACATCAGGACTGCGTGATTGATGGTGTGCTAACAGACATCAAGTCTGCGTCTGCCTTTGGCTTCAAGAAGTTCAAGGACAACAGGCTGTCAGACGATGACCCGTTTGGGTACATTGCACAGATTAGTGCATACGCAACCAAGAACAACCGCAATGAGGCAGCGTTCCTTGCCATTGACAAGAACAGTGGTGAGCTTGCAGTGACCCGTGTGCATGAGCTTGAGATGATTGATGCTCCTGCTCGTGTCCGTCACCTCAAGGGCATGGTCACAAGTGAGCAGCCACCTGCCCGTTGCTACAACGATACAAAGGATGGAGAGTCAGGCAACCGCAAGCTGGCGATTGGCTGTGTGTTCTGTCCATACAAGAAGAAATGCTGGGCTGATGCCAATGGTGGTGCTGGTCTTCGTGCATTCAAATATTCTAATGGCGTGAGGTATCTGACGCAGGTAGCCAAGACACCGAATGTCGAAGAACTGGAGTTATGAAAAGAAAAAAATATAAACACGAATACAAATCCAATTCAGAATACGAGGCAGCACAGCAGCTTCACAAACTAAAGATAGCCTTCGAGTACGAGAGGGACACACTACCATACGAGTGGCGTGAGGATAAGAAGTACACCCCAGACTTCTTCCTACCCAATGGTGTCGTGCTAGAAGTAAAGGGTAGGTTCATGGCAGAGGACAGGAAGAAACACCTGTTCATCAAGAGCCAATACCCAGACATAGACATACGCTTTGTGTTTGATAATCCATACCGCAAGCTATACAAGGGCGGCAAGATGACCTACGCAGACTGGTGCAACAAGTATGGCTACCAATTCTGTAAATTAAATGAGGGCATTCCGCAAGAATGGCTTGACAAAGCAAATGTCAAATAGTAAAATAACAATTCATCTGGACGAGTTTAGACCAGACCCATCATCGCCTGAACAGACGCTGTTTCTATGTGTCATACTTCAGGCACTACTCGATGCGACCAAGCAACCATACAAGGGTGAGCCATCAGAAGCACGCATTGAAAGGGACAGGGCAACGGCGTGGTTCTTTGCTTCAATAGGAACTACGGCACAAGACTTTGAAGAAGTCTGTACCAATGCAGGTGTTGACCCGAACTACATGAGAGACTTCGCCTATAAGGTGTTGCACACAGGAGAAATTGAGTATGTCAGAAAACGAATCAACGCAATCCTTGGACACTAAGTTCAAGCACTTTGAAGAGCCAAGCGATGACCCAGTAAACAGCCCCGCACATTACAACCGCAAGGGTGTGGAGGCAATCCAGGCCATCGAGGCAAGCATGTCACCCGAAGAATACCGTGGCTACCTGAAGGGTAACTGCATGAAATACATGTGGCGCTACCAATACAAGGGCAAGCCTGTGGAAGATTTGAAAAAATGTCAGTGGTATTTGGATAGGCTTATTGCCTCGCTGGAACAAGTGTAGTATAATTGGAGTCTTCGACTAATGAAAGTATCATTGATTGATTTTATGGGCAGCGACCTTACTGTGGTAAACGCTGCCCGTGTTTCCTTCAACAAGGAATCAGAGCGTGTCAAGGTGGGCAACCATCTCGACCTAACAGAGAAAGACCAGAAGCTTATCAAGTACTTAGCTGAACACGCACACTGGTCGCCGTTCTCACATTGCTTCTTGCAGTTTCGTATTGAAGCACCCCTATTTGTAGCACGACAGCTAGTCAAACACCAAGTGGGGTTGGCTTGGAATGAAGTCAGCCGCCGCTATGTTGACTATGAACCTAAATTCTACACACCTAAGATGTGGCGGAAGCGTGCAGACAATGTAAAACAGGGCAGTGCAGACGATAAAGTTCCGTATGACATACGCCCCTTCATGCAAGAGGCTTTGGAAACATACGACAACATGCTGAAAGATGGCGTAGCACCAGAGCTTGCACGTATGGTGTTGCCGCAGAACATGTACACAGAATGGTATTGGTCTGGCTCTCTGTATGCCTTTGCCCGTGTGGTCAACCAACGCCTACACGATACGGCTCAGAAAGAGACACGTGAGATTGCAGATATGATTAGTCAGGAAGCCGCAAGATTTGATTTTAAACACAGCTGGAAAGCACTAACAGGAGAGGAGCTACGCACCGATGACAAGCAATATGACTATGACTAACCACCTACCCACCGACTATCAAACCTTTATCGCCACATCACGATATGCCAGATGGTTGGAAGACGAGAACCGAAGAGAGACATGGCCTGAGACAGTAGGTAGATTTATAGACAACATCGTGCGACCCTCTGGAATTGATACCAAAACAATAGACGAGATTGAGGAAGCCATCCTGAACCTAGAGGTTATGCCTTCCATGCGTGCCTTGATGACAGCAGGCCAAGCAGCTGACCGTGACAACACATGCGTATACAACTGTAGCTATCTACCTGTTGACCACCCCCGTGCCTTTGACGAAGCAATGTTTATCCTTCTGTGTGGCACAGGTGTCGGCTTCTCTGTCGAGCGTCAGGCAATCCAGAAGCTGCCACAAGTACCCGAAGACCTTGCAGAGGTAGAAGATATTATCGTGGTGCAGGACAGCAAAGAAGGCTGGGCAAAAGGATTGCGTAAGCTTATCTCTCTGCTCTATGTAGGTGACATCCCGTCATGGGACTTGTCTAAGATTCGCCCAGCTGGCGCACGCCTCAAGACATTCGGTGGCCGTGCCTCTGGACCAGAGCCTCTCAATGACCTGTTTAAGTTTGTCGTTGGTAAGTTTAAGGGTGCAGCAGGACGTAAGCTCAACAGCGTTGAGTGCCACGACATCATGTGCAAGATTGGCGAGGTTGTGGTTGTCGGTGGTGTACGCCGCAGTGCAATGATTAGCCTATCCAATCTGTCCGATGACCGTATGCGTCATGCTAAGTCAGGCCAGTGGTGGGAGAACGAGGGGCAGCGTGCTTTGGCTAACAACTCTGTTGCCTACACTGAGAAGCCCGACATGGAAACATTCCTGCGTGAGTGGACAGCCCTGGTTGAGTCTAAGTCTGGTGAGCGTGGCATCTTCAGCCGTGACGCAGCAGACAAGCACGTAGCACGTAATGGTCGCCGTGAGATTGGCAAGGACTGGGGAACAAACCCCTGCAGTGAGATTATCCTGCGTCCTTACCAGTTCTGTAATCTGACAGAGGTTGTGATTCGACCAACCGACTCAGAAAAATCCTTGACACGTAAGGTAAAGCTTGCTACAATCTTAGGTACAATTCAATCTACGTACACCCACATGCCGTATCTACGACCTGTGTGGCGGCGTAACACTGAAGAAGAAAGGCTGTTGGGTGTGAGCCTGACAGGTATTATGGACAATGAAATTACTAACAAACCGACTTCAAAGCTTCTTAACAAGCTTCGTGACACTGCTGTACAAACAAACAACGATGTTGCACAGCAACTTGGAATTAGTGCATCTGCGGCCATCACTTGCGTCAAACCTTCGGGTACTGTATCGCAGCTTGTTGATTCTGCCTCTGGCATTCACGCTCGTCATAGCGAGTATTATATCCGCACTGTACGGGGCGATAACAAAGACCCGCTAACGCAGTTCATGCAGGACGCAGGCATCCCATCAGAAGCCTGTGTGATGAAGCCTGAAAGCACGACAGTATTTAGCTTTCCTGTCAAGTCACCTACTGGTGCAGTTACACGCAATGATATGTCTGCCATTGAGCAGCTTGAGTTGTGGAAGATGTATGCCCTTGAGTGGTGTGAACACAAGCCATCAGTAACCATCACAGTGCGTGACGAAGAATGGCTCAAGGTAGGCGCATGGGTGTATGACAACTTTGACATCTGCTCTGGCGTATCCTTCTTGCCGCACAGTGACCACACCTATGCACAAGCACCCTATCAGGACTGTGACAAGAAGGTGTACACTGATGCACTGAAGGCCATGCCAAAGTCAATCGACTGGTCAAAGCTTTCTGATTACGAGAAGGAAGACAACACTGCAGGAACACAGACGCTGGCTTGCTCTGGCGACAGCTGTGAAGTTGTTGACTTGACTGCGGCATAATGGCAGACAAGATTGAAATATATGGACAGGAAGGCTGCGGCTTCTGCGACAAGGCAAAGGCTTTGTGTGAGAAGCGTGGTCTTCCTTACACCTATTACGAGATAGGCACTGATATAGATGTGTCAGATTTTGCCCGACTGTTTCCCCACAAAAAGACAGTGCCACAAATTATGATTAATGGCACACACATTGGCGGCTTTGCCGAACTCAATGCGGAGTTGACACTGTGAGGGTTGACAGAGACTGGGGATACTACATTGTTCTACTGGAGGGCAACGGCTATCTGGTAAAAGAGCTTACCATAAAACCAGGAAAATATCTATCCAATCAACGACACCAACACAGGAAAGAAGAGTGGCTTGTAGTGTCGGGCAGCATCAATGTTGTGCTGCAAACAGACCGTGCGCTACAACGTAGCCTTGTATACCACAAGGGTGACAAGCTCACGATACCAAAAAAGATGTGGCATCATGTTGGCAATATCGGTGACGAAGATGCCAAGATAATTGAGGTATGGATAGGTGACATCTTAGATGAAGCAGATATTGAACGGAGATAATATGACAAAAGTTATTTTAAACGAGCTAGAAAAAAAGATTGCCCTCTTTGTAGCAAAAAGTAGGTATGCCAGCAATAGAAGTAACGGCGTAAATCAATTACCATATGGTAAAAATTTATCTGAACTAGAGCCAGATATTATGGGTGCAGAATCAGAAATGGCTGCTTGTAAAATGCTTAACGCTTACCCTGGAGACTTGTTTACCCTTGGAACAAAGGGCGTTAGGTCTGGTCTAGAAATGGGAGACATAAATTATAACGGTCTTCGCATTGATGTTAAGACTACACAATGGCAAAGTGGATGCCTTTTGTCAAATCAAAAAAATAAAAATATAGATGTTTTTCTGTTAATGGTAGGGTCAAATGGTAAGTATGAATGCCGTGGTGCAGTTCAAGCAGATACATTATACAAAGACTCAAACTTTGGCAACAATGGTGGCAGATTTAAACACTCTTGTTGGTATTTAAAACAAACAGAATTAGAGGACTATAAAAAAGTCCTTGACTTAGCTGCATAATTTTCATATAATATAAGACAAGCGGTGGGCAGAGTTCTTCAGTCCTTTCTCTCTCCTGTCCACCGCACCCTTATATTGGAGCAGTTATGAAAAGAAGACCAGTTATTTATGTAGGATATGACGAGCGTGACCATCGAGCCTATGAGGTTCTGGAACACTCCATCCGCAAATACAACAAAACATATGACATTATCCCCCTGCTTGAGCCAGAGCTTCGGCGCATTGGTTTGTATCGCAGGGCTTCACGTGTGTTTGAACACGACCCAAAGCAACGCTATGATGTCTTCGACAACAAACCATTCAGCACAGACTTTACGTTTACTCGTTTCCTTGTTCCCGCATTGAACCAGTATCAAGGGTTGGCATTGTTTATGGATGCCGATATGTTTGTGCGTGGTGACATCGAAGGCATATTCGGTGTGTATGGCAAGAGGACAGAGTTTGCCGTTCAATGTGTCAAGCACAAATATGAGCCGCCCGAAGGAGCAAAGATGGACGGGGTTGCCCAAACCCGCTATCGCAGAAAGAACTGGTCTAGCTTTATGTTATTCAACTGCTCCCACCCCAGCAACAAAAAGCTTACCGTTGATGCAGTGAATCTGCAATCAGGTTCTTGGCTGCACTCTTTTGGGTGGCTTAACGATGACGAGATTGGAGATATACATGAAGAATGGAACTGGCTTGACGGACATTCAAGCGAACATGTTGAGGCAAAGAATGCTCACTTTACAACGGGTGGTCCGTGGTTTAAGGGATGGCAACCCAAGCGGCCTATTGATGAGGCGTATGCAGAAGAGTGGCAAGCCGCTGAAAAAGAAATAACAACGCAGCTTATATTGGAGAACATGTAATGTATACTTTTGTAACCAGCTTTCCAAAACAATTTGAAAAAGAATACGGACTGCCAATGCTGGAGTCTGTTGTTAATAAATGGAAGCCAACAGATTTTAAACTATACGTATACCTAGAGGGATATAGTGGAAAGACAGATAGCCTACCACAGGTAAGCTTTATTACCTATCGACACATCGAAGATGTTCAGGCACGTAACGATTTTATTGAGCGTAACGCAGACAAGAACGGACGCTTTGCAGAAGCTCCCTATAACTATAGGCTGGACGCTGTTCGTTTCTGCAATAAAGTATATGCGTATTCTGACCTTGCCTTTGAGCTTATTGACCAAGAGTATAAAGGCTGGTTGGCATGGCTTGATGCTGACACTATTACAAAGAAAAGATTCACCGCAGAAGATGCAGCCAAGATTATGCTTGACGAAGTAGATATGGTACACCTTGGTCGCATCGACATTGACTACAGCGAGACAGGCTTTACCGCTTGGAACATGGCATATCATAACGCTTGCTCACACATTGTAGATATTCGTGGTGCATACGATACTGACGAAGTGTTTGGCTATCGTGAGTGGACTGATTCGTTTGTATACACACGACTGTTAAAAGTATATGAAGCACATGGCGCTAAAGTACGCAATCTATCAGAGGGCGTGCGTGGCCTAGAGGTGTTTGAAAACTGTATGTTGAACGAACACTTTACACATAACAAAGGCAATCGTAAGTGGCAGAGCAAACAAGAAGTATCCCCCGATGTTATTGGTCCAAAGCGTTACAAGCAGCTTGCCGACATGGTTCGCTTCTATGCAGAAGGCCGTGATACATTTACTATTGTCGAAACAGGCACATGGAATGGTGGCCGTGCTATTGAGATGGCTCTTGCTGCTTTTGAAAAAGTAGATACGGTACACTATCGTGGCTTTGATTTGTTTGAAGAAGCAACAGAAGAAACTGACAAGCTAGAACTAAACATCAAGGCACATAATGCCACTGAAGCCGTAGGCCGAAGGCTTGCAGAGTTCACAGTTAAGATGAAAGAGCAGGGTAAAAACTTTACGCACACCCTGCACTGCGGTAATACAAAAGAAACAATGAAGGGTAAGCACTTTGACGATGTAGACCTTGCATATATTGATGGTGGTCACTCATACGACACAGTTAAAAGCGACTACACGTTTTTAAAAGATGTTCCTGTTGTGGTATTTGACGATTATTATTCTCACGAAGACGAAGAGTTTTTAAACAATCCTGATTACAACGGCATAATCAGAACATTCCAGGAAATTAAAGACACTAACAAATATGTCTTGCCATCAGATGACCCAACTGCCTTTGGAGGTAAGGTGCATCTTGGTGTAGTCGTATCTAAAAAAGAAAAAGATTTACCGCAAGAGTTTATGCGTGTCCCGATTATTGTAAAGCCCAAAGACTCAATGCCACAGGATGACATCCATAAAAATATTATTTACAATGTAGAAAAGATTGGCGACTTTGATTGGGTCAAGCAATATAAAACAAATAATAAGCACGCCATCATTGCATCAGGCGGTCAGCTTGATATGGATAAAATTAAAGAAGTTCAAGAAAAATACGATGCCGAAGTGTGGTGTGTTAAGCACTCATATCCTCGCCTTCTTGAAGCAGGTATCAAGCCTACAGCCTGTGTTATCCTTGACCCACGGCCTGTCGATGGTGTAAGCACACACGGTGTAAAGCGTAAAGACCTGTTTAAAAAGGTTGACCCTAGCACCCTGTTTGTAATTGCCAGTATGACTGACATATCTGCAGTAGATTACATCATGTCAAAAACAGATAATATCAAAGGCTTCCATGCCTTTACAGATGCTGTGCGTGATACAGAAAGAGATGACAAGTTTGTTGTTAATCCCAAGTTGCCCATCCCTGGTGGTACAGTATTTATTTCTGGTGGCACAGCTTCAGCAACACGAACTGTTGGCCTGTTAGAAACACTTGGCTATCGTAACCTACACCTATTTGGATTTGATTGCAGCGTAACAGA
>Ga0181592_10000065_pt1 | contig 59515 bp, 53 predicted proteins | sample 071ome_20_FD_133755 | JGI IMG/M metagenome (GOLD analysis project Ga0181592, IMG submission 133755) | Coastal salt marsh microbial communities from the Groves Creek Marsh, Skidaway Island, Georgia - 071412BT metaG (megahit assembly) | ecosystem: Environmental > Aquatic > Marine > Intertidal...
CAAGGCAACAAACATCTTCTCACAGTGGTTTGAAGTAGAAACCGTGGATGCGGTGCGTCAGTTGCATTATATTCAGCGGTACGAAAATGGCATGACTGTTATTAACAAGCCCAAGATTACAAAGTGCAAGAAGAAGCCGTATACGACTATCCGGTTCCTTCCCAACTTCTCTTTGTTCAAGGGTGCGGGTGGCAAGAGCCCCAAGGGGATTAGTGACGACATGTATCTGTTGATGGAGAAGCGTGTATATGACATGTGTGCCGTTACTGGCAAGGATGTAACGGTATATTGGAATGATAAGAAGCTGGACTACAAGAACTTTGAGAAATATGTGGATCTCTATCTCGGTGACAAGAAAGAACAGGTCCGTGTTTACGAGCAAATCAATGACCGTTGGGAAATTGCTGCATCCTACAATGACTTTAACGGGTTTGAGCAAATTAGTTTCGTGAATGGCATCTGGACTTTGCGCGGTGGTAAGCACGTGGAATATATCGTAAACCAGATTGTCAAGAAGCTCACTGAATTGATTACAAAGAAGAACAAGAATGTGGTTATTAAGCCACAGGCTGTGAAGGACAACCTGTTTATCTTTGTTAAGAGTGTGATTGTAAACCCAATGTTTGATAGCCAGAGCAAGGAGACGCTTACAACACCGGTTGCAAAGTTCGGGAGCAAGGCAGAGGTGAGTGACAAGTTTATTGAGAAGCTATACAAGAGTGGTATTGTTGATAAAATTCTGGAAATCAGTGCACTTCATGGTCAAAAGGAACTCAAGAAAACGGATGGGCAGAAGAAGAAGACACTTCGTGGTATCCCCAAGCTTGATGACGCGAATTGGGCGGGCACTGACAAGAGTCAAAAGTGTACACTCATTCTTACGGAGGGTGACTCCGCTAAGACGATGGCCATCGCGGGTCTCAGTCAGGTAGGACGCGATGCTTACGGGGTCTTCCCTCTTAGGGGGAAGCTGATGAACGTAAAAGATGCCACAGACAGCAAGATCTCCGAGAACGCAGAAATGGCAAACCTCAAGAAAATTCTGGGTCTGAAGAATGGTGAGAAGTACAAGACATTGGATGATTTGCGTTACGGAAAAATTATGATTATGGTAGACAGTGACTACGATGGCTCTCATATTAAGGGGCTGATCTTCAATATGTTCCATAGTCTCTGGCCATCTCTTATGAAGGACCAGGAACATTTCTTGACATGTATGTTGACACCCATTGTGAAGGTGACGAAGGGCTCGGAGGTGGTGTCGTTCTATACCATGAGTGACTTTGAAGAATGGGTAAGAGGACGCGAAGGTGATGTTCGTGGATGGAAGATTAAGTATTACAAGGGTCTGGGTACTTCCACGGAGCAAGAGGCAATTGAATATTTCCGGCAGCTAAAGACCGTGGATTACAAGCACAACGGGAAAGCTTCGGATGATGCCCTTGATCTCGCGTTTAACAAGAAACGTGCGGATGATCGTAAAGAATGGTTGGGTGTATACGACAAGAATGCCATCTTGGATAGTGCCGAGAAAACAATCTTCTACGACGAATTCGTGCATCGCGAGTTGAAGCACTTTAGCAACTACGACTTGGAACGTTCTATTCCCAACATTAATGACGGGTTTAAGACATCTATTCGCAAGATTGCTTTCGGTTGCTTCAAGAAGGGGATTTATGACAAGGAAATTAAGGTTGCACAACTCGCCGGTTATGTTAGCGAGAATGCGGCATACCACCACGGGGAAGCGAGTTTGCAAGGGGCGATTGTAGGCATGGCTCAGGATTTCGTGGGTTCCAATAACATCAATCTATTGATGCCCATTGGACAATTTGGTTCCCGTGTTCAAGGGGGTAGTGATGCCTCGCAACCCAGGTATATCTTTACGAAGTTTGAACCCATTGTGAATGCCATCTTTAAGAAGGAAGATATGAAACTTCTGAATTACCGCGTGGATGATGGAGATGAGGTAGAGCCGGATTACTATATGCCCGTTGTACCCATGGTATTAATCAATGGAGCTCTTGGCATTGGGACAGGGTTCAGTACCAACGTCCCCTGTTTTAATCCCAAAGAAATTGTGCGTATTTTGCGTGAGAAACTGAGGGGTGAGACACCGGCCATGGACTTGGCTCCTTGGTACTGTGGTTTCCGTGGCAACATTGTAAAAGATGGTGATACTGCAGCCAAAGACGCAAAGTGGCAGAGCACAGGATGCTTTGAACGTATTAACAGTACGCAAATACGTGTGACGGAATTGCCTGTGGGGTTCTGGACTGAAGACTTCAAGGTACTACTGGAGAAAATTTTGGATGAAAAGAACACTCCTCTGAAGGGGTATGACAGCAATTACACACACACGCATGTGGACTTTACACTCCATTTCAACTCTGGTAGTGCCGTAGATGCATTGATGAAGACGGCGGCCAATGGTTTCACGGAGTTTGAAAACAAATTCAAGCTCGTAAAAACCAAGGGTCTGGGAACTAACAATATGTATCTCTTCAATTCCGATGGGCAAATTAAGAAGTATGACACAGTAGGCGACATCATTGATGAGTATTATGTAACACGTCTCAAGTACTATGGTCTGCGTAAGGAAAAGGTGCTTCAAGAATTGGAGAACGATATTGCAGTGAAGGAAAATCGCATCCGCTTTATCCAAGAGACAATTGCTAAAGTCATTGACGTATCTTCTCTTACAAAGAAGGAGTTGGAAGATACTTTGGAAAAGCGTGAGTACATGAAGGTGGAGAAGAATGGAACATCCGGAGGATATAACTACCTCATTGAAATTCCTATCTACAAGCAAACCAAAGATGAGGTGGACAAGCTGAATGGAGAGATTGAGACATGTCGCAACAAGCATGAAGAAATTACAAAGAAAACCAAAGAGAGCATGTGGATGGATGACTTGAATGAATTTGACAAGGCTTATGATACATATTATAATGCACGACTCGCGGCAATGAATGACCACAAGACAGCGACTACCAAAAAGAAGGCGGTAAGTAGTACTACAAAGCGTGTTTCTCGCAAGTAAGTAAAAACATTAGTCGTATTTACTCAAAAAAAATGAAAGAAACATTTGTTTAGTTTGTTTTTCTCTGTGATAAGAACGACTACGTTTGCATTATGTTCTCTTGTTTCCGTAATGCCGTAAAGCCGGCGGCAGTGGGGGGTGCAAGTAACAAGAATGTGCATGTGGACATGGAAAAAAACTTATTCATATTTACGGTTGGTGCATCTTCGGTTTGTTTCAAGAAACAATTTGGTGGTTGGGTGCCAATATTCGTAAATAATAGCCTACATGTGTTTGACACTATTCTTGAGAATGGTCTGGAAACGTTTATGGAAATTGCAAAAAAAATGTTGATGAAGAATAGTATCTACAAAAATGAACCTGTTGCGATTACTCAAGAAGAGTGGAGAGTGATATACATGTCTGATGAAGATGTCCGTTATCTCGTTCAGATTTCAAAGAATGCCTAATGAAATGCAACATGTAAAATTTGATTTTCTTCATGAAGGCAAGTATGATTATTACTTAAAGGAATGAGTACATAAGGAGATAAGCCGGCATATAAAGAGACGTGTGATAGGCATCATTTGCTAATAATTTGTAATACCTACATCATGGATAAACTTCCTTATCGTGTAAGTACTATTACTGCAGTGGGTTCTATTAATGCAGATACCCTCTTGGAAGAAAGAACCACGGAGCCATTTATTTCATTGACAGAACTGTATAATATTTTGCCTATTGTAGAGTACGGTCCGGTGAAGACGAAGGTGGTAGGTAGTGGTTCAAGAAAACAGGCAGCTAATGTGCAAAAAGCCAATGAATCAAAACCTTCTGTGCCGTTACAAGATGGCATCATCTATGTAGAATATGGCAAGAACACGTCCGATACAAATATGAAGGGGTTTAATCCCAAAAAGAAAACGAAGCGTGTGCCAAAGAATACAAAGATGTCGGCAATAAACACAGTTGCGTTGCGTCCAAATGGTCTACGGAACCAGAACAACAAACCCTTTGATAATCAGGTGACGTTGATCTATCGTATTCTTGGGGTTTGCGAGATGAATGTAAAGGTATTTAAAAACGGTGTTGTACAAATTACTGGAATTCGTGAGATTGAACAGGGAAAGATGTTGATTGATAAGCTTATTGAAATTATCAAGAAGTGTGTTGACGACCACCCTAATCTTGTAAGTGATAAGACGAAGCTACAAAATGTAGGTTATACCGTACATCTTATTAATAGTGATTTCAGCGTCGGTTTTTCTGTAAAGCAAGACAAGTTGTACAGACTTATGAAACGGGATTACTCTGCACACGAATGCTCGTACGAACCATGTATCTACCCAGGTGTTAAAATCACTTACTACTACAATGCCAACAATGATGGTGTGTGTAGGTGTGACGAATATTGTGGTGTAAAAACACGTCGTAATCAAAGTAATATGTGTAAAAAGATTACCATTGCAGTATTCAAGTCTGGGAACACGATTATTACGGGTGCTAAGAGTTATGAGCATACAAACGTTGCCTACAAATTTATTAGGCAAATCTTAGAAGAAAACAGAAAGGAAGTAGAAATGATCCATCACACCGAACTCCAACAACAACTTTTAAATGATACAAAACAAGAGAAGCAGGGGAGGGTGTATCTTATTCATAGAAGTCGCTTTCAATATGAAATAACAGAGTAACAATGTATATTATTTTTTTGCAAGTGCTTTCATGGCATCCGCGAGATCGTAAATTGCATCAGTGATGTTTTTATTCTTGTCTTTGCTGCTCACAAAAAATTGGCTGAGAACAAGAAGGAGGGGGTCTGCTCCGAGAAGATCAGTTGTTGAAACAGAGGAATGAGATGCATCTGAGAGTGCTGAGATATCAGAGAGTTCATCTTCCTCTTCTTTTTCCTTTTCAAAATCACTAGACGTATCAGACCTTAACGAGAACTCGGATTCACTTTTTGGCTGGGATGCTTTACGACGGGCAGCTCCTCCCATAATATGTATGAGGTCGCCTACAGAAGAAGTGCCTTCCTTGTCAATCGTTTCAATCTCAGCAGGAAGAGGGACTGCCTCTTTGGCGGCCTCGGCAGCAACGGGACCTGTGGCACCTTTTTCCACCGCATTATCAAACATGGGCGCGGTATCCACCTTGATTACTCTAATATCAGTGGCAGTTTCGTGAGACATGATACTCTTTATGGTTCTTTATTTAGTGGTATAAAAAATTAGTTGTATATAATAAACACAAGACATAGGTGACTATGCTGGGCAATAACGCTGCATATTGGTTCATATATATATTTGTGGTATTTGTAATCGTGTATCTGGTAATGTCTTATAATACATACAACCATACGGATGTATACATTATGGGAACCGCTGTCGCATTCCTCGCCGCCTATGCATTCTACAAAGTATATTACAAGAATGCCGTGGAGAGTTTTGCTGATGCTCCACTTCCCACAGAAAAGGTCGTAGTAGAAGATTACAGTGCAATTGCAAATACCCACAATGTATATCTTTCTGTATTTACAAAAGACAGTCTTGACGTGGGAACGAATGAGTGGGTAAATGTTGCATACAAAGAGGGAGAGACTGCTTGTAAGACGCTGCAAAACAAGGTATTTGAATTTGAGAACACCCCCATCTTTGAAAAGGCAAGTGGTGTACATTTCGGAAAGAACCGTCTTATTGGTCCTCTTACGAACCAACTGGGAATTAGTCTTCAGAACACATTTACCATCTTTACTTGCATAAAGCATGGCGAATTTGTTTCCACCAACAATGAAGAGATTGAGCTTCTTAAACTTTATGCGAATAGCGGGAATAACAACGGCATCGCTCTCTTTATTCGTGCAAACAGTATAGAAGTGGTAGACAATGTACAGCGGGGAGAATTAGTACTACGCTATCTGGATGATAACAAGAGCTACGAGTGTCTGCTTAATGCCAATGACAGAAAGTTTGTGCTTGACAAGAATGTACCTACTTTCTTCTTCATCATCAAAGAAGTGGATACCCTTCGCGTTGTATATATGCAAGGAGGTTCCGAGAAGTTGTATACGATTGCTGACATTGTCACCAAGGATAACAATGTTACATTCAGCAACAAAGAGATGGTTATCAACCGCTTTGGAAACTGGAAGGGAAGTATGTACTCCTTTGGTGTTATCCCTAAGGCATTTGTAGATAGCGAGATAAGTGTTATTTACAAGCATATATATGGAGAATACACAAAGGCGACAAACAATAATCTTATTGAACTGACAAATGACTACAATGCATTGGTATCTGCATTAAAACAAAAGACCATGTGTCCCTACAATAGTACCGTAGAAGCGGCTTGTCCCACCATTACAGACTGGAGTAATACAAACGCGGTACTCAATGCCCCCAGGGATTGCAGGGAGGCAATCAATGCTTTCTGTACTGCAAACCCCAAAGACGAGCTTTGTGCTTGTTGGGATAAATCGCTACCCTCTTATAATGAAAAGACGTGTGAAATGTACCGTAGTATCTTTGATACGACCTCTAAGACGTTCTTGGAGACCATCTCCACCGATGATTTGAATGCGATTAAGAGCAAATTCAATCTTATGAATACGGACAGTTGTACTACCACAAAGGCTCTTTCTAAAGAGGCTTTGCAGTCTATGGAACTGAAAAAGAATACCTACATGGATATTGATATGGATAGTGTAAAGATTTCGTCTTTCCCCTCGGTATACAGCAATATCCTTAGCAAAGACTACTTGCGTCCATCCATTACACAAACTGAGGAAGAAAGTACCGCAACATCTGGTGCTTCGGAAGCAGGGGTGACATTTGAAGCAATGGATCCTCTTGATTCAGAAAACAAGATTACCACTTAATGTTTTGAAGTAGGTACAAAAAATTATTTTTGTTTTGCATCCATTGTAGAAATGAAGACAACAAGATCTAAGAGAGGATAAAAACTTTTTTATTTTTTGTACCTACTGCAAACTCTTTATTGTTTTGTGTATTCGTAAGGCATTAATCTATTTTCATAGGGAAATCAGACGATAAAAATGACAATACAGAGTAATACATTTGCACAGTTATAATTCAACGGCTGTTGTTTTAGAGAGGTGGTTTCACGCCCCAATGATTACGGGGCATTGTGTTTTGAGCGGGGTACTGCGATTGGCGAAGGATTTGTTCTTGAGTACGTACAGGCATTGCCCAACCATCTTTGTAAAACATTTGTTGTTGTTCTTTGCGTTTATCGGGGTATGTAAGAGTGCGATAGGGGATGCCTTCGCTAATAACAATGCTATCATGTATCTCTTTTCCTTCTGAGGTTGTGTACGTTAAAAAGACAGTAGGTGGTACAATATCTGTACCAAGGTTCATGTAGTACGAATTGGGGAAACGCAGTGGGATACGAAATTTACCATTTGTTACTTCCACGGTTCCCTGGTTTGGTGTATTTTCAAAAGCTTGGGCGGGGCTGCTGTAGGGAAGACCAGACCCACTGTAGTTGGTAAGGTGTTCCGCGGGACAAGCTGCGATGTAGCGTATCTTCCGATCTTTCAGAGCAACATCTATCTTTCCGTTTACAATGATATCATGTGTTTGTTTCTGTGACATGGTAATAATACAATGAGGGTATTAATCTTATTGTAGATATACAAAATTATTATATTCACGTGTCTTGAATATGTTGTTATGAGAGAAGTATGTACAAAAAATAGATGGAGGTGGCTACTTGCGTCCTACGCCGAGACCGTAAGGGTTGTTGAGATCAAAGCGGCACACACGGTCATCGCATGTCTGCTTGGTAAGTTCAGGAACAGCGGTAGATACACAGGGTCCACACATGTTGACGTTGTAAGCTTCGGCGGCGTTCTTCATCATAATATCAGTGGCATTGCGGGTGAGGAACATGCGGTAGTCAAAGCTGCTCTGAATGCCATTGGAGTAGCGTTCAGAGTACTGCTGGTAGCAACGAGGGCGGTAATCTGTGAAGTGGCGGCCGTCTGCCATGCGGGGAGGGCAGTTAGCATACTTGTTGTCCGATACATTAAGAGAAGACGACATTGAGATAGCGATGTAAGTATTTATTTGTTACGAAGATTATTTTTTGTTATCTACTTCAACAAACTCTTGAATGCGTTGTAGCAGTTCTTGCTTCGTGCCTTTTGTATTTAGTTCCATCTTCTTGCATACTTCGCGGAGTTCTTCTACTTTCATTCCAGAGAGATTAGAGATATCTACGTCAACAACCTCTTCACCCGGACCATTTACCATATCAGCTTCTTCTGTAGTAGCAGGTTTTACTTCTTCCATTTCTACGGCGGCTTCGTTTTCCGTCATGCGTTCAACATTATCTACAAGTTCATTGAGTTGGCGAACATCTACATCTTCTTCTACTGGTTCAGAAGGGACCGTAGGCGGGGGTGTAGGAACAGGAGGACGTGGAGGAGGAACGGGACACTGGGCAGCCCAGGTATTCATACCCTTCACATGTTCCAACTCCTCTTGTATGTCCTGCACCTGTTCTTGGAGACGACGAAGAGTTCTAATAGTGGTATATAGGAAGAAACTTACAAAGATCATTCCAAACACCAAAAGGATTATCATGTGCGTACGAGCGTCTAACTTTATCATGTTTGTTCTCTCCCCATAATATTATTTGTCATCTCCAAACTCGCTTCCGCAACACTTTTCTTGATAGTGAGGGCATCCTCTACAATTTCATTGTGGAAACCATTTCTTTTTAAAAGTTCGAGAGCGATGTATTGTTGTGAGATGCCTTTTTCCAACTTGTATGGAAACAAAAAGTCTGGAGATGTTTGTACATTCATGCGATAATTTATAAAGCATCGTGGATGCATAGTTTCAAGACTGGTGAGATAACCGTAGTGTGTCGTGAAGATTACTGTCGTGTTGCGAGACGGGGTTGTCCCGAGACGTTTGATAATCGCATAAGCACCAGAAACCCCTTCCACATAATTCGTAGAGTTAAATATTTCATCCATGACAAAGAGTGCTTTATGATGCTCTGATAGTCGTTGAAGTATGTCTAACTTTTCTTTGCATCTATGCATTTCTGCTTCAAAAAGAGAAGCATGTCCCTTTTCATCTGGAATATTCATCTGTGTATGGATACAATGATATGGTACCAAAGTCATGTGACGACAATATGCCATACCGATAGTTTGAGAGAGAAGAATATTAATAAGGATGGTTTTGACCATGGTACTTTTGCCACCGGCATTTGGACCGGTAATAATCATTTGGGGTGCGTCTCTGTTTATAGATACATTGTTACCAACGGGATTTGAAAGCACGGGATGTTTTACATCCTTCATTATACACAATGGATATTGAGCATCTCTGACAAACTCTGTATATACATACTTGTCTTTAGGAAGAGCCGCAAATGCATAGAGAGCATCCAATATACGTGTCTTTGTCATAATAGATTTTATGATGGCCCCGTTTTCTCGCAATGTTGTAAAAGTATGTACAAGAGTTCCCATAGATGTATGGAGCCCACAAGTCTTGAATTGATATTCTAAATCTATTTTGCGAGGAAGACTTTGTATGTACTTTCTTTCTTCCACATCAGAGAGGAGTGTGAAACATGCGTCTCTAAATGTTTTGGGGATTTGGGAGTTCCATAATGTTGTATTGATAATATATGCACTCTTGAGTGTAGATACTATAGCTTGTACATACTCTGAGAGTTGTTGAAGCTTTGTATGGATGGTATATGCAATCACTATACTATTGTAGATGCCTTGTAGATACATGAAGATACTCACGCCTACGGAGAGGATGATCCAATATTTTGGTTGTTGGCGTATTGTTACTAAAAAGAGTTGTATGAATATGCGAGGATCCATACGAACGCCGAATTTAACCCACATTACGAGATAGGGTGTTAATAGATACGAGAGGGGAGAAAGAGTGCCTGTAATTGGCGATACAATCATGCGATATATATTTAATGCGTAGACCAGTAGCGGATATTTATTTCCATGTGTCAAATACCGCCATGAGTATAGCACATCTTTGTATGTACTTGCTACTTCCGCAGATGTGATCTGTTCCATTCTATCATTGTTTGCGGAGACATTTCTAAAGTGTTGGAGTAGATATTTATTTTTGTATGATATGCGTGAGATGCCATACAATATTTTTTGGCGTTCGTATAATGTATCTATGTCTGTGATAGGTGCCGAGATAATTTCTTTTGCAATGTTTTTACCGTGGGATGTATAGAAATGAAACAATGTATTGAAAACGGTTTTAGAGGGGCGTGTGTGACTACTATCGTCATGATTGCGATAGCAAAAGAAAAATTCAGTATCACTGAAGACATCTTCGCCAAGAGCCGTATAGTTGTGGTCGGTCATGATGATAGATGCAACGGAATACTTATTTGAGAAGAAGTAACTTCTTAATTATCATCCAGTAAACACAGACACCAAGGATAATATAGAGAAGCATGAAGAAGAAATCAAGAGAGAAGAAAGGAATAACCCCATTGCTGTTCATGTAGTACAAAAATTGAATTGTAATTTGGATAGAAGCTACCCTCATAATATCATCAAGGAACGGTTTGTATTCCTCTGGGATCGTGAAATCAAGAAGTTGGGTAATCACATTATTTGAAGTAATCGTAGTCATTCTATTTGTGTCCTATTATTTTTACTAAAGAAATAAATTCGTAATTTTACACACTGGGTAGCTGCACACGCGTGGTATATTCTTTCTAACCATGGTATTCTTGTTTTCAGACAATGGTACACATTATATCTTCCGCAAAGAAAGCGAAGGTGAAAAAGACGATGCGTTCTTTGACAGGTGTATGTTTAAGATTAAATGTTTGAAGAGTGGATATTCTTTCCATGATGCAGAATGTTATTCACACCTATGGGTTCAAAAACAATATCTTAAAGTGATGTACAATGATGAAATTGAGAAAGTATTATACGACGTATCATGTGCTAATTAGACTTTAACACCGTCCTCTTTATTTTTCTTAGTGCATGGCGAGGAATGCGTCAATCTGGGCAGACAGAGAAGTGAAGTTCTTCTTAAGAGCTTTGGCGTTGGGAGCAGCACCAAAAGCATTGCCGCCGGCTTCGGCAGCGTTCACACCCTTCTTGGAACCGCCACGTGCACAAGCACCACATGCACCACCCTTCTGAGTAGCGGTGGCACGAGGGGCGTTACGGGCAGCCGCCTTGGCAGCCGCCTTGGCAGCCTTCTTCTTGTCAACCATGTCCGTTACACCGTGCTTTGCAAGCATGATGGCGAAAGGCACAGCGAGACCCTTCAGGTCAGCGGCGAAAGAACCACCGGCCTTGGGGGAAGCAGCGTTGGCGTTAGCCTTGGGGGCAGCGTTAGCCTTAGGGGCGGCGTTGGCGTTCAGGGTGGCGGCATTGGTAAAGAAAGAGCCGCCTTCCTTGATAGACGCGTTAGTAGGGGCAGCCTTCTTTACGTTAAAGTTGATAGCATCACCGAACTGAGCGTCAGCGAATGCACCACCCTTCTTAGCGGGAGCCTTCTTGGCGGCAGGGGCCTTCTTGGCGGGAGCCTTCTTGGCGGCAGGGGCCTTCTTGGCGGGAGCCTTCTTGGCAGCAGCGGGAGCCTTCTTGGCACAACGAGCGCCACCAGACACAGGGGCTGCGTTAGGGGCAAACGAAGAGGGGTTACCTTTTACTTCAACGGGTGCAGAGGCGTTCATCTTATCAACCATATATCTTTTATATTCTAAATAAACATTTATTTTTGTATCATTCGTAAATGTTGTAAAAATATGTGTATAATAGTGTTAGCTGGTGTCTTCTTTCTCTTATACATAGACTTTATCTTTCATAACGGTGTGTTCCATAAATAGGTACATAAAATCAAAGAAGGGTACACTTTCCAAAAGTTCTTGTACATCATCCAAAATATACTCGTCTTCTTCTTGTACTCTTCCAGTGTTATTTTCATACCACGCCTTTTCTTTGTTAAGAAGGTCGTTCCATGTGCTCTCGAACTTTTCATAGTTATCTGTATACAAGTTATTTACACGCGATGAAATATTGTAATACTTCATTGAACCATTGGAAATAGATGGCACAGGTGTCTTTGTTTTAAGCGTTTCATAATAGTTGTTGAAAAAATTGATAGTTTTAGATAGATCGTCTGAAGCATATAGTGAAGAAGAATTATCCTGAGGCTCTTCAAAGAGTGCTGCCTGTAGATAATTATGTTGATGTTGGCTACCCATACTGCAAGTATTTAGAGATTACCCCAGTCTTTTGATTATTATAAATCATAATAGCTTTAAGCTTTGAACTGTGTATAAATTATACCTCTAACTATGCTGAGAATAAAGAGAGACAAAGACACCAACAAGGTTGTCTATAGCATTGAAGAGAAGCCTCTTACATGCAACAAAGAATACACGCGGATAGAGAAAAGAGACGCAGACGCAGCCCGTGTTATTGCCGCCGTTGTTTCACCTCGTGTAGATTTTGAAACGTGGAAATCAACGTATAGTTCCACCATCAATTTCATTGTTGATACTTTCGCTAATACAGTACAAAATGATTTTGACGTATATACCGAGAAGACCATAGCATTCAAAAAGAATATGGTGGATAACATTACCAGATGGTTGTACAAAAACTCCGCGAGTTCTCTTAAGGAAAATTTCTTTGGCGGGAGTGCTCGGGAGTACGAAGAAGACTATGATTACTAATACATGTAAGCATACCATAAAAATTATTATTGGTCAGCAGAGGATGAAGATGTCTTGATATCACGCTTCATAATATACTTTGTCTTGGTTTCATTTTTTTCATTCATGTATTGAAGAAAGTCCTCAATATCCATACTAATATCTTTCTCCGCCAAATAATCCTGAAGAGTGTCTCGCAATACTTTTTGTGTAAGAGGGGGTTTTACATTCATCTTGGTAAATTTAATATTCCCATCACTGATATTAATGGTGAACCGGTCCATTTTTTGCGACGATACATAATCCAAAAGTTCTGTTTCTACGTCCTTTTTCTTTTCCACCACGGTCTGAATGTCCTTTTTGTTTCGTTGAATGCGGTTGTCGTATTCTACCCATTGCTTGATTTTTTCCATATAACGCACGTCCATGATATCGTATCTTTAAAGCAACAAAGAGAGAAGAAGGCGGTGTTTCTTAATTATTATACAACTCATTTTCTTAAGTATATAATGAAAGATACCAGTAATACAATAAGCATTATAAACATTAGGAAGATCACAATAACAATGGTGTATATATAGGGATATAACTGTTTATACAACAAAACAATCATGGGAGATATAACTTTTTCTTGTATGGTTACTTTCATTTGGTCCTTTGTCATCTCTTCCATCAATACATCCATGAACTTGTTTAGAAGTATGGTAACGAAGTTTTTAGAAGACGTAGGCATTTTTGGAATATGAAAAGAGGGGGTATGTAGTTCCGGTGAAGATGCCATATTTCTACCACACGCGGTCCTTTACATTTCAGAGGGAAATCTTATTCTTAACCACATCCGCGTTGAAACCTAAAGACAAATAATGATATGTACATACAAAATGGAAAAGTTAGACGACATTTATGGTAATCAAAACCCCAAATACATGAAAGAAGATGAAAATATGTATACGGGTGACGCAGATGTAGCAGGTGATACAGGTGACACAGATGTAGCAGTGGACGGCGAAATGGCAGAGGAAGTAGACGAAGACATTGCAAATCTTGAGAACGAGTATACCTCTGAAGAACAACCGCAAACTGCGACTATAGGGAATACGGAGACGAATGAACCTTCGCAAGACCCCAAGTTTATCATTAAGCGTCCTCGCCGCCGTGAAAATGGCACGTATACAAGTAATATCTACGCATCTCTTAATCCCAATACATCTTACTATTTTACATTTGAGAATGCTCTGATTGTAAAAGTGAGTGATCTTAGTGAGGCGGAGAAGTATGTATATATCAAGGACGGTCGTAAGAACATGAGTGCTTTGCATGATCTTAATCAGCAAGTTATTAAAATTGTTCAAGAGAACTGTGACACATGGTTTGAGAACCGCATGAACTCCAAGATTATAGAAGAGTATTATGTGAACAGTATCATCTATGATAAGAAACATGGGTATCTCATCCGCCTAAAAGTTGTGGATGTAGACGATGACCTTAGTATGAATGTTGGCAATCGCATCCTTTTGAAACTCGCAATGAAGAACTTGCGATTTTATAAACAAAAGTTCTTCGTAGAATGGACTGTCAGGGAAATGAGAGAGTCAGTATATGAACCACATGACAAAGAAGACAATCATGCACTTCAACAACTTCCCATGGGAGAATATGAAGAAGAACTCTTGCAGAAAGAACGCAAACGGATGCATACAAAGATAGTGAATATACAATCTATGTATCTCCAGATGATTGATGCACAGATGCAAGAATGGAAAAAGATGAGAGAATATATTGTTTCCCTGTCAGAAGAACAGAACTAACATTTTATTGTTAAAACTGACCCAATTATACCACCCATACTACCGTAAATTATTTTGTGTGGGTAATAATAAAAGATATGGACAAGAACACAATTTTCCGTGGGCTTCTTATAGTTGCAGCTGCCGCCATCCTGTTTATGCTTATCACTTACTACAACAAGAAACAAACTGTTCAGACAGCTGAAAAGTTCTGGAACTCTACAGTTGCCACTGAAAAAGAAGAGACGCTTCCCGCTAACAAAGTTGGTGCCCCATCTGTGAACCACGTGGATACCGCCAAGGAAGGAGGTGCCTCCGGAAACATCAACGGTGTTGCTCCCGCCGAAGAAGAAGACAACGAGGACTGGCGCAACGTGGACTTTGAAACCCAAGAACTCCCCGGCGACTGCTTCCCCAAGGACCGTCTTACTGCCGAAGATCTGCTCCCCAAGGATGCCGCCAACAGCAAGTGGGCACAAGTAAACCCCGCTGGTCAGGGCGATGTCAAGGACCAGAACTTCCTCTCCGCCGGTTACCTCGTAGGTGTGAACACAGTGGGTAGCTCTCTTAAGAACGCCAACCTCCAGCTCCGTTCGGAACCCGTGATCCCCAAGGTATCTGTGGGCCCCTTCCTCAACTCCAGCTACGAAGCCTCTGACGCTACCCGCCGCCCCCTTGAAATCGGTGGTGAATGCTAAGAGAATGATGCTTGCTATATTATTCATAAACGTACCCATATAAAAACTACTACATGTCGTTCATTTTTGTACAGACGTAAAGACTTAAGGATTATGCCATTAACTATTTACAATATTACACACCTCAGATATCTCTTGGATACTATGAAAGGTTCCAAAGATCTTTTAATGAACTCTCTTACAAAGTTTTATTCTACCAAGGCGATTGCTACACCTCCATCCAATAACAATGCTGGAAAAATCACCAATACCATACACACCGTTGCCAATATTATAGAAGGGAAATCAGACATCAGTCTTCGGCTAATTGATTGGTTTGTTACCAACTATTCAAAGAAATATAATACGATTGTACCTCTGAAAGACGCGAATAAGAACGTAATCCATTTTAATGTATATCTCAGTTACCGTTCGCAACTTAAATCTTACTCCAAGCATCTTTTTGACCCCTTCCGGCGTCGTGACCGCATTGAATTTCCCTATGAAAATGAAAAGAAACAACGCACGACGATTGAAACTACAGTAGGACAATTAAACTTCTTCCGATGGATTTTGCAAAATAATCTTCTACAGTACATTGTCCAGAACCATGATGAAATTGAAAGTGACATGCTAAAGATACAAAAAGAAAATCAAGAGAAAAAGAAGGATGAGAAAAACATCAAGGTGAAAGAAGTTGTTACCAAAGACGGAGGGGTCGTCGTCCAGCGTAGAAAAAAGAGGATACAATTAAGCCAATCAAACGTAAAGAACATGAACCTTTATAAGGGGACCCGTGTAATTGAATTCAATTAATGTTCCCGTCTATCATTCTTCTTCTCTTTCTCCATCGTGTTACCAAGGATGGCTGTCATTTTTTTATAGAGTTGAGGTATACCCTCGTCATTAAAGATAATATGGTCTTTCGGGATCATTTTGTATTCCACTTCAGAACTATGGGTATTTTCCTGTGAATTCGGTCCTTGAATATGATTGCCACGGACAATCTCTAATACTTTGAAATGATACCCCCTTTCTTTAGAGAATTGCAAAAGTGCATTAAATTCATGCATGAACCGCATATCGCTAATAACAAACGACGGCGAAGAGCTGTCCTTCTCATTTTCACATTGGTGTATCTGATGCATAAGTCTATGTACAAAGAAATTTCTTTCAATACTCGGAATGACCTCTTGAAGATGATACTGCATTACTTCTGTGCCAAAGTACTGCATGGCTCTCCGTGGTGTAATCCCCCACCGCAGGTCTACCGTGTCTTTTACATCTGTTTCCATTTGCTCTGTCGTAAATCCGAATAATACATGCATCGCATCTTTAAGAGGTTGTGCGAGTTTTAGGTGTTGATATCCATATTGTGTACTAAGAAAGTGCGCGACAGTATCTTTGCCACTTCGCTTCTTACCACATAGAGCAATAATCGTCTTCATGACTGTATATGTTGTTGTGACACTTGCACTACTCACGTAATCAGTCTGTAAATAAAAAGAATGATTTAGTCTTAAGCTTATTTATCAATTTTACATAGGCGACACACCACCTCTTATATGGTCATAGTAAAATCAAAACTGATATTATACACCATTTGTGGTGTACATATATTAAGACTGAAATCACTTAGAGCAAGATGTGATAGAAATTCCTCGTGTTGTTTTTGTGGATCACTTTTATGGTCTCCGAAAATAGATATCTCACTGTCATCGATGGTGGGTGTTTCTTCGCTTGGTGAAGGGTTGTCCATCTCTTTCATCATTTTAATATGTGGGGGTGTATGGGAAAGACCGCCTCCTGGTACGTTTTGTATCTGTGAGATAAGAGATGGATCGGGTGGCGGCGGCGGTATCGGTACACCTTCTGGATTTTTCACCCGTATGTATGATATGTATTGGGGCATATTACTATTGACTTCTGTCACAGGCTGCAAATCCAACATAACATTGATACCAAGACACTTCATTTTCTTCTGGATAACCTCAAATTGTTCCAAGGTAATATCTTCTACATTCACGTGGCGACCGTCGCCGAAAAGAAGTACCAACCCTTTGCAAAAGAGATCCAAATAAAAAAAGAAGAGGTCTTTGATATCTTCTACGCCGTGTAAATCAAGAGCAATCTCTGCATTATTGATATTCTTGGTAAATACAAAATCGGCGAGGTCATTTACATGCATATCAACATTCGTAAAGTTTACTTCTTCCTTACAAGCCATCTTTATAAGTAAGATGTTACTTACTATGTCGTGGATATTATTTTGCTCATTGTTTAACCGCAAACATGATGTTGCACAATGAAACAAGAAAAAGAATTCAATGCATCATAGTATTTTCGTTCTCTGTTTTCATATTGTCTTCCGCTATTACATACTATCATTTTATTCGTGTTTTAACTCATGAGTTTAGGCGGTCGCCTTCTTGGTACGAACCGCTGCCTTCTTTGCAACAGGTGCCTTCTTAGGGGCAGATTTCGGCTGCTCTTCCGCCTCTACGGGCTTCGCGTCGGGCTTCGCGTCGAGGTCATCATCGTCATCACTTTCCACAATATCATCATTGTCTTCTTCGTCATCATCGTCACTCTCTACAATATCATCATCATTTTCTTCTACAAGTTCCGTGGCAGAGATTACACTGTCTCCTGCCTCACTGACACCATCGTCACTGGCATCATCCTCGTTAATACCAATATCATCCTCAAGCTTCTTGATTGCAAAACCACGAATTACAGGACGCTGGGAAATCTGCATCTGTACAATCTTCCATGCACACCCGAACTTCGCCCCCGCAACCCAAATGCCCTGACACTGAATGATTGCGGAAATGTTGGAACCCTTGAGACCACCCTTCCTCTCAATATCAAGGAGGTTTACAGGGTTACACTTGTTGTCAAATGTTTCACAGGCGAAAGAGCCTTCCTTGGTAAGAGGAATGGTCGTCTTGAAAGTAGGAGGATACTTGTCCGTAAACTCCTTGGTTACCTTGTCCCGTGCATACTTCATAGTAGTTGTATAGAGAGCTTCAACCACCTCCTTCGTGTTGTACTTCTTCCCAAGCCACTCGCTGCAGTTCTCAAAAGCATCGTTCAAGAACTTCTCGTCAAGATTGACAATGTTGTCATAGAACCGCTGAAGAACCGGACGGGCATCACGACCAGCGAAGGAAAGGTCAATAGAGTACTTTACCGTGTTGTTATCCTTGTTCTCCCACTTTCCAAGACCAAAGGGACAACGCATAAGAGGGATTTGCATCACCAGAGGAGCACCATTGTAAAGCACACCAATACTCTTGGCACCACTGTCAAGACGCTTTACAGTTCCGTAAGTAATCTTGTTGATGTCAAACTCGTTAGGAGTGACAATGTTGTGGACAGATGCCATCGTGATTATGCTTTATTACTCAGTTAATGAGTGACGCGTTTAGGTGCCTTGGAAGTCTTAAATGGACGACAGAGGTCTGAAAGCCCAGAGATGATTTGTATTGAAGATATATATGGTGTTTTGGTGTCTCAATTATTTTGTCAATTTTTTATGCAACACCATCTTCTTTTGGACAAATCTTCTGGAAACATAATTCCCGTATCGGCACTACTATAGGTATTAGGAAATAGTTGTGTGGAAAAAGAATAGAAGTAATTGTAGGATATTACTATACAGTACATTAGGCGGCAGCAGTCACAGAGGTGAAGTGGTGCTTAAGGTACTTCTGCATGTTGAAGTAGGTCACTTCTTCGCCCTTCTTGGCGCTGAGAATAGCGGAAAGCTTCTTGTCAGGGATAATCTTACGCTTGTCAGCCTCATCACGAAGAGAGTTCTTCTTGATGTACTCGTTAATGATAGAGGTGGCTTCTGTACGACTGATTAGAGCATCCTTGGCAATGCCGAGGAAAGTTGCGAGTTGGTCCGAAACCTTGGAGGGCTTGGCGAAACCACTGGGGGCACGAGGAGGCTTGTTAGCGTCCTGAGCGCGCTTGCCACGGGTCTTCTGCTTACGGAGTTTGTCATTTTCCTTCTTAAGGAGTTTGACCTTCTGCACAAGACCACGGATCGTCTTCTGCACTTCTTCAAGAGCAGATACAATAGAAGTGTACTCTTCGGCGACAGGGGCTTCTTCCGTCTTCACATCAGTGGTAGGCTCAACTACCTCCGTCTTTTCAGGAGCAGGGGTAACAGGTTCAGCAACAGGCTTGGTAGCTGCGGCCTTCTTGGTCTTGGAGGCAGAGGACTTCTTGGAGGATGCCATTGTTCTTTTTATTATACAACACTAAGCTCTGGTATCCTTAAGTAGTTTTCATTTTTGCCACCATACATACACCATGCAATGTTTATATTGTGTTTGATATAAACCAAAAAAAATATGCATACGAAATTATTTCAACATTTCTATTTTATGCGACGACATCTATGATATCAAGAGACGACATGCGTAAAGATGTGTCATGACGTGTGCCGTTCTTTACAAAGCTCACATACTGTGTTTTCATCGTCTTCCAGAAAAGAGACCCATGGTGGAAGAGTTCGTGCTCTATCATTTCAACAAATGGAGTTGGATCATGTAGTACATACTTCTGTGATTTGACCATGGTCAGGAAGGATTTTAGATTGCAGAAGAGTAGTGCTTTTAAGACGTAGTAAGATATTGCATGAGACCTCTCTTTTAGGGCAGGAGACCGAGGTTTCCAGATATACCCACTGGAAGCGTCGGCGGCGAAAGAACCATACAAGTTGAGAATTTTAACAGCTTGGTTCATAATATGTGCCTTTTCTGTCGCAATCAGTTCTGCAAAAGACTGCCCTGTGAGAAGATGATAAATATAGGTGTTTATGTAACAAGCAAGAGTATCTGTGTATGCTTCATTGATTTCAAGAGAACGGTCGGTTTCATCGTACCCAAAGAATTCTTTAAGAAGACCATCTCTTCCCATATTAGAAGAGTCCAAATCCATAAAGTGTATAAGTTCGTGGATCAATACCTTTGCCATTTCTTCTCGGCGGTATATCAATATGTAAGAATATGGCCTCTCTAAATATTTTACGGTAAAACCAGAGTTAATTTCCCATGGACCCAACGGATGGACATCTGTGTCCCCCCGCAATGTTTGGATATCATACTTCTTTTTAAATTTACAATCTACCAAAATGATATCCAGTTCTCTTTCCAGAGGTTTGATGGTTGTAAATGTATCCAATAATGTGATAAGAAGCCATAGAAGGTGTTTTGCCTTCTTGGGAACAAGCATACGAGTGGTGGTCTTGCTCTTGTACAGATAAACAAAGTTAACGACGCGGTTTTGATAACTAAATGATAATTCGCACACGCGATTGTAATCTTTGGTCTCTTTAGAAATACGTTCGTCCATATATCTACCATGAAGCTTGGATTGTAGATACTTCCGGTGCTTTGATTTCAAGTGGGATGCAGACATCTGAGATATAACATGGTGAATGGTAGAGGAAGATGTTTTATGTCTTTGTACATACTTCTTTAGTGATTTGAACAAGTCGTTGGCAGATTTCATAGTTTCCATCACTTGAGGCTTCTGTCTTCTATTTTGAAGATACAAGAAAAATGAAAGAAGTTGTTGGCATCACATTTTTGTTTCTGGGCTTGTATCCATGTGAAATTGTATGTACATACATCCATACTTTATTTCATTGGATTCACATTCTAGAGGCAATCCCATGTCTTCAAATGTCATGGTAGCATTCTCCAAAACGGATTTTATTTTTGTATCGCTGTCATACTCTGCAATATCCATACTCTGCAATGGTGGATGCAAAAAAGTATGTACAATCAAAAGATTATTTACCACATCTGGAATAGTAAGACTGCGATTTATTCCATAAAAGAACTCCTCTTTAGTAATAGGAACAGAAACAAAAACATCGTAACCATTCTCGTGTAAAGAGACGTTCTGAGGGATATCCGTAATACTAAGCGATACTTCCAGACACATGTGTTTGCAAGCAGCACGCGGGACATCTATACAAATAACGCCCCCATTTTTTGGTACATACAATGGCAATAAAAACGTATATGGAATATTTGTACATACTTTCTTGACTTTGCCTGTGAAGATTTCGGCGAATGTCACAGGTACTCGTATTGGAACAATCTCTTTACTAACTTCTGGTTTTTTTGGTGTTCGGGACCGCATTTGTTTTTTGATATCTTCCATGGTATCATTCATCTTGTCTAACCATACATCAAATAATGTATCTACAACAGTGTCTTCGGTCTTGTTATATCCGTGTACAAATTCCTTGGTAACATCTACAACCATAGCATCAATAGCCTCATCGGGAGAACTACATCTGGCATCTTCGTAACGCCCCGTTTTTGACAAAAATTGATATGCTTCATTAATACGCTTAAACATAACATCGTTACCACTACATTTGTCTGGGTGATATTGAAGAGCCAAACGGCGATACGAAGTTTTGATTTCTCGCGGAGTTGCCTTTTCGGTAAGTTTCAATACAGAGAGACATTCTTTACGACAACGATACATTGGTTATACCAAAAATAGTTTTGCAACCAAGTCAACGCTTTCGGTAATATAATATGAATACTGTTGCCAATGTCTTAAATATATTAGAAGCGAATGTGGAAGACCTAACCACTGGGTTGGCACATCAGTTGCTCAAAAAGAAAGAGGTAGTTTATAACGTGGGCAACATTATTCTTTCCGCACGCTCTCTTTGGATTGTCAAGAAATACGTATATCATCTTTTGGGAGTGAAACATGTCAGTGATTTGCATGTTTGTAGTTTTAATGGCACCACCGCTTCAGACACCTTTCATTACCGCAATTCAGACAAGCACATGGAGTTCTCTCTAACAGAGGCTTCCTTGCAATACCTGAAGAATGTATCGGTCAATGGAATTTTACAGAAAGAGACAGGAGTAAAACCCGTGTATTTCATCTATAACATTGACTTGAACCAGCAAATGCGTATTAAGAATATCATGGAGCGTAACAAGAATGCTCTATTCATTCTATACTCCAATTCTTCATCTACACCATTTCAACCGCATCTTCGCGATGTCGGCATGGTTGTACCCATTAATATTTCCAAGGATGTGGCCTACAATACTTATTTGAAGAACTATGGTGCATGGGGACACCAAGAACCGATAACGGTTGAAACATTCAATAAAATTTATTCTGCATCTCACAATGATATTATGAACTGTTATTTGAAAATGTTAAAAACGCAAGAGGAAAATTACAGTACTTCTATTGAAAGAGCATTTGATGATTTCACAGAGAAATGTATGCAAAAGATGAACCACTACGAGATGATCCAGAACGCACGTACCATGTCTTACAAGCTATATCACATGAACTATACGATACCTATCATGGCATTTGAATTAATACAACGGCTCATATTACTAAAAAGACGCTGTAACTTTGCCAATGAAAACGCGGAAGATAATGCCAAGTTCTCTCCATACATCAAAGAATTCGTAGACTTCCTCGCGGAATATGAACACATGAGTGTTATAACAAAAAGAGACGTTCTTACTTACGAAGCAATCCTTGTAAAGTACATACAAATGGTATATTATATCTGTCAACAATCACAGAAGCGTGCAAAGAAAGAACTTCGTGGGAAGAAAGAAAGTGTCACTGATACACCCATCAAAAAGAAAAGAGTTGTAAAGAAAACAGAAGAGCCTTCCACTCCAAAGAAACGGCTTATTAAAAAGAAAATAGAGAACGACGATGTTGCCGTCCAAGAGATTGCTAAACAAGTGGATACTATCTCGTTAGACACAGAGACAACCAAGAAGAAAAAAATAATCGTGCGGAAGAAAAAAACAATGGATACTTAGTTTAGCAAGTTATTGCTTTGATTTTCTGTTTGTATCTTATGTTGTATTTGTACATGCAAATGTATTAGGGCGTTGTCTGTAGATACTTCATAAACCTACTCTTGAGTTGCGGAGAATACACCATTTTTCCTTGTTCAAAGAGCTGGATATCATTATGACGCATACCCATACGGGCAGCAAATGCTTTTTGATCAAGACCCTGGCTTACACGCTTTGTCACAACTTCGTTAATAAATGAACGCTCAAACTTCTTATTAACGAGGCTCTCTGGATCATCACTTGTAAGGGCGCGGGTCATCTTTGACGGCAAATGCGAAACCGCTTTATTATGTTGCGTCCGTGTAGCCGCCGTCTTCTTCTGACTAAAGATCACGGGCTTCCAATCTTGGTGGTCCATTTTGTTTTCCAATGTTTTACCTGTGTGTACAAGGTCGTAATATACGATAGGTGAACAAAAATGAATAATATGGTATGCACAATCTTGATGTGTCAAATTTTTAGGAAGGGAGGAGGGGAGGCTGCAAAGAGAGAGCAAGACGGCCGATAGCTAATATACAAATGCGTCAAAGATAGCACCGCAGGCGGTGATAGGGTTTACTGCCCTTAGTACATGAGCAGTAAGAACATTCTTAATGAATTCATCTACGTCACGTACCTGTCTATGTTCCACAGGGATGTTTAGGGTGTTGTATGCTTGTATCAATTTCGCATCCTCTGCATCAAACGTGTCTGGGTTCAAATACTTGTTGATAATTTCATTCAACAGGAAACAACCAGCCACCTTTGTCTGTAGGTTTTCCAGAGTTAACAGTTTGGCAGTATATACATACTTCTCCATAATGCCACCCTGATAATCCCCGTCTTTAATTTTAAAGTCTTCTTCTTTGTATTGAATGTAATTCTCGCCAAGTGTTTTATCTATAACGTTGTAATACCTGACGAACTTTGGTAACTGCGATGTTATATTCAAACGGCTCAGGTCACTTCCGGCATCAGAAAGGGAAGGCATCTTTGAGTTGATATGTACAAGAAGCTGTAGTTCGTTTGTAATCTCTGAGATATCAAGAGGGGCCGAAAGAGGGATTTGTTTATTGTATTCGGGGTTAAATATGGAGTAGAAATCGTCAATGAGTACACGTGCAATATCACTGAAATTAGATGCCGTAAAACCCTTCCATGCCAACAATTTAAGGAGGGCTTCATCTGTCTTGTTACTAAGCACCGTTTTAGGGAAGGGTAATGTTTTGTTTGTCTTCTTAAGTGCAGTGATAAACCCTTGAGAGAATATGGCAAATGCACGGAAGCGTCTTATAATTGCAGACAACATCTCTTTCGCAACATTGACATTCGCAGACGACATATTCTTGTCATTGATGAAATTAAATACGGAATTAATTGTAGGAAGCATATTTGACAACGTGATGTTCTCCACTTTTGCAACGAGGTTATTAAATGCAAACCCAGAACCCTTGTATTTGTTTACATCTACTTTCACGACTTCATCAATGACATAGTAATATCCAAGAAGACGCATTAAATTCGTAATATCCGACCATGGGAAAGAAGATGTATTTTCCTTGAGCAAGAGACGCTTGATAATAGAACAGTACTGGTGTACATCTGTAATATCTTCGTCGCGCTCATTGAATACCCCGACGACATCCCTATCTACATGTTTCTTATAGGGGTATGCCATTGCACTATTTATGTTTATGCTCTTCTTCGGGAGGTCTTTCTCCACTTGATTGAAGAAATCAGACATACAAACAGTAAGACGCGGTGGTATGATTTCTCCAAACATGTCATCAACAATATAGGAAGCCGCCTCCGTTCGCTTGATTACATGGCTCATGTGTTGCAGGTATGCAGTGAAGACCGCTTTCCTATTCCTAATAATGTCGTACATATATGAAATGCCACCATTCATGCTCTTGTTGGGTAGGAGGATTTTCTCATAATAAGCGAATTTGTGGTTCGGTAAGCTCCTTGATAATACAAACACCATTGGGTTCTTCGTGGGGTTCGGTAACCACAAGTCATTATCTTTGAACCCCTCTGTGCCAAAACGAAGTTCTTTTTCATATACTTCTTGGTATACAAACCCGAACCAACGGAAAGCTTTTTTATGTGGAACATACAATGCGGTATGATAAATTCTATTCAAGGGGTTGATAACAAAGGTACTTGAAGTGGAAGTAGATAGTTTATGTTCCGAAGGAATGTAAATGGCGTAGGGATGATCCACATCAGAAGTAGGTATAATGAATGGGGCAAGGCTGAAGAACGATTTTATGTAATCCTTTTGGTCATCTTCATCAACATTATAGTATGAAAGTTCTATTTCCTCTGTAGTCGCCTTGTTCCATTCTTCGCCATTTTTACCACCATAATTTGCAATGTCTTTGAGTTTCGTGGGTACAAACATCTCTTTCTTAATTTCCGCTTCTTCATCCATGGCGGCGGTTAGAGTTTCCAGATAGTTTTTACACGCAATGTAACCATTGATGTAAAAGTTAATCATACGGAAGCCAATGCCGTGAATACAAGTACTGGGAATGTCTTTCAATATTCTTTCCATGTTATCATCGCCAAATGTCATTTGCTTGAATTCCGCCTTTGTTTTATCGTCAAGTGTTTCCACAAAGTTTAAGAACTGGCCGAGACAATACTGCGAAATCTCAAACTTGCTTCCCGTGTTTTCCATTACCGACACATCATCACTAATCATAATCCATCCCATGAGACCAATCATTTCCATAATCATGTTGGAGGACTTCAAGATGACGTTTATGGAACTGGCAACCTGGGAAAGTTTCTGGTAATCGTTTATCATAAAGGCAAAGAACTTGGTAAGAGTATCCTCCGTCCAGAGGGATTTATCACTGGCATCAAAAGCGACGACAGATACACTGCCGTCAATCTTAAAATTGGTTTTGATCACATTCTTTTCCCACTCTTCGTACCCTTGGAAATATATCATGATATCACTCAGCTCTTCGGGGTAAGTCGTACCGTAATAGTGACCCAAGAACTTTGTAATATTTTTAATGTCCGTTTGATAAAGGAAAAGACCGTTGAGATCCATGACCCCACGCTTTCCGGCAATCATACTTGCTATAAACGTCGCCGTGTAACAATACCCCTTGTTAATATGAATGAATTTATCGGCATCTTCCCAAATGTAATCAGCGAAGGGCTCCCCGCACACCACATCATCTTCACAAATGACGGTACATTTTGAGGGGTTTATTCTGGTAAGTTCTGTAATCATATTGTCTTCGGTTATGTCAGTCATGTTGAGATGATTGGTTAAGAAAGAGAGGAGGTTTGTACGTACTTTTTTTACATCTGCTTTAGTCACCTTTTTATTCTTTAGCGTCGTTTCATTTTCCGTTAGCATACTGTATACCGAGGGGTACTTTTCTCCCATCTCTTTGTCTACAAGTTCAAAAAAGTCCATAATCTTTTCATTGCGGAACTTTTCCCAATCTCCGGCCTTTAATAATTTAAATAATTCATCACGCCTTTCCTCTAATTTAGAGTTTGTATATACAATGTCAATGTTTTCAAATATGGAGATAATTCTACTGGCAGGTGCATATCTAAGATGCTTTACCAAGAAAACAAGTTCTTCTATAAAGAGCTTTTCATTAGCTGTGTAACTGTCAAGATCCGCCTCTAACATACATTTGCCTTTCTTCTCTCCCGAGGTTAGCACAATCTTAGTAAGTATAAACACGATGAAAGAAAGCGGTCCCGAAGCCATATAATTAATATCTCTTGGCACTATTTGGTCTTTGGTAATGTATTGAAGTAATGCCTTCATTTGTGCAATGGTCATAACATGGTGTCCATCAATTATCCTCTTTCTTGCAATGGGAACGGATTTGTCATAAGGTACAATAATGTATTTATCTTTTCCTGAAGGGAATAGTTTGGCGTTGTTGATCGGCGAACTGGGTCCGTGTATCCTCTTATATTCGCTTACTTCGATTTTTGTCATGTATAAATAATCATCGGGGTCTTTTTCCATAGAGTGGTGTTTGTACATTTTCACAATGGAGGAAAATGGTATTCCTTCCAGTGTCCATTCTCTTTTTATTGCATCTCCCATGGATATCTACCGTTTGTCTGTTTATAAAATGCATAGAAAAAAAGAAAAAAAGATATCGGCGTGGTTATTGACAGATGATATTTCTGTATTGATACATCAAAGAAATGTCTCCAAACGTATTACTCGCCACGGACATTGGCTCTCGTCCCTATATGGAAGATAGACATGTCGTAGAAAAAGACGTAGTAAAAGGCGTGGATTGCTATGCGGTATTTGATGGTCATGGGGGCGATAAAGTTGCAGAAATATGTACAAATGTGTTGGTAAGTGAACTGCGTGAAGCAGTGCGAAATCTTATGAGAACCGCTGAAGAATATTCCACAACCAAGCTCGTAAAAAATATTACTGCCATATTACATGATGTGGTTCACCGGTTAGTAAAAAAAATACCACGCGAAATAGGAACTCATTGTGGCACTACAGCTGTTATTATGCTTCTTATAAAGAATGAGGGAGGTGTTCCGGTTCATGTCGGGATTGTAAATGTGGGTGATTCACGTGCGATTATGCAATATGGGCAACAAGTACATCAAATTACACGGGACCATAAACCAGAAGCCGAGGTACAACGCATTATAGAGTCTGGTGGCAAAGTAATACAGCGACCCAATGATGTACCGCGTGTGAATGGAACCCTTGCAGTATCTCGTAGTATTGGTGATTTCTATCTGGCACCTCATGTTATCTGGAAGCCGGATATTTACGACTTTGCCGTTAACGCCAATCTTAAGATGGTTGTTCTCGCCACAGATGGCATTTGGGATGCTGTCTCTAATTATGAAGTTGTAGAACATCTGAATCTCGCCCCTTCCAAGATTGGTTGTTATCGTGCAATGGTGATGGCTCGGGAAAGAGGAAGTGGCGATAATATAACTATCATGGCCATCCAATTTTCTATGTGATACATTTCGCAAATATTATGTTCCGCGACATAAACAACGTAAACCGTTGTACTCATCCATATTTCAACATGTCATCGCCGCCTGAAAAACATAATGTACAAGTTGCAGAAGCAACACTGCCGACACCACCCATAGAAGTTAAGTGCAAGTATTGTCATGTCCATTATCAAGAACACAGAATACACACTCATCAGGAAAAATGCCGTGTCTCTAACAATGTCATTCGGCGGTATATTACAACAACGAAACAGCTATCGCCAAAGATAGCTGCGCGGACCACCCGGACAAGTGGGCAAAGTCTTAATGCTTTTTATGACAGGTATGCAGAGTATGAGATTGATGAGATGGTGGATGAACATTACACATTTGAACATCTTAGAGACGCGGATGAAATCTGTGCGATTTGTCATTGTCCTATGATGCGGCGTATATGTCTGGAACTAAATAATTGCTCTCATACATTCTGTCTTGCATGTATCCGACAGTGGTATGCGATATGCCAAGATTGTCCGTTATGCAAACGCCCAATGTAAAAATTGAAACATTTTTCTCATGGTCTTCTTATCCAATGCAAATAAGGCCAACGTGAAACGATATAAAGAAACCATCAGGTGTTTATAATAGATCTCCATCACTCTCTTTCATTGTCATAATTTTGATGATGTCTGCGAAAGCTGCTGCTCCCGGTGACAACGTTATTAAGATGAAAAAGAAACTCGTAGGGAAGAAGAAGGATATTCGCGATGAAGGAGAAGGAGGTCTTGACAAAATGGTCAAACATCAGATGGATATGGATACCATTACGACCGCAATTATTGATAAATACTTTACACACAACCAAGGTCAGCGTATGGTGAAACATCAAATTGAATCATACAATGATTTCATTCTCAGAAAACTGGAGCAGATTATTGAGGGCTTTAATCCCATTGATATCTATCACGAGTATCTCCCACAACATGAACGCTTCAAGTATCACATGTGTATTGAAATAAAGAACCCTGTACTCAATAAGCCCATTATTTATGAAAAAGATGGAAGCACAAAGACCATGACACCGAATGATGCACGGCAAAGGAACTTTACTTACGCTGGAAACCTAAACGTAAATGTAAACATTCGTTGCGAAACATTTGATACTGAAACGGGCGAAATTCACGAAGATACAAAGCAGATTAACAGTGTGTATATTACCAAGTTGCCTATTATGGTCAAGTCTGCGTACTGTGTATTGAATGATATTATCGCAGAAGACGGTTCTGAATGCAAGTATGATTTCGGTGGATACTTTATTGTGAATGGAAATGAGAAGGTGGTTATTAGCCAAGACCGCATTGCCGAGAATAAAACATACGTCTTTCTGAATAACAAGGTATCCGCTTACTCCCACATGGCGGAGATCCGCTCGGTACAAGAGAACAAGCTCGGGGTACCCAAGGTGACATCTCTGAAGCTTAGTTCCAAGCCGAACCAGTTTGGGCGTACTATTCGTGCGAATATTCACCACATTAAGGCAGACGTGCCTATCTTTATCCTCTTTCGTGCCCTCGGCCTTACGAGTGATAAGGAGATTATTGAATACATTGTTCATGATATTGACGAGCCAAGAAATCAGATGATTATTAACAGTCTCCACGCATGTATTGATGAGGCGAGTGAGATCAAGTGCCAACGCGATGCACTGGAATACCTCTCACGTTATCTCAACATTAATGGATACCCCCGTGAATTCCTCTACAACAGTCTGGAACGCATGAAGATTTTGAAGAATATCCTGACACGGGAATTCCTCCCTCATGTAGGAGATGACTTTAAGAAGAAGGCACTGTATCTGGGGTACATGGTGAACAAACTCCTAAAGTGTTTCCTTGGATTGCGCGACTACGATGACCGCGATAGTTACATTAACAAACGCGTGGATACCCCGGGTATTCTTATCGCCAGTCTCTTCCGCCAGTATTATGGGAAAATGATTAAAGACATGAAGAATATGATTAACAAGGAGATTAATTACGGTGTCTGGAAGCGTACAAACCAATTCATCAATATTATCAATAAGACCAATATTAACAACAAAATTATTAAGCCAAATATCATTGAAAGTGGTATTCGTTATGCTCTCGCAACCGGTAACTGGGGAATTAAGAATAACAAGAATAAACAGGGGGTGGCTCAAGTACTCAATCGCATGACGTATCCTTCTACTCTCTCACACCTGCGTCGTATTAACACTCCCATTGAGAAGAGTGGAAAACTGGTACAACCGCGCAAGTTGCATCCTACACAATGGGGTGTTATCTGTCCATGCGAAACACCAGAAGGGGCATCTGTGGGGCTGGTAAAGAACATGGCGATGTCGGTTAATATTACGATTGCGTCAAATTCTGATAACATTTACGATATCCTTCTTGAAAACGGGGTAAAGCTATTTGATCCCAAGAATATTAGGGATATGTTCCACGAGACGAAGATTATTCTAAATGGTGATTTCATCGGCACACATACGAACCCTAAGAAACTCTATGATATTGTGCGACGCATGAAGCTGGAAGGATATATCAATATCTTTACTGGCATTGCGTGGAATATTCCGGAAAAGCAACTGGAGATTTGCACAGAGGGTGGTAGATGTTCGCGGCCGTTGTATGTCGTGGAAGAAGGGAATACCATTAGTATCAATAACGAGGTGATGGAATTACTGGAGAAACCGGACACGACGTGGGTGGATCTTATGCTAAAGAAACCTGGGTTGATTGAATTCGTAGATGTAGAAGAAAGTAACGTCAGTCTTATTGCTATGAATATGGAAACATTGGCGAAGAACCCCACAATGAAATATACCCACGCGGAAATCCATCCCAGTCTCATTCTTGGAGTACTTGCCAGTTGTATTCCCTTCTCTGACCACAACCAAGCACCGCGTAATTGTTACCAAGCATCACAGGGAAAACAGGCTCTCGGTGTTTATGCGTCAAACTACCGCAACCGATATGACACCATGGGTCATATTATGAACTATCCACAGAAACCGCTGGTCTCTACGATGATTTCAAAGTATATGAATAATGATTCGCTTCCGAGTGGCATTAACGCGATTGTGGCAATTGCAACATATACGGGGTTTAACCAAGAAGACGCAGTAATTATGAACCAATCAGCAGTGGACCGCGGACTTTACGTGACAACCTATCTGAAGACGTACAAAGAGCAGAACAACAAGAACCACTCCAACGGGGAAGAAGAGTTCTTTACCAAGCCGGTGAGTGACAATGGACCGAAGCGTCCCTTTAATTATGACAAGCTGGAAGATGACGGCTTTGTACAAGAGAACACGTATGTGAAAACGGGGGATGTGATTATTGGCAAATGTATGCCCACGAAGACGAAAACCGGTATTACCCACAAGGATAACAGTGTCTGTCTGAAGAATGGTGAAGCTGGTTTTGTAGACCGGAACTGTTACAATGACCGCTACTTTACCAATACCAATGGCGAGGGATACAATTTCTGTAAAGTGCGTATTCGCAGTCAGCGTGTACCAATGATTGGAGATAAGTTTAGTGCCAGGAGTGCACAAAAGGGAACGGTGGGAATGCTTTATCGCCAAGAGGATATGCCCTACACGGCAAATGGCATTGTTCCCGATCTTATTATGAACCCTCATGCCATTCCTTCTCGTATGACAATCGGGCAGCTATTGGAGTGTATTCTTGGTAAAGCATGTGTTACCGAGGGGAAGTACGGAGATGCCACCCCATTCAATAAGACGGATGTGGAAAAAATTGCCCAAGTACTGGAGGACCATGGCATGGAGCGTTATGGCAATGAGATTATGTACGATCCACGCACGGGACAACAGATGCAGTGTGATATCTTTATCGGTCCTACATTCTACCAGCGTCTTAAGCATATGGTTTTGGACAAGGTACACAGCAGAGGCAATGCGGGACCCGTGGTGATGTTGACGCGTCAACCGGCGGAGGGAAGGGCACGTGATGGTGGATTGCGTATTGGAGAGATGGAGCTGGAATGCAATTGGGCACACGGTATCTTCCAGTTCTTAAAGGAACGTTTGATGGAATGTTCGGACAACTACAGACTATTCACTTGCAAGAAATGCAATAATATGGCGGTTGTAAACCCCGATAAGAATATTTACAAATGCAATAACTGTAAAAACATTAATCACTTTGGCGAAGTGCGTATCCCCTATGCTTGTAAACTATTCTTGCAAGAAATTCAAACCATGGGTATTGGTGCCAAACTTATTACAAAAACATAGCTCTCTTGTGCCACAGCCCTACAATAAATTACAACAACTTGTTTTGTCTCCATATATAGACCATAATTGCTTTCTATTCTTCTCTTTTCTTTTATGGAAAAATAAAGTTCTTCGTAGATAACAAAACAAAGTAACTATTGGAAAATGAAACTGGACTTTTTTTCTGTTTCGAGAATTGCTCTTCTTCTTTTTGTTACGCTAATTGCTATATTCTTTATCATGGAAAGCAGAGATGATGCAGAAGAATCGGATGCAGAAGTGGAACCTTCAAAGGTGGTGGAAAAGTATGCCGAAGCGGACACTGCCGAAACGGCTGCCGCCCCAAAGAAAGACACACGCTCTGTTTCGGACATTGAAAAACGCATCAAGTATGCCTACGAGCAAATGTACAATATGGCACCCTCTACCGATGAATTGAACTTTTACGTAGCCTACGCAACATCCAAGAAGCTCACCGATGCGGATTTGCGAGATGTAATCAGTACCACGGCACCAACGCTTCGTAAAAGTTTAAGTGTTAATAATCTTTATACTGCAAGTTTAAAGGTAATCGGAACAGAGGCCATCGTGTTTAAATTGTTTGACGAATATCTGGAACGCAGCCCCAGTCGCGGAGAACTTTATAAGTACAGTCTTATGTTGAAGAAGGGAGAGAATGGTTTTAATGAAGAGAAATTTAAACAACTTCTTCTGACATCAGAAGAATATCAGCGTATTCAAAAACTACAGAGTAACCGTGCATTTGTGGGGCTTCGCGGAGACATCACGGATCGCCAAGTATCTATGGATATTATGGAAATCTATGAAGCCCTTACTGGTAATCAGTACATTGATGAAGTAACAATGGCTTTCTTGAAGAAGAAGTATTCAGAGGTGGAGTTTGATAAGAACAAGATGAGGGCATTTATTCTAAATTTCGTATTGGACAAGAAGATTGATGCATCAGAAGAAACCCTTAAGAAAAAGTTGGACGAACTAAAGGCACGACAGGCCGCGGTGGAGAAGGAAAAGGAAGCACTCCAATCTACAGAAACTTCTTCCAAAGAAGAAATGGTTAATTTCCTTGGCGGCGAAATCAAAAAGACGAACCAAGAACTCGTAGATAACATGAGCAAAGGGGGGTCGGTACAAATGCCTTATTACGCTTCCAGTGGTGCAAAGACGGCGGCCTACATAAATGAAAGGGGTGTGCAACACCTCAAGAATGTTTGCGAGAGAAACAAGGCCTTTTGGAGTGCCGAAGAAGAGATGGCAGGTACAGCCGGTGACAAGGCCACCAATAAGACCGCCGACAAAGATATGATATTGATGGACGGCTTAGAATGGACGGTACCGATGCGGGTTCCACCTGTTTGTGTAGGTGGTGCGAATAATTACAATCCCAGTGTGGAACAAACCGCACTTATCGGAACACTTCTTTCGGACTCCAAGAGTACATCTGTAGGCTCCATTCTCCCGAAAAATCCTCCCGTTTAATACATGGCGACATAAGGAGGAGGCTGGCGTAATGATATTTTATTTTTTAACCGAAGACCACTTAAACAGGTATTGAGAATATATATTAACTCTGCTTTACCAGCATATATCGCTCGTACAGCCTATTTTATATACAAGACAAGAACACATACATACAAGATGACAACCAACGCTAAAAACACACCCAAAGTGTGTCTGCATTGCCCCAACTGTGCATACACTACAGATTATGTGGCGAGAATGACGCGCCATCTGGACCGCAAACTTACATGTTATAAAGTGAGCAGCGGAAAAGAGTACGTGAATATTACCGAAGACGTGAAAAATCAAGTACTTGCTGGAAAATTGGTACAAGGAGGACCTCTTGTCAAGAAGAGCACAGTGGCTTCCTCTGCAACAAAGAAGCTGGTAATGAAAAAGAATGGCGAAGTAGATGTGAAAAAGGTGGCTCCCAATGCCAGAAAGAGTATGTCTACCAGCACGTCTTCTGCTTCTATCCGCTCTCTTGTTTCTGCATACAATACCAATAATATTTCCAACGGAGAACTTGTAGAAAAAAAGAAGAAGAAAACGGTTAGTATTACTAAAAAGAAAACTCCTGTTACTATCGCTGAAGAAGCAATTGCAGCAATTTCTAACGCCCCTCTTGAAAAGAAGACAACGAAAACACTCCCTCAAGAAAAGATTAAGGATGAAAATAATATTGATATCAAACAATGTGTCGCAGCCCCCGCCCGTCTTTCCCTTGAAGGCTTTGTAGATTACGATAGTGATGATGGAAGAAAAAAAAGAAAGGTGCGACCAAACATGGATATTATCAAAGAAAAGTCTTCTCCGCGTGTAAAAGAGTGTGGTGTAGGTTGCGACGATAATCATTCCGACAATGAATACGAAGATGTTATAGAAGAGAGAAGCGATTTTGATTTCATGGAAGATGAATTCGGAGATGAACAGAAACAACACAAGAGAGGGAAATCAGCTTCTAAAAAACCAAAGATGGCAGAAGCATCTACACAAACCCCGGGTTCGGCGGACGACGACCGTCTCCCACAGAAAGAGCTATCCGCAAAAGAGGTACCTACACTTCATGATATTATCCGTTATTTCAAAGTAGATGCCTTCATTCAACGTCTTGACCCCGAAACAAAAATGAGCATTCTAAATGTAGGTCATACCGTTGATTTTGAGGATGTCATTGAAAAGAAATATGATACCATTCATACACGTCTTGAACAATTAAAATACAAGCAATACACTATCAATATGGATGATTTCAAAGAGATCGTACGGGATTCCATTATCTTTACTACAGACAATATCAACATGACAAACTTACCAAGTATCCCCCCTATGAACAAGAACTCTGTGAACGACAGCACTCCATTTGCAGAAACGGACGACGATGATGAAGAAGACGATAATGTAGTTCCCACGGACCCCCTACAAATGATGTGCATGTACTATGACAAACGCACAAATAGAGTATACTTTTACAATAATGAAGATTGGATTTCAATGAATGTAAAGACGGCAACAAAGACCATTCTTGAAAACCTACAGTCGTCTTACTTCAATGTATACGAGGAGTATCTTAATACAAAAACAGATAAATACTTTGACAGTCCTCCTACGGTGAAATACGCACTAAAGAATGCCCTTGCCAACTACTATCAATTTGTGGAGTTCTTTAACCTCACGCCTATGAATGAACAAAGATATGCATACTACATGGACATGGTAAAGACAAACAAAAAGAAACAAAAGGAGGAATATCACGCCATGATACATAACATTATCACTACCACGGGTGCGAAGAACATGGAACTTTTCAACAGGGAGTATCTTAAGCGTCTACAGAAAGACCATACCCTCCGCAATCGCTTTTGGCAACACTTCTCTCTGGAACCATAAAATCCAATGAGCTTACGCATACGCAAACAATGCAATAAAATAAAAACAAAAGATAATAAGTTTTGGTGTTGGTGTTGGCGTCGGTGTTGGTGTTGGCCGTTACGAATGAGGAATGGATAGTTTTTCAAGAGCCGCCTTGGAGGCATTATTTTCCGCATCTTTCTTACTCCCCCCTTCTCCAATTGCAATTAATCCATCGTTCTGGTCCTTAAGAGCTACTTTAAATACCTTGCGATGATTTTGAACGGTGATGTCTGTTTCCACGAAACGGGGCACATAACCCATATTTGCTCTGAAATATTTTAGAAGAGTATCCTTGTAGTTATTATTTTTCTTAATCAACTCAGCGAAATCAATATTGCTTTCCAACATATTTACAATCCATTCACTCGCATTTTCATCTCCATCGGTCGCTTGTTTTCCACCTTCCATGTGATCCATATAAATTGCCCCAATAAATGCCTCTAATACATCCTCAAGAATACTGGTGATGTTTCTTCCATTGCTCTCTTCAATTTGATGGGAGATAATGAGATACTTTTGAAACCCAATATCTTTGGACAACTTTGAGAGCATCTTTCCATTCACCAGTTTGGTTCGCATACGCGTATAGAAGCCTTCGTTTTGTTCTGGATATCTTTCCACCAAATAGGTTGCTACTACTTTGCTCAAGATGGCATCGCCAATGAATTCCAATACTTCATAACTTTCCTCTTGAAGCGGTAGACAACCATCTGGGCATTTTGTATTGCCATTGTGAAAGTTCTCATTTTTTCTGGTACAATAAGACTTATGAACGAAAGCACATCTATAGCGATCAATATTATAAAAGGTATTTACACCAAAGCGTTGGAGAAACTCCAAGAGTTCTTCATCCGTCATAACAATATTTAGTGGATTAAAGGGAAGGTCCGTAATTTCCTCTTCGTTTGCGACACCCATCCTCGCATCATTCTCCGTCATTTCGTAAAAGATATGTCTGTAGATTTGCAATAGCGGTAGTAGATATTCTGCGACCGCCACCACCAACGGCTTTCGTTGTAGTACTATTCATAAGTTTCATTTCTTTAAGCTGTTTCAATTTTTCATCGTCTTTTAGAGCATCAATTAGTTCTTCCATCGTAGGATATACGGTTGCAATTGCTTCCGCCGTTTTTATTGACACAGATGGAATTTGCACCAAGAGGTTGTAGAAACATGCAGTTTTCTTATGATCCACGACGGGTTGTACGACGCGAGAGCTATCGTACATCACTTCCGTTTGTACCGTCGGCTCAGTCTTTGTATGGAGAGAAACCGTCGCAGTACTACGTTTTCCATTCACCAATGTCTCTCTAAATGCATCGGTGGCATTCTGAGAAGACATCCCCTGTTGTTTTTCAGAGATAACACGCTTCCAGATATCCATAATAAGAAAGGCCGTCTCTTCCACATTCTTAGTAAAGAATACACCAATCTTATCACGCAAACGCGTATTCGTAATGGCACCGTGAATGATTTTATCTTCTTTCCGCGTAGATGTAATAGAAGGCACCGTCCCTTCTATAATATAATACACACGCGATGCCCCATACATATCTATCATACGGGCTTTCTGACCACGATAACGCCCATCTTTTACAGATGCCAATAAATCAGAGATGGTCTTTCTCTCCATCACAATTACGGGTTCATCCCCGCGATGTATTTGAATATCACCGTGTTCAAGATTGGAATACTCCGGTGTAATGTCACCAAAGGAAGATACTTTGGCACCGGACCAGACATCCTTGAGTTTGGTTTCGCGGTGATCTATACAAAGACGATATGCCATAGTCCGTTATGCTATGCAATAATATGCATATAATGTACCATTTCTCTAAGCGTTTTTGTTTTATCGTCTGTAGAATTTCTAATCAAAGAATAAATACAAGGGAACGCACCATGGTAGTCTCTGAAGGTGAAAAGAAAAAGAAGACAGTTGTGAAAAAGAAAGGGGAAGTAACTAAGAAGACGGAAACATCGGGAATAAAGAAAGAGAGCCAAAATGCCATGGCGGACGCTGCCATGGAAACTCCCTATAAGATTGATAGGCTTATTGACCAATGGGTACTTCCTAACCGTGCAAAATTCACTACATGGCTTGATACCGCATTCGCCCCTCGGAAAATGAAAAAGGTTGGAAAACGCGAGAAAGAGATGGGTGTAGACATGTTCCCCCACCAATCCTTTATTAAAGACTATCTACAGTACCAAAGTCCTTATCGTGGCCTTCTTCTTTATCACGGACTGGGTACTGGTAAATCATGTAGTTCCATTGCTGCCGCCGAGATGCTTTATAACCACATGGATGTTATTATTATGATACCCGCCAGTCTCCGCGATAACTACGTAAACGAGATTAAGAAATGTGGCCGTGACCTTTTCCAGATGCAACAAAACTGGGTCTTCATTCCCAAAGAGGATGTCTCTGAGTACGTATATCAAACCTTGAAAGTAAAGGAACTCCCCACATTTGTCAAGAGTAAAAAGGGACTATGGCTCCCCGACCCCGAAAAGACACCCGTCTCTAAACCGTTTGCAAAACTCACAGGAGACGAACAACAAGCAATCCAAGCACAGATGGACTTCATTGCTCGTAAACGTTTTCAGTACATAAACTTCAATGGTATGACGCGCAAACATATAGAAGAACTGACGAAAGGTGGACAAAACCCCTTTGATAATAAATGTATTATTATTGACGAAGTTCACAACCTCGTCTCCCGCATATCAAATAACCGCATTATCGGCGGAGCCATTTACAAGCTCCTTCTGAATGCAAAAGGTGCCAAAATCATTTGTCTCTCGGGAACCCCTATTATCAACTATCCCCATGAAATCGCCTACCTCATCAACATTGTTACAGGGAAACGCGAAGTATATGAAATCAAAACGAAGGGAGATACATTATTTACCCAAGATGCCATTGAAAAGATGATAGCGAAAGACCATTTTATTGACACTTATACTGTAGCACCCAATGGACACAAGGTATATCTTTCTCTCCTTCCTTATGGGTTCCATTACACAAGTCGTGATGATACACTGGTGCAACGCATTCCCGAAGATGCTGGGGCAGATGTGAAATATCCCAAGGATGCAAAGAAGTACATACGCGAACTATTTAGCAGCGAAGGATTGAAAATCCACAACACCATTGTGGTAAAAGAAAGCTTGGCACTTCCCACAAAAGAAGAGGAGTTTGTAAAATACTTTGTAAACTTTGCCACAAACCACATGGAAAATTCCCACCTCTTTATGCGTCGTATCATGGGTTCCATTTCATTCTATAGTACATACAATCCGGATCTCTATCCATCTGTAGAAACACATGAAGTAGCTCTTCCCATGAATGACAGTATGTTTACCATCTACGAAAAGAAACGTTTGCAGGAGAGACGACAAGAAAACAAGCGGAAGGGTGGCAAAGGGGGAAATGTTTTCCACAGTTCAGGACAAGTGTATCGTTTCTACTCTCGCGCTCTCTGCAACTTTGTATTCCCCTCTAAAATCAAGCGTCCCTTCCCAAGCAACATGAAATACATGAAGAAAGAGATTGATATCATGGATGAAGAAGAAAACCTCATGAAGGAAGAGGGGGTCGGTGAAGAAGAAACCAAGAAACCCACAAAGAAATCAGACATGGCGAAAGAGTACATACAACAAATTGATGATGCTCTCCAAGCATTATATGAAAGTGACGTGTTGGAACTGAAAAACTTGGGGAAATATAGCCCAAAGATGAAAACCATTGTACAACACCTCTCTGAACTACGCGGGTGTGGCATGGTCTATTCCCAATTCCGTAAAGTAGAGGGCCTCGGTATTCTTGCTCTGGCTCTTCAGAAACGCGGCTTTGTACCATTTAAAATTAAGCGTACGGAACATGGGTCCTGGGACATAGATATGCCCGAAGAAGACTGGGGAAAGCCAAAATATGTTATCTTTACCGGTAGCGACGAAGAAACACGCATTCTACTCAAGATATTCAACAGCGAAATGGATGCCATACCTGCACCCATTCGCGAAAAGCTTCCTCTTATTGCCAAAGCATCTGGGGCAGCCATCCCCGAGAAGGAGCCACTTAATACACGCGGTGACATTATTCGGGTTATGATGATTACGCAATCTGGTGCCGAGGGTATCTCTCTTAAGAATGTACGTCAGGTACACATCATGGAACCTTATTGGAATAGTATCCGCACTGACCAAGTTGTAGGACGTGCAGTGCGTACACGTTCTCACATTGATTTACCTCCAAAAGAACGCCATGTGGATGTGTATATGTACCACATGACCTTTACAGAAAAACAAAAAGAGACCTCGGTAACCATCAAGCGTCAAGACAAGTCTATGACTTCTGATGAATATATTTATAACATTGCAAAGACAAAGGCAACTATTATTGATGAGTTCCTTGATGCTATGAAGACCGCAAGTGTCGACTGTGCTATGAATGCCCCCACTGGCACGACATGCCTTCGTCTTCCCAACAACATTAGTACCAAAGAAATCATTGTTAAAGAAGACATAAATGACGAGCTTCTCAACTCTCAGTACAAAAAGAAACTACTCATGACACAATGGAAAGCCACGGTATATATTACCAAGAAAGGGGAATTCATGGTACGCACGGATACAAATGAAGTATACGACTACCGTATTTACATAGAGACCGGTCGTCTTGTAAAACTGGGTATCATGAATATCGCCAGTGATAGCACTGGGAAACACGCAACCTATACCATAATGACAAACGGCTAAAAAAAGATTGTTAACTGCGTTGTGTAAAAAGATTGGTACTTTGATGACCTACGTCTGCTTCGCGTGTAACAAGGTTCATGGAAATACTGTGTTGAAGGGAAAGGTTCATTATGACACCATTGGTATCCGTGGTAGTCTCGTAATCTATAGTATTGTTGTAATTATTTAGTGCGGTAATAGCATCTGTATCAACATTAAAAGACCCCTGTTTTTTATCAAATACACCCAGCGTCTGGATGTAGAAAGAGCGGTAGTAGCCATTTTCATTTGCGGTGCCAAGTTCCAGTACTTCATGACCTTCTGGTCGGTTGATAAAGTTAACGAGATCTTGGTGTAATGGTCCCGTAAATCCTTTCAGTACTACAGTGTCTCCTACGTAATATTCATTGCGGTCAAAGTACTCATCGGAAACAATGGCAAGATAGTTTGCATTAAATACTTCATAATCTATCTTGAAAATCTTGTAGGCATCATAACTGTCATTCAGAAGCTGACCCGTAGGCCTCACCAATGACATCGTCAATCGGGGCATGGAAGAAAGCGGCGAGGGATAGAAAAGCTTGGTTTCTCCCTGCATGGGCTTTAGAATAAGGAAACTGCGTCCATTGGGTGTACAGTACTTTTTATCAAAGATGAGTTTACAGAAGCTACGGCGGGAGATATCATTTGTGCCGTCATATACATTTCCGAACTCTTCAATGATAAGATGGAGATAGGGATGTGCGAAGCTAAAATCATAATTGTAATTCGGCTTTTGTGTTTCCGCCGTCCACTTTAGGTTAATCTCCTCGGGAATAATCACATTGGCGACACATACTTCTGTAATGTCGCGGTACCTCCTCTGAAAGTCTGTGGAAAACGAGATGGAATATTGGTAACGTTTGGGGTAGAATTCCCAGTCGCGGTCACTGCTATTGATTGTCATGTATTTCTTTACATTGCGAAGTCCCACCTGTGGGGGGAGAATTTCTTGACGCGACGTTTTAATTTTCTCCAGAGAGACATTGACATTGTCGGAGGCAGCATCGGTTTGCCCATCTCTGTCTTTTCTGTCAGACGCTGTAGTATCGGGTACAGAAGACACGGAAGCACGGTAAAGAGCCTGGTTATCTACAATATCCGCAGATGCCATTTGTTGTTGCGTTTGGATATCTTCGTCCATGCGACGGATCATACTGGTACCAGAGGATAATACATCTTCTTCCACCGGCTTCATCTTTTGCTTAAATGCTTCCTCAGTTTGCTTACGGGCATTTTCTAATTCGGCGAGTTTTGCCATGAATTCGGATGCACTCTCACTACTCACCTTCTCTGGTTCTTTCATGAGCTTAGGATCAGGGGTTTCCCTACGAGGCTCTCTCTCCATCTTAAGGGTATTCATGGACGTTTCCAAGTTTTGTACTGCATTTTGTGGAGCATTTTCAAATGCATCTTCTTTTACGGTGGTACTGTGAGGGCGTACAATTTCATCAATGACAACTCTACGGTCTTTGTATATATCACTATCACGTAAGACTTGAGATTGTTGAGGGGTTTCTGATTGTGGTTGTGCTTGTTTCATGTACATATTCTTTACTTGACCCAATACGGTGATATTCTTTTTATCAAGAGTATACTGCGGGTTTTCTGAATGTACTGTTTTCATTGCTGTAAAAACATCTTTCCGCAATTGCATGACCCTCTCGTTATCACGAAATACAATTTGATAGTTCTCTTTCATATATTCTTGAAAGATTTGCACAAGGGTTTCAATATTCTTCTTTGTAAAAAACTGGTCATCCATAGTTGCAATGCCACCACCACGTTTAGACATCTTATTATTATCCCTCCATATTAAAAAAACTGAAAATGGACGTAAGAAACAATTATTATGCCAACTTTTCTTCCCCAGGGAGTGCGTTGCAAACAACACGTCCAGTAATTGTCCCCCCGAAAACGGTACCCACGGAAACCACGGGGAAGCGTTACACGCGTATTGTTATAGATAGCAAAGACCGCGAGACATCCAAGTATCCCAATGTAGCGGAATACGATTACAACTTGGATGAAGAAATTGATGACGTATTAGCTGTGGAACTCATCTCTCTTCACATTCCCTTCTCTATGTATATGATTAACCAGTACTTTGATAGTTTAAAAATATGGAATGCAGGGCAACTTATCACAGTTAAACTAACCCATGGGGATTATACAGAGACCACGTTTGCACAGATGTTAACATCGGTACTTACAGCACAAGCCCCGAAAGCGAAATTATCTGTAACTTACAATGCCACAAAGGATAAGTTTATTTTCCAAGGCAATGATGGATCATATAGTTTTGATTTTACGGGTTCGGAACTGAATTCGCTACATGAACTCCTCGGGTTTAAGAAGGGTGTTATGTATAACTCAGATGCCGCTACACAAATAGAACCGCCCTATCGTAAAAACTTCAATTTCAATAATTACATCATCATGACACTCAAAGATGCCCAATATATCAAAAGCAATGGGAAATACTTAAACAATGCCCTCGCGGTTATTCCCAAGCCAAATAGCGGCACCCAGTTGATATCCGAAGATAATAGTATTATAAAAGTATACAATCCCCCCATCCCACGTCTTAGCAAACTCTCTTTCCGTTTTACAGACCGCTACGGGAACCTCTATGACTTTCAAAATTTAGACCACCGCATTGAACTGGAGTTTACAAGTCATAGATACAAGAAAAAATACACTACCTGATAGTTGTCGTGTGCAAAATTTGAAGCCATGGATGGGTATTATGATACCACGAAAATACAAAGCTAATGATGTGCGTATGCTGTGGAGAGTAGAAATAAAAGGTATATATAACAGACGGACAACCTCAGATAGCACTATGACATCTCTAAAAAAACAACAAAACCTCTTAGATCTAATATTCTTTTTAGTAGAAAATGCAACATGTGATTACGGGGGCATGTGGCTATGTAACCGTGTTTGTATGTGTTGCAATGAGACCTTTTTATGGAAAGGAGTATCTGCATTTAAATATGACCCGAGGAAGAATGAATTTGCCAGTCTCTGTTGGAATGGATACCAACGTCGTCCCGTTGTAGATATTTGTAATACATGTCTATCCATTTATTATCACGAAGCCTGTGAATTTGTGAGAGAAATAAAAGATGGCAACGTGAATATCAATCGGTTGGTACACTATCTCATAAAAAATCACAGCCCTGATATCTACAAGATGATAGAGATTATGGAAACGAAGCCTATAAAAAAAGAACTAAAATATAGCAATAGTCATCCCGACATGGAATATTGTAGTATACCACAAAAAGAAAACACACCCATAACAAAAACAAAAGTGGAGTTTAGTATTCCCCCTGCACTACATTCCGTGTTGGAAGTTCTTGCAGAAGAGGTATCTGTCTTTGTAGAAAAAAATAAATACCGACAAGATATTGCAGAATTTACAGATATCGGTTGATACCACCCACATTTGCAAGGCCTTTCCCATCAAAAGATAAATGACCATGGACACACCACCTTCTTGTATGTGTAGTGATGAATAATATCATTTGCGTCATCATTTCGATAAATATATGCGATAAGTTGTTCCACGTCTGTGTTTTTGAAGATATCATCACGGTGTGCCCAAGTTTTTAATTTTTTTGTGAGACCCGCACGACCTCTTACCCAACTGTAATGATGGAACATGGGTTCTCCTGTGGCACTTTTTACCATGCGATATTGTTGTGGTTTTGCTACTGCTAAGATGCCATCTCTCTCAAGATCGTGGAAGACACTGTCCTCTGTAATCATATCAGTATGGATCATAAGAATGCTGTCTTCAAATACTGTGGATTGATTTGTCTCATTCTTAAAGTACCAATAATTTGCAAACTTAAAAGAGTGTGTTGGTGGCAACATCAATGTATAGCCTTTTTCGTCCCGAGAACTAAGACGCGATGCCCAATCCATAAACATATCCGCTACCGGAATTTCATCCGCGTCCAAGAATAGTACCCAGTCTATGGTTCCCTTCTCTGATGCAGCCTGTTCCTCAATGGCACGATATCCCTTCCAACGAGCAAGATTACACCAATAAGCAGTGGGTCTCTGAACTACGCCACGCATTTTATAAAGATCGGTCGCCACATCTACAGAATAAGGTACGTACTTTACATGGGGGTACTTCCGGCGGATATTTTCCAGAAGGTAAGTTGTATCCTCAGGAGTTCCATCATACATGTGATCTCCATACGCCACACTAATGTAAGGAGAAATTCGTGAACATTCGCGGATCAAACTATCAATGAATGCTTTTTCATTAGAACAATAATTAATAACAATGCCCAGATTGGTTACTGGTCCTTGTCCGCGTGTCTCGTCTTGAGTATTCATGCCGTGCAAACAAGACCTCTGGTTTATATTAACAGTAATACTTTCATGTCTTATATGCTTTGTTTGACAGAGCAAGTGGTTGTAGAGTACATTCATGTGTTTCTGGGGCGGTAAATAACACTGCGAATGGCATGTATACCATCATCTTTGTGCATTCGTTTACATATTTCATCAAAGGGGATTTCTTTGAGGCACTGGCTAATAAAGACGATGCTGAACATGCCACATTCTGTATTCTTGTACTGTTTTTGATGGACGTTTTCTTTTACGACGAATTTTTTACTGGAAGATGCGGAATAAGAGGGTGATTGGCGAACTTGTTCTTGCACCTGGGTCATAAAACGCTTTACTTCTGGGGGTGCGGGATGTGCCGTGCTGTCGTAGTAAAAAATGCCGTAATTGGGTGAAGAAACACGGAGGTCACAATAAATGCTTACCCAGTGAGAGCCACTTTGATAATGTTTATCTAAATTTAGTACGATTGCAAAACGCCGCTTCCCTTTTTCAAGAACATCTTTATGAATGTCAAATGTACATAAGCTCTCTCCAATACAAGTGCCATCTGTATATCTCTCTTGAAAATCAATGGGATAAACCCCAGTGAACATGAAGTTTGTTATGCGTTCTTCATACTGCTTTAGTACATACAATATATCATACGTGTTTAGCCATTGGCGGGGATTTACATTCCATTCTTTGGGTTTTGGTGGTCGGAAAGCTTGTTTTGCCAATGTAGAAGCACGTTTTACCAATGCTTTATCTACCCAACAATACTCTTTATCCCCGCATTCATTTTTGAACGTCTCCATAATCTCCCGATGGAGTATTTCCTTGGGCTTATTTCCTATTTTAATATTTTTCTGGTACTTAACGTTGATGTCTTTGGCTATTTGCACCAACTCTGATTTCTTAAAACAGCTGCGGGTACGTAATCCTTCTTCGTGTCTTGCAGGAGAACAATACGTTATCTCTGCATTATTTATCGGTGTTGTTGGGGGGCGTTTGGGCATCTTATGATAAGATTTCTATAATATTGAAAGATAAAACATAGTTAGATAGTATCCGTTGTTTTTGTTATCATCGTGGTTAAAATGTTATATGATGGTAAACAAACAATGCGGTGGCAATGGTTTTTTGGTAAAACCCCTGTGGAAAGTAAAAAAGGAGTATCACCACAGACGGAAACAGCAACCGAGAAATCATTGTCACCATCTGATAGTGCAAAGATAGCCATGATGCAAAACCAGATATCTAATTTGAGACAGGAGATATATCAAATAAAACAACGAATGCGTAAATCAATGCCCACCATAAACGAACTTTCTCATGTTTATAAAAGAACAGAACAGAACACCAGTCTTTATCATAATTATAGTGCACCAGATACATACATACAAGCACGACATAACAATTATCAAAAGACTGGAACACTCTCCGGTATTCCTATAAGACGGCCTCTCCCTTCATCAAACGAACAAGAGCCCCGTGCAGAAAACATCACATCTTTCCCTACTTTGGATCAAGTTTTGAACTATCATATTACAACAGAACAAACCGTGGGGTCTTCTCGCAAACGTTCAGACTACAATAAAACATCTGAACATTTTGAAGACAACGCCAAAGACAACGCCAACGCCAACGACAACGCCAATGAATAACTTCCTACTTTTTAAGTGACACAAATCCATCGGACGCCGTGGACATGTATCACACAAATATGTAACATACTCCCCATGCTCTCGATGTTTTTATTCGGTTAAAATTATCATTTTTAATCGGTGTAAAAGCAAATTAAAAATTGATGACAAGGATATAAAAATAAACCTGTCATAGTAAATTAAGCATGGAAGGTTCACAAATGCCTTCAAGTGAACATACTATTTCAACAAACGTAACAAATAATCAGCAAGGGGCTGGAGAAGTACCGCCTAATTTTAACACGCCTGTAAAGATTTTGCCCGACAATATGGCGGCTGCTGGTCGTTCCGGTGTCTCAGGTGCTTCCGGAAGCACTACACGTGCTTCTGCTACCAAGAGATTTTGCGACTATATTTCTCAGTTCCGCGTAGAAAAGGGGTGCGAATTTACACATACGTCTCTTGGATACCCTAAGGGAGCATTTTACATCTCAGGAGATGAACTGGAAAACTTTATGGTAAATTATGAAAATGCTTTCCTCAATAAAGAAGACTTGTATTTAACGGAAAAGCACCGTGAACTTTCTCCCGTATTGATTGATTTGGATTTCCGGTTCCAACCGACAGACGATGTACCGAAAAGAGAATACACACGCGAACAAATCCAAAAAGTGGTAGAAGCGTATGCCAGTGTTTTACACAACTACATTGTTACCGATGAAACCACTACCATGACCGCATACGTCATGGAGAAAAGTGGACCCGCCCTGACAGAGAGTGGTTCCCTCAAGATCGTAAAAGATGGGGTGCATATCATGTTTCCCGATGTCATCACAAAACCATCTGTCCAACTTATTGTTCGTAAAAAGGTCATACCCATGGTGAAAGACATCCTCAAAGACCTTCCTCTAAAGAACAAGATTGAAGATGTGGTTGATGAAGCCGTAATCTACAAGAACAACTGGTTTATGTATGGTAGCAAAAAGGAGGGCGGTGAGCCTTATCTTGCGACCTACAAAATTGTGTGTACGGGCACCGGAAAGACAATGACCATGACAGAGCAACCCATTGATGTATTGCCCGTGGATATGGTACGTCTCTTCTCTATTCGCAATAAATACATTGCCACCCCTCTCTTGGTAGAATGTCGCGATGAAATAGCTCAGTTTGAAAAAGAGAGCATTCTCAAGAAGATTAACAAGACCCGCGGGAGCCGCAAGAACAACACGGTACACGTATGCGAGAACTTGGAGTATGTAAAGAACGTCGTAGAATGTCTGGGCAAGGAAAGGGCAGAGGATCGTAATGAATGGATGCGTGTGGGGTGGTGTCTACGTAACATTGATGATCGCCTCCTGGAAGACTGGGACAAATTTAGTCAGCTCAGTGAAAAATACAAGGCGGGGGAATGCGAACGCCATTGGAATTACATGCGGGAAGGTGGTCTTGGTATTGGGTCTCTGGTGATGTGGGCACGTAAAGACAATCCCGAGAAATTCCAAGAGATCCAAGACCGTGATTTGGATGCTCTTATTCGCAGTAGTAGGAGTGGCACACACCATGATATCGCCAAGGTGGTACACTTCCTCTATCGCTATGACTATGCATGTGCATCTTACAAGCAGAACGTATGGTATGAGTTTGTGGATCACAAGTGGAAGGAATGCGACTCGGGGCATTCGCTGAGGAGCAAGTTGAGCAAAGATGTTTCTACTATCTATTATCGTTACGCAGCTAAGTATAACGCTCTTGCCGCAAATACAGATGAAGAAGACGCAGTTGATCGCGCCGCCACTACTGCCAAGGAATTGAATGCGATTGCCTTGAAGCTCAAGACCACAGCGTTCAAGGACAATATTATCAAGGAGTGTAAGGAACTATTCTATGTACCCAAGTTTGAAGAGAAGTTGGATGACTACTGTCATCTTATCGGCTTTAAGAATGGTGTTTACGACCTGGATGAACTTGAATTCCGTGAGGGTCGCCCCGATGACTTCATCTCTTTCAGTACAAACATTAACTATGTGCCTTATGATGAGACCCACCCGCACCAACTTGAAATGATGGAGAGCATCCGCAAGATTTTGATGGATGAAGATATCCGCAAGTACGTCCTCCTGATGTTGGCAAGTTGCTTGAATGGTAATGTACGCGAAGAGAAGTTCCATATTTGGACGGGAGTGGGTGCTAACGGGAAGTCAAAGATTATTGAACTGTTTGAGAGTGCTTTCGGGGATTACTGTGTGAAGCTCCCTGTGACCCTGTTGACACAGAAACGTGGATCTTCCAGTGCCGCCAGTCCAGAATTGGCACGTACCAAGGGGAAGCGATTTGCTGTACTTCAGGAACCGGATGATGATGAGAAGCTCTACGTGGGTCAGATGAAGGAATATACAGGTGGTGACAAGATTATGACCCGAGCTCTTTTCAAGGACCCCATTGAATTCAAGCCGAGGTTCAAGATGATCCTGGTATGCAACCACTTGCCACACATCAATGCAGATGACGATGGCACATGGCGTCGTCTTCGTGTGGTAGAATACACCTCTAAATTTACATTGACACCTGACCCAGCAAAGAAGAATGAACACATGATGGATATGGATCTCTCCTCTAAGTTTGAATGCTGGAAAGAGCACTTCATGGCACTTCTGATTGAATACTATAAAATGTATATGCAAGAGGGGATTATGGAGCCGAAGGCGGTGTTGCACTGTACTGAAGAATACAAGAAGGAGAATAATGTGTTTGCCGAGTTTGTGGAAAGTGAATTGGAGAAGGAAGACCGTGGGTTCGTGTCGGTTACGGAACTCTATAACAAATTCCAATACTGGGTGAAAGAAAATGCGACACACTTCAAGGCAACGAAGAAGGCATTTAACACGAGTCTCACGAAAATCATGGGTAAGACATCGAAATACATGAAGGTAGAAGGATGGAAGGGTTATAGTTTCAAGAGTGCCTTTGGTGAAGCCGAAGAAGAAGAGTTGTGATCTTCCTAAAGAAAAATTTGAAGTTTAGAAAACATTGTCTTGTTTTTATTTACAATAACAAAGTCCCTGCACGTTATTACACGTTTCCAAATATCTTACTAACAAGTAAATAAACACACGTGTGGGTAAATATGGATGTTGAAAAGATTACACGGAGCTTCCAAACCATTTTGGAGATGCTTACAGATAGAGGCATAGACAATGGCAATGTAAGTACAAAACATGTACAAGATGTGCTTCAAGTGGATAACTTGAAACCCGTTATTGAAATCCTGCTACCCTCTCAAACAAAAATTATTTACTATACCCTCCCTAAGTTTAAATGGGCGGAAGTGAAGAAGTATTTTGACGACGAGACACCATTTGCTCTCTATATTTTGGTAACGAATGATGACATTACGAGTAACAATATGAAAACCATAAATACACTTGGTCTAAACATTGAATGCTACAAGGTAAAGACGTTGCAGTTTAATATTACGAAACATGAATTGGTCCCGAAACACGAAGTGATTCGTGATCAAGAAGAGATTGCAAGACTTGTAGAGAAGTACAATGTAAAGAGTAAGTTCCAATTCCCAGTCATTCTTAAGAGTGACCCAATCGCAAAATATTATGCTATTAAGAGTGGGGAAATGGTTAAAGTAACACGGCCCAGTCCTACAGCGGGAACATATATTGCTTACCGTTGTTGTGTATAGTACGATGATACCACGCTTACATTAATCGTAACACTATTATTATCTTTCTTTTTGTTATTGATCACAGAAATAGTCTTCTCATTTGGGCAAAATAAAATATCCGATACTATTAAAATGTCGTCAGATTATGATACAGAGCTTCGGATGCTGTATGGTTCCTCCAATGTATATGACATACCAGAAGCATTAAAAAGGTTTTATGCAACCGATACTAAAGTAGTAGATACAAATAAATATGCCGTCCCCATCTCCAGTGTCAACTTTAATTTTGAAATGAGTTTTGATGTAGACAAGTACTTGGAACGCCTTGGAAAGGTACCGGAATTCCCCAAAGACAAAGAAGATAAGATGTTCCTTGCAACCATAGGTACTTCCAAGACGAACTATACACCATCACCTTCGGAGAATACATCTACCTCTAATAATGGTTCGGCGTCCGCAGCAACAATAAACTTGCAAGAACAGATACGCAAAAACTCATATTCTGGTGACCCCATGACGAATCAGATCTCTCTAAACATTGTGGAAACCAGTACATCCACGCCGAAAGAGTTGAAGGGACGCATGATTGCAGGTATTAAAGATGCGGTTGATGCTTATATCCAAATTCTTGGAGGGGGAGATGTAAACGAATATCTTAAGAGTGCATCGCATACGGAATTTGATCGCTACTTCGGTGCTATTTATCAGGGAGCTACGTCGGTATACTTCGAAGATGCTCGTACTCGTCTACGCAAAGATACCACCAAAAACTTTGACAATATTCAAAACGTTACTCAGAGGCAACAGGCGAAAGAGTCACAACGCATTCGCAATTACGCTATACAGTACATCCAGGGAATTTTCGGCGATGATTACAAAGCTGTGAAAGAAGCACTCCGCAACACAAGCATCAAATCTATGAAGGCTCTCTTTGAAGCAGAGAAGATTGCGGAAAGCGATTACACTGGTTTTGTGAATGCATTTTCTGACCCCAAGGCCATGACTTCCAGTAGCTACACACAGTACTATGTTCTTCTGCGTACCACTATGGTAAATACATTTACAAGTACTGTTACGAAGAACATCCCCGACAAGAACATCGCCCTCTTTACCGTAAAGACGTTAGTGGATATGTACATCAAGACGTGTTACCCCATGATCCTCTTTGATTTCCTTCAAGTCGTTATGGAGAAATACACCAAAGAAGGAAACTTCATTGGTGCTCGTCACTGTCTTCTCGCAAAGATTATGTACACTTACAATTTCGTAAACGACCTCGCTTCTCCCTTTGGTGTCACAGAAATTCACAGTACCGTCTATCAGGGCATCCCAGATGCTCTGGCATATTACCTCAGGCGTAACAATCGCGGCATAGCATACGCAGGCGATGATAGTACCCGTGAGCTTCAGACAGTTGAAATCGTTTCCGAACTTCAAAAACTTAGCGACGAGACACTCATGGCAAGTTACGAAAACAACAAGCTCAGCAAAGACATCTCCAATAATCAACTGAACGTCCGCACTCTGAAAAACACAAACAGTGAAATTTACAAGAGGTACACTGGTTCCCGTACTCAATTCATGGCTGCTATCTTCTTTACCTTTGTTGTTGTCGTTGCAGGAACCGGCCTTCTGTTTATCAAGAAGGAGAAATGGGTGTATATGGGCATGGGTACCATTATGACGCTTATTGTGCTTGTTTATCTGCTTTTGTGGATACGTAACATGTTTGCTACCAAATAGCGTGTAAAAAAATTATTTTTATTATGTAAATGGGAATTGCATCTATACCAACGATTGACGAAGATATTATGAATTTTAAAGATATCACCCACCAACTTAACAACTATAACGAAATCTATAGTCTTAACAAACACGTCTCCAAAGAAAACCACAAGGCACGTGGTACTCTCGCGCGTACCAACGATATTCTCAAGACGAATGTTATGAAAGAAAAGGAAGCATTCTTCCTTAGTGAATACAAAGCCAACTCTTACACCCGCAAACGCGACGTGCTTTTCCTCACGACATTTGTTTTTGCTGCCTTCTTTATCATTGGTGGTCTGTTTTCACAGCAGAAAATCACACGTAACATGATGTACATTGTAATTGCAGGTGGTTCCTTCCTTTGGCTTCTGGGCATTGCTATGATTATTAAGAGGATGCCAAGTCGCCGTCTTAACAACTGGAATATGTTTTACTGGGGCGATAAGGCCCCTGGCAAAAAATAATGCTTTCATAAAATAAATAATCTACTCATGTCCATCACCGTAACAATTGTTCTGGCTCTTCTGGGTGCACTCTTTCTCGCCGCGCACACTATACTCATTATGAAACGTAGTTTACTTTTCCCTGTTCTTCTCGGCATTTACACCCTGGCTTTCACCATCATGTTCATCGTATATATGTACAAGAAAGATAGCCAGTGTGTTACAAACCAGCAGCGTAGGTCATACATCCTCTTTGCCATTATTATCCTTATGATACTGGTGTTGGTACAAATTATTCTCGCCGGTAACGGATTAGCCGCTCGTAAGCGCTCCTTCTGATTTTTGTTTTCCGCCACACTACATGTAGCGTCCCCTCCCCCTTCCCACCCCTATCCTGACCGATACACACAGATATGTGTATTTATGGCATGGTTATGGTATACAATATCTACTTATAGAGATGTGCATCTATAATATAGAATATCATACATAACATGAAGATCTTTAGTAAGCAATCGCACGGTTATCTATACATTGTATCATGTGCGTTTTACAAAGATGGCGATAGAGAGATTTTCAAAGTTGGATTTACGAAACGAGAGAAGCATCAACTTTTATATCGTTACCGTAATACATTAGTAGACCCCGAAATTCTGGCATGGTTCAAAGTAAATGACCCCAGAAAGGCGGAGAAGGAATTGTTTGCAATGTTGGATAAACGTGGTCTTAGAATTCAAAATGAGTTGTTCCGCGGCCCATTTGAAAGTATCTACAGAGATATGAAAATCGTGGGCGAAAAGTATAAATACGTTGTGAATATAGATGAAGAACTTTCGAAAGCTCTACGTAGAGTACGCCTAAGAGAAAGAGAAGCCGAGCGAATGCAAAATAAAGAGCTCGCAGGGAATTTGTTTAGTGATTTTGCATTCAAGGCTCCAAGTGATGATTTGGATGTCAAAGAAAAATAATTAGACACGGTGGTACAAGTACTTATGCATTGGCAACGGGTTCCTCTGACGCTTGTTCTACCGCAAGAGCACCATTTGAAGCATCGGCGAGAGCTTCTTCATTGACAAGCATCTTAATGTACACTTCATAGGGCTTAATCTTGTCGTCAATGTAGTGTGCTACAAGGTCCTTGTTGATTTCATTCTTCTTGAAGCTGGAACACTCTTCGTTGGGGAGGTTTTCAGCAATGTTGAATTCTTCTTTGGTGTCTTCAATAAGACTGCCGCCATTGAGTTTGCTCTTTACAATCTTCACATGGTTGCCGTTGATAATAATCACCAGGAAGATAATGGTCAAGAGAAGTGCGAGTTGGAAATCGTAGAAGCACAACGCAATAATAGCAATTAGGAAGAGTACCTTAAACGAAATGTGCTGAAGGAACCCCAATTTCATGTAAGACCAAAAAGGTGTAGTAAGAAGAACTGCGAGGGTAATGAGTTTTGCGATGGCGGGGGCAGAAAGAGCGGTAAGAGATTTCTTAATAGTTGTAATCATCGTTGACATGATGGAATGGGTTTCGTGTTCTTTTATTATATGAATGGTTTTATTTTTTTGTCTGTTGTATCTTCTATTTTACACCATGATGTCTATGGTCGGCGAAGAAAGAACCTGTTTGCGGAAAATGGTGGCACCCAAAAAGCGGTAGCTATGGTATCCAATCGCACCAAATCCGATGGCTATGAGAAAGGAGAATAAGGTGGGATTAACGGCTCCCTGTTTCCAACCCACGTAGAAGATTAGAGACATAAAGATAATGGCATGTACAAGATACCAGAGTTCGGATACATTCATGGCAAACTTCCACAGAAAGTAGAAGAACAGAATGCCCCCGACGATTGCCATTGTCCGGAAAATCCATGGAGCATTGGATGTCTTATGAATTCCTACATAGATAAGAGCGGGTCCTGTGAAAAAGATATGTGCGAGATTTTTGATAAGAGATGGTGGTACCATAAGAAACACTGTAATGTTATTTGTTTGTATGGATACAAAAATGAAAACGAAAAGTAATTATTCATTCACGGATGACGGCATGGAAAAGTTCAGGGCTTGTATGTACTGCATCCCATAATTTATAATCTGCGGCATACTGTTCTTTTATAAATGCGATGTCTTCGTCGTCAAGCATCACTGGTTCTTTTGCGATACTCACATTTACTGTTTCCAAACGTGCTTCAGGTACAGGGATGTTAAGGGTAGCACAGAGCTTATCTGGAATAATGTTTTCCAAATGTTTTGTATATACAATTATGGTAATGTATTTCCAGTCTACCCCATTAATCCAGTGGTCTGTTGGCTTATAATGGGCATCCCAGAGATAGTTTCGTCCATACAACTCCTCTTTAAGGATAGCGGGGTTATCGCGTCCCCGCTTGAAGATATCAATGAAATCTTTGATGGTGGCGGCACGGATTTTATCTGATGTTTGTTTTGGTCTGTGCATATCACTTCCATTCTTCCAGTATTTGTACATACTTAAAAAACGTTCCACAGGATGACGAAGAATGAGAATGGGATTTGTATATTTGTCACAGAGAAGTGTATGTTTTCTGTTCCCTTCAAACCATTCGCTCAAGTGTTTTGTAAAGTATGAATAAAATGCCGTACCACCACTCTTTGTCACATGAACAAATGTATATTTCTTCTGTTGAGATGGCCCCATGTGTAACCAACTGCGGAAGCCCTTTGTAATTCAGAATATTTTTTTACATCTATACATTCGCGGTCCCACAAAGATATGTATTTTATGTATCAAAATTATAAATACAACAGCATGAAAAAAGACTACAATGAATTTGTACAACACATGGTAGATACTATGCCACTTTTGGAAATCGCACCGTTGGAACATGCACTTACTCTGGAACGTATTAAAGACGGAATTGTTCTGGAACTGGGGGTATACTCCGCACGTTCTATCAGGAAAATGGCAGTTGCAATGCCTACACAGACCATCTATGGATTTGATAGCTTTGAAGGTCTCCCCGAAGACTGGGGTCGCCCTGATATGAAATTTGCCAAAGGGGCCTTTTCTTTAAAGAAACGTCTTCCCGCAGTACCGTCCAATGTGCAGCTGATTGCAGGGTGGTTTGATACTACGCTTCCGCAATTCGCATCAGAACACAAGGGCGAAGTTATCTCCTTCTTGCACGTAGACTGTGATCTTTACAGCTCCACGAAATGTGCATTTGACATACTTGGTGGCATGTTGCGTGTTGGTAGTATTATCGTATTTGATGAGCTTCTAAATTACCCGACGTACGAGAAACACGAAATAAAAGCATTCTATGAATGGTTGAAGACTACGAATTACGATGTGGAATGGCTTGGAAAGATTGGACCCATTGACCTTGAACCAAAAAAAGACAATGGTTATGTAGATCAACCGGTGGCATGTCGTCTTATTTCTGAATAATCACACCCGCAGCTTCTAAATCGTCTTCGCTCTCTAATGCAGAGATTTTGAACCCCTTGAGATCCACCAATTTACGCGTATTGATGAATATGCCACCATCCCCCTCTTTGTTTTTGCGAACACACCCATTGTCGTCCACATACTTGTAGTCTATTTCGTATTTACTTTTTCTGTAATAAGACAGGCGTTTCCACCCCTGTTTTTCAAAGAGGGAGAACGTATCCATGATATCTACAATAAGCGGTATGTGCTTTCGTTTCTCTGGTACCTCTCTCAAGATACGCCCGGCACTTTGAATGATATCAGATTTCGGCGAAGCAAGAATAAGTGTATCTAAACTCTTGACATCAAAGCCCTCGGATACCATTTGGAATGTTCCCAGAAGAATTTGTTTTCCTTCGCTCTGTTTAAGGTCGTCTACACCCATGCCACCCATATAGAAACCACAACCATCGGCGACGATCTTTTGTTGACGCAGTTTATAATCTATATCATAGAGTTGCGATTTCCTATCGCTTAGCACTAAAATCTTGCGTTCCGGTTCTTTAGAAAGGATACTCTTGATAATATTACAAATCATGAGATTGCGCGGAGTGTATTCACATAACTGATTAATCATTCGCGCGACATTGAGTTTCCCCATCATGAATGTGTGTTCTGTAGAATACATGGGGTCATTTTCATAGTATTTGAATACATGAATATGTACTGTATCTTTGGGATGCCGCGACACCGTGATATCATCCTTCTTTCCCCGCTTAGTACTACTCTCTTCTACATTGCTATATACAACATTGCCCAGATACCACTGAAACACTTTTGCGAGGCCATCTTTACGCTTAATGGTGGCGGAAAGACCCAGTGTATACCGGAATGCAACTTTTCGCAATGCACGACTAAAGACTTCCGCACTCGTATGATGACATTCATCTACTACAACAGTTCCAAAGTCCGCAAAAATTTCCGGAGAATATGTTTTCATACTCAAACTCTGCAGGGAAGCAAGAACAATGTCCTTATCTTCCACTTCGCATTGACGTGCTTTAATAATGCCAATACGTGCCGCCGGTGCAAATTGTTCAATCCGCTCTTTCCACTGTTGAAGAAGAAAGTCTTTGTGTACGATAATCATGGCTTTGCGTGAAAGCTGTGTTACAATATAGATTGCCATTACCGTTTTTCCACTCGCACACGTCATGTTAAGAATGCCACCCATTTTCGCGGGATCACGACAAGCATTCATAAATGCGGCGACGGGGGCATCTTGTTCTCTGCGAAGACTACCCAAAAATGGAACATTGATTTTTTTCCCCGCATCCAATTTATTCACGTTGGGAACGCCGAAGCGGTCTAAACCATAAGTTCTTGGCACATAGATTTTCGTGGGACCTTCTTGATAAAGTTTAAATTCAGGAGGAGGACCGAAAGAGTAATCTTCTAAAACAAAGGGAGAAACAGTGAGTTCTTTTTTTATTTTAGAAAGCCCCTTTTCATCAATGGTATCTTTCTTAATAGAATATCCTTGGCGACTAAGAGATGTAGCACATGGTTGTTTGCTCATGTTCTTTTTGGCAACGCGGGGCAACACTCTTTATCTTTTATAGATGCTAAGTTTGTGTATTCAAAATCAATTTTTCTGTTCGTATATGTAAACTGTATCTTTTATACGATGATTGGCACTGCTATCAAGAACACCATCCTGTTTGTTCTCATCATCTTTATTCTTCATTTTCTTATTAAAAATATCCTCTTTGATAGGACTAACACTGTCACTGCACCCGAGGCTGCCAAAGAAACCATGAAGACCCTTGCCCAGCAACGCGAAGAAGAAAAAGAAGCGGTCCCTGCACCCGTAGAAGTAGGAGATGCTATCATTTCCAAACAAGCAAAAGAACGTATTAACGAACCTCTGCCCACCAAAGAACGCGACAACTCCGCAAAGGAGCGTGAAGAACTTTTGAAATACGTATTCGGAGGCGATGCCGACACGGGAGACAGTGATGCAGCACTGGCAAAGTTTTTTCCCGAAAACAAGGAACTCGCCCATGAACAAGAGATGATGGCACCTATAAAAGCTTGTCCTATGCCTAAGAAGGGCATGGGAAGTCTTCCTGTAGTGGACAATGTAGACGCTGCCGGGACCGCGACTGCTGCATGTGAGTTTCCACCTCTGAACCCTGCCAAAGACGTAGAGAAGCCCGTGGTGAGTACCGCGGTAAAACAGACACTCAAGGACCAGATGATTATTAATGAATATGGTGAAGAAAATGACATGAATACCATGGGAAGTCTTACGGGTATGAATGGCCTTCATGCCTACGACGACCAAGAGAATTCGTATGAATCTTATGATACCGCTTATTGCGAAGCTACCGGTGCTATGCCAAAAATTGAATAAGGAATACTGGTATGTGGAATGTAAATAGAATATAATAACACTGATACCATCTTCCGTGCATACTATATAAACGTTTTACACAGAAGATTTATTAATCATGCAGACTGCAGAGATTTCTTTTTGCGACAGAGTATCGTTTAATATAAAGTCAGACGATACAAAACGTGATATTTTGACCCGCTTAGAAGACCAATATGGTATTAAAATCATCCAGCGGCACTTTGATAAATATGATGCCAATCGTAGTCCCGCCAACATTCAACGGAACCCGCATTTAGTGTGTCTTCGCAGCAACGGGAACCCCTATTTTATGTACTTGACGCGGTTCAATTTCAACCGATACTGCATCTTTATTGACAAGAAGGTACAACAAGGGTATTTCCTGCCGCGCATGATTATTGTGCCTATTCAATTTAACGATAGTCTTTTTGAAGACACCCTTTTTGAAGGCGAGATGACAAAGATGCAAGATGGACGCTGGTTTTATCTCGCAAATGATATTCTTGCATGTAAGGGAAAACATCTTACCAATGTTAATCTTCCAAAGCGTCTTAATTTGTTGTACCAAGTTTTGCATAGCGAATATCAGTATGATAGATACGACCCCTTCCGCATCTGTGTGAAAAAACATTTTCATGTAAACCAAATTTCAACCATGATAAATGAACACATGTCTACTCTTCCGTATACCACCAGAGGTATCTATTTCCGTCCCTTGTTTATTAAATTTAGAAATATACTGTATAACTTTGATGATGACTTGGTAAAAAAGGTAAATCGCTACAAGGTAGGTAGTGTAAATAAATTCATCTCTGGTGCTACCACGGAGGCTCCGCCTCCAAAACAAGAGACTGTAGTCATTGCCCCATGTGCCCTCCCCGCCCAAGGCGCGGTAAATAAAGAGAAGTGTGGTGACAGTGGTAGCGATAGCGGCGGTTCAAAACGCTTCTTTATTACAAAAACGGAGGCCCCCGACATTTATGAATTGTCAGATGAGAATGGAGTATCTCACGGAACGGCATGTGTTCCCTCTTTGAAGATGAGTAAGTATCTCCGGAACATCATGAAAGAAAAAGGAATATTGGAGAAAGTGCCGCATCTATTTACTTTCTCCGAAAAGTTCCAAAAATGGACACCGGTTATTGCGACGATGTAGACACCATGGTCTGTGAGATAGATGTGATAACATTCTGTATTTGATGACAATGCTGTTCTACATCCGCATCTTTAACGTGGTTGTAATGAATATAAATTCGGTAGTATACATCTTCACTGG
>Ga0181592_10000066_pt1 | contig 59313 bp, 89 predicted proteins | sample 071ome_20_FD_133755 | JGI IMG/M metagenome (GOLD analysis project Ga0181592, IMG submission 133755) | Coastal salt marsh microbial communities from the Groves Creek Marsh, Skidaway Island, Georgia - 071412BT metaG (megahit assembly) | ecosystem: Environmental > Aquatic > Marine > Intertidal...
GTCGATGCCTTAACGGTTGATGTGATGCTTCCGTCTGTGTTGCTTACTGGACTGCCTGTACCTGCATCCCAACACCATGCGACGTAAGTACTGCCTACCCAGTTAGTATCAGTTTGAGTAGCACCATTGTAACTAACAACAAAACCATCGTTTTCTAGTGAAGGTAATGTTCCACTGCTTGTTTCTGCTGTTGTTTGGTCAGAGCGCAATAAAACATTTGTGCCACGCACGGAGTCAAAAATAGCGTGAGCATTGCCACCGTTTCTATTCTTTATCCAGACTAAATCTGGAGAAAACCCAACACCACCAATATACTGATAGTCAGAAAAATTACCCGTATAAGTAACCGTAGAGAAACCCTCTACCGAATAATCATGATTGAAGGGTAGGTAGAAACCGTTAGTGCCGTAAGAGCCTTCGTAGGCTTTAGGTATCCATACGCCTGACTTGAATTCACCGAAGTCTGTAGCGTCTAGTGCTGTGCCGTCAATGAAGTTGACTTCGGCTAGGTAGCCGTCAAGTCGCATTCCACCTGCATATTCACCGATAGTGTGAGCGTAAGTGCTATTGATTGCAGTATCAGCATTTTGTGTGTAATCAGCACGAGAATCTGCGCTAAACGCAGTTACTTCTTCACCATTAACATATAGCTTTAATCTGTCACTAGCGGTTGCTTGTGTTGCATCTGATTTAACAACAATGTGATACCACGCAGATACGTCACGATATACAGCAGATGTTTCAATTCGTTTTGTAGAGCCTTGTGCTGTACGCCATTGAACATTGATGTTGTCACTAGCGTCAAAAATAATAAGAAGCCTGTTGTACGAATCAATAGAACATCCAAACAAAGCTAAATCAGTACCGGTAAGATTTCCACGCTTAACCCAACCACTCCAAGTCCACGTCTTACGATTACCTGCGGATGCCGGAGTCCATGAGAGGTATGCACTATCGTCATCGTTGAAGCGTAGTGACTGACTAATCTCGGTGTCGTAGAAGCCGCCACTACTTTGTCCACTTGATCCGGCAATAAGGCTGTTGTTAAACATTAGCTGTAGTTCGCTGTAAATACAGTGTGGATTGAAGAAGCGGTGCGCACGATGTAATCAATGCGGTCCACCGCCGCTGCCGTGGTGGTTAAGGTTGGCGCGGTGCCTGCTGGGAAATCCCAATAGCTGCCAAAAGACAAGGTGCGCGATCCGGTACCATCTTGAACAATAAAGATAGACCCTGTTTGACCGACCACCATGTTGCTTGGGTTTGCCAAGGTACGGTTACCGCCCAATGTAACAGTGAAGTTTTGATTAGCACCAAAGTCTGGGGTGATTGTCGCGCCATCTGTCAATGTCGCAATTTCAACCGCATAACGACCTTCGAGCTGATCGGATGAAGTAGTTTCACCAAGGCCGGTTACGCTAGACCCTGAATATATTGATTTAACGAGCTTAGCCATGATGTCCTCAATTCGTCAGATAAAAGTTAGAGCTGCTACCGTCAGCCTTTGTAAACGGGATTTTCTGCCCGGTTGTCAAAGGAATAGTCACTGCGGTTCCATCAGCTTGTGTGAAACCGAGCTTCAGCGTATTCGTGTAGTCAGACAAATCACCTAATGAAAATATATCATATGCGATGATTTCGACAAGATCCGCAGCTGTTGCTCCCGTGGTTAAAACTATCGACGTGCCAGTGCTTGCAGCGTAATCCGTACCGCCCACCAGCAAAACACCGTTCAGATAGACGTCGGTATATTTACCGTCCTGATATGCCAGTGTCTCACCATTATCGTCAACACCTGAAAAACTCGTCTGGCTGGCGGTAGCTGTATAGATATACCGACCACGTATCGCGAACCCCGGTGCTTTGCCTATATATGCCATGTGTGTTCCTTAAGCTGTGTAAGAGCCAGAAGATGTAAAAGTTAAAATTGTGTCAGTACCATCTGTGGTGACTGTTGGTGAGCCTGAAGTGGCGCCTGAGTATTTAGCAGTAGGCATACGCAAGATAACTACGCCAGAGCCACCTGCGCCAGAAGTAGCATCAGCTCCACCGCCGCCACCGCCTGAGCCAGTATTGATAGAACCTGCTGAACCCGCAGATGCAACGCCGCCACCATTGCCACCGCCACCAGAGCCACCAGAGCCACCTGTACCTGAGCCTGAATAACGGATACCTCCGCCTCCACCACCTGCTCTAGTTACAGCAGAGCCCGTGATAGATGACGAAGCACCATTACCGCCATTACCGCCGCTTGCGTTAGGGTAGCTTCCTGTCGGGTCAGAACCTGCTACTGAAGCACCACCTCCGCCTGCACCGGCACCGTTAGCACCTACTACACCAGAGCCGCCATCGTAACCTTCTACTGGCGTATAACCGCCTATGTTACCTGAGCCACCCGCAGCTCCAGATTGCTCTGAACCACCACCACCTGAGCCGCCGTCTTTACCGGGCTTATTACTGTTCCAACCACCGCCACCGCCACCGGATGCGTTAATGGTTGCAAAGGTAGAAGTATTGCCGTTATTACCACGGTCTGATTGTATTGATGATCCACCTGCACCAATAGTAACTGTGTATGCAGTGCTTGGTGTTAGTGTAAAGGTAGATGTACGATAACCTCCGGCACCGCCACCGCCGCCACCATCGTATACTGATGATGTACCACCACCGCCGCCAGAAGCACCACCTGCGATAACTAAGTAAGTAACATCGTAAGGAGCGTAAATACTACCAGTGCCGTCACCTGCGTTAATCCAAGTGTTAGCATCAGTAGTTGCATCGGTACATACAAACACCTCACCTGATGTTGTGTTTACATACACGTCACCTAATGCGCCATTAGTTGTAGTCGTTGGGTCAGATGCAGACTTAGTTATTAACGCGCCGTCTGCAATACCGCCTGCGGGAATCTTACTGATTGCCATTATTCAGCCTCCGCAATCGTTAGTGTACCTGCCTCTACCTGACGCAGTATCTCAGCGTAGTGGCGGTTAGCAGGGTCTAGTGGGACTGACATTTCAATGCCGTCAATGGTTGCTCTGATTGTTACATTAGTCGCATCAAGCTCGTCTACTGCGTATTGTGCAGATTCAATATTTATTTCATTCATGACTATAGCTCCGCATCAAAAGTAATATCATTTGCCGTTGGGTTTGAAGTACTAATAGTATCAGCAGGTGTGCTTTGGAAATAAGTGGACGTTACGCCTATATTAGTTGCGCTAGTTGTTGATCCACTATCCGGATCCCATGTGTATGACAAAGTAGGAGTTGATCGCATTTCTACTGGGTAGAATAAGGTTGCAAAACGATAGTTATCAGGGCGCAATATACCAGTTCTAAGAGCAGGATTATTTGTGTTTTTGTTAAAGTCGTAGTAGTACCGCTGACACAACGCCAGTTCTTCACCATAGCTACGGTGTTCAAATGGGGTTGCTACTGAGCCTACTTCGAGTTGGACTCCGGTGATGTCGAAGGTGGCGCCGGTGGTTCCACCCCATGTATTAGTGTAATCAGGGGTTCGAGTTGATCCTAAATACGTCGCCCAAGTATCTACAGAAACACCAGAGTCGGTATAATTTGTCCCATAGAATGGTGAAACAACCAACCGCAAACCTTCCCCGTTGTCACTATTTACTGTAAGGTTTGAGTTCCCGGGAATAGTTTTGGTAATTTTTGTCCAAGTACTTGCCGATAGCGTACCAAGAGAAAACGGATATTTGTATTCAGTCCCATCTGACGTTAGAAGATAGGCGTAGTATTCCTGCTCAACACTTGCTCGGACCCAAAAAGAAACCGTGACGTAACTAGTAGAGCTGGTGTAATTCCAACCAGATTGTGCAATAGTTTGCGCCTCTAGTTTTGTCGCGATCTGCCGTAAAGTAGTAGTACTAGTAGATGCAGTAGTATTAGCAATCCTTAAAAAATATCGAAAACCTTCATTATACGGACTACCTGAAGTAAGGGTTTCTTGGGTTTGAGTTTGAGCGCCAGTTACGAAAGCCGGTTGAAAACGATCAACAGTTCCATAAGTACCAAGAGTACTGCTCGTACCCCTCTGAGCCACCTGCATAGCACCATTAATAATCAGGTTGCGTCTGCCCGTAGCGCCTGTGAGCCAACTAGCTGAAGTGCCGTTTGTAACTAAAACGCTACCGCTATTTCCAGACTGTGAAGGCAATGAGCCGTCACCGCTAATCGTTCCAGATACCGTCAGATTACCTGTAAAAGTACCATTAGTAGCTTGCAGCGCTGCACCCGGTGGATGCGTAATGGTAGAAACCGGAGAATTACGATGCACCACATAAATGTTGCCTGTACCGGTAGACGGAGCCGCAGTAAAGGTTAGCGTAGTACCCGAAATTGAATAAGCCGTAGTAGGCTCTTGTTGTACGTTATTGACAAACACCTCTACACCATTAGTGCTAGACGTGCGACTTAACGTAAACGCAACAGTAGAACCATCGCCGTTAAACGTGTCCTTTGTTACTGCGGTAAAACGCTCCGCTGGGGTGTTGCCAAGAAAGCCCATTAGGTGATCTCCAGAATACTCATAATCGCATCAATAGAAGACGCCGTGTCTGATGTGACTTTAATACTGTCATTTGTTGTTAAAACAACTTTCTGATCGCCACCCACAACAACCAAAGACGAACCTGCTGGAATAGGCGCGTCTTTAACCATGTACGTGTCGTTTGAACCATCGTTTAACGTAACGTCAGCCAACACCTGAGAACCGGTGCGATTAGCTAGAGTCAGTCCAATAACCGTTGTTTGTGTTGAAGCTCCAACCGTATACGAACCTACAGCGGTTGCTGACGTGCCGATACTGCGAGATAACTTTCGTGTAAATGTATTTGCCATGATTTACCCCAGTGCAATAGCCAACGCCACTGCTGTACCAGCAGGCTCGCCGCCTAAGTTTGTTAAAGCCTGAGACGCGGTACTTGCACCTGTACCCCCGTCAGCTATAGCTATGTCTGTAATCCCTGAAACGGTACCGCCGGTAATGTTGACCGAAGATGAAGCAAGATTTGCAGTGAAATCTGTAACAGCTGCCGCGGCTCCCGCTCCGTCGCAATAAATAATCTTGGTATCGCCGTTGCCAATGCTTACGTTTGAGCCGGAACCTTGAGAGAAGGTACACGTCTGACCTGAGCTATTTACAACGTAAAAAACTTTATCTTGATCGTTAGGCGAAACAGTGATGGTGCAGCCGGTTGTTGCACCCGTTAACACCAACACTTTATACATGCCGTCACTTAACGTACCGTCAGAAGTGGTTAAAGTGTGGGTAGAACCAGAGCTCGAAAGATCAATCGTACCGACACCATTGAGTGTACGGTCAATAATCTGTAAGTTTGTGTTGGTCGTTGTACCCCAAGTACCAGACTGTTCGCCTGTAGCGATCAGCTCTATACCGGTATTATTTGTGTATGTACTTGGCATATATCACTCCTACGCCGCAATGTCTTTCCAATCAGGTGTTTGCGATGGGTTAACAGTAGTCCATGAAGGGCTCTGCGCGGGCGTGACACCAGACCATCCCGGCGATTGATTCGGAGTAACTTGACCCCAGACAAAGACCGTTCCGAGCTGTCCCGAAGCAGATACCCCAGTTTGAGTAATTGTAGCACCTGCTGCAACCGTGACAGTACCAGTTTGCGTCGATGCAGGCAATCCAGTAGTTGGTACAATTATCTCAATTTTAATATCTGGCGAACCAAGCTCGATGTCACCCAGAACACTGGTTGGGAATACACTTGCTCCGCCGGTTGCCGTTACTGCCTCAACAAAGCCATCATTTGTAAAGGTAGTCGAACCGTTTGCCCCATCAAAATGTAGTAAGACGGGAGTGTTGTCGTCCGCTGTATATGCGGAGGTAGGCGGAGTAAAATTGGTATCCCCATACCGATCCACACTAGATACGCGAAGCTCGTCTATATACCCAGCCCAATTATTCAAGCCGTTAAAGTCAGAGCCAAGGTGTATGGTTGCGGCAGACGCTGTTACGCCAAAAAGAGTGCTACCTTCTTCAACGCCGTTTACAAAAACTCTAAAGTTGTTTCCGAACGGGTCTCCCCTAGTGACAGCAATGTGAACCCAAGTATCTGCCGAAAACACGCTATTTATGTTGAATAGCGTCCCGTTACCTCGAAGAACCAATAAGTTGTCCGATGCCTGTCTAAGAGCTATTGCATCGTTAGACGTAGAATCTCTGCCGTCAAAGAAAATTGCGTCTTGAGTACCGTTAGCGGGTCTTACCCACATATCTATAGTAAGCGGATCACTAGAGAAGTCGTATGTTCCCTGAGACTCCAGATAATCTCCAGAGCCGTCCAAGAGCAAACTTGCCCCGCCAAACTTTGACTGAGCCGTAGATATTTGAGCGTCCCCGACCCCCGAAAAAGCAATAGGCGCAAGCAGAGACGCGCTGGCACTTACGCCGCTTGTTTGAACATTCGCCGCACCCGAAATAGCCGCATCGCCAACAGACCCCGTAGCCGAAGCGCCTGTTGGGTAAACATTTGCTGTACCAACAACAGAGACAGATCCCGTAGCCGTACCCGCAGAAATACCGGTAGGTGGAACAACCGCATTACCAATAGCTGTCGGAGAACCAGTAGCCCCTGTCACTTCGGACCCTGTCGGATAGACATTCGCCGTACCAACAACAGTTACAGATCCGGTAGACAATCCCGCGGAGATGCCGGTAGGTGGTACAACCGCATTACCAATAACGGTTGGAGAACCGGTAGCACCAGTAGCTTCTAAGCCTGTCGGATAGACATTTGCCGCGCCAGTAGCCGTTAAGCTTCCAGTTGCTGGAGTTAGTTCAGATCCTGTCGGATAGACATTCGCCGTACCTGTAGCCGTTAAGCTTCCAGTTGCTGGAGTTAATTCAGATCCTGTCGGGTAGACATTTGCTGTACCCACAACCGTGACAGAGCCGGTAGTAGACCCGGCAGAGATGCCGGTAGGTGGGATATTAGCCGTTCCGGTAGCTGTGCTGGTGCCAGTTGCTCCAGTTGCAGAAACGCCACTAAGTGCAAGATTAGCCGCACCAATAACCGTGACAGAGCCTGTGTTGGAAGAGAGCTCTACCCCGGACGCAGCAACATTTATAGAGATCGCAACCGAAACTGAGCCAACTGAGGTAGTACCTGAAACACCTGTGACACCGACCGAAACCGAAGTTCCGCCCCAAATATCACTACTCCAAGTACCTCTACCCCAGCCGCTCACGGTAAGCCCCCTACATCGCGGCTAGTTATGCAATACGGATAATAGCGTTTGAAGCGTCCGCAGTTGGGAATTGAATAGTGAAAGTACCCGCTGTTGAGGTCTTATCACCACCAAACGCTAGAACCGCTACTGCTTCAGTAGTAGTTGAGCCACCGCCAAAAGTTGTGTTGTAGATCAATGCGCCATTTGCAGTAATTGTTGCGGTAGACCACGAAGCGTCCGCAAAATCACAAACCGCAGTGTCACCGCTCAATACAGGCGTTACTGAAGTCAATGCCTCACCGCCAGCAGTATAACCGGTGCCAGATACTTCACCTGAAGTGGTGTAGTCAGTGGTAGATTTGCTCAAAGTAGCCGACGACGTGTACAAGGCAATATTGAAAGTATGCCCAGACGATGCGGTGAAGTCGTGCTTACCCTGAAGCAGCTCTGTTTTAAAGCTGTTACACAGCGCTTGAGTAATTGCCATTACAGTCTCCTTATGGCTTTTGCTAGTTCTGGATGACCTGCATCCACCAAAGCGTTATATATGGTGACTCGATCAGAACTAATCGCCTCTCGCATATAAAACGAAATTAACATGTGCATTTGCTTACGAAATGCGTGAGCTTGGTCGCGAATAAGCGGGTTAGCGCTATCCGAAACCGAAATCAGTTTGTCCACACAACGCTCTGCAACCTCTTCCGGTGTAAAACCACGGTGGTCCGTAGTGTGCACCTTCACAAGCGGTGTTTCTGGAATATCCATACTTAACGGCTGAAACATTATACCGGATCTCTCCTAATCAGTCCTGCTCGGTACGCATCAGAATCTTCGATAGCTTCACCGAAGTTTTTCAAACGCCCGATAGATTCAACGAATTGTTGGGTGTAGTTTTGGATTACATCCGTCTCACCCTTCATGTAAGTGTATGCTTCTATTAGGGATCCGTACAGCATTGCCAGCGGCGCATTGACGCTTAGCCACGTAGTTCCCGCGTCTGCTTGCGCGGTTAAGCTGCTAGGACGGTAGAAATAATGTAGCTCTACGACATAGTTAGCATCGGGTGTCGGCGCTACCATGAAATTACTAATATCGTAGAACGAGTAATATTTTGGCGTGTCTTTTGCAGTTACATCTGGGTGATATTCCTGCAAGAAATTGACATCCTTGTAGAGTAAAAACTCTTTATTGCCACTATTGGTGACCGACAAAGAATACGGTGCCAAGAAGTCTGAAGGACAGTTAAGGTACGGATTACCATCCGTCAGTGTACCGGTTTGGTTACGACGGAAGAAATTAAGCTGGACACTTTTAAAAATGCGTTCTTCTGCACCTAAAATAAAGTTATTCAGGTTGTTTACGAAAGACGTTTCTGCATTTTCAGTGTAATCCTGAATAGCCTGACGTAATTGTGCCTTGGTATAACTCATGAAATCACCACTGTAACTGTTCCAACACGAGTCATGGCTTTAACGGCAATGCCTCGGTTCGGATAACCGCCAGCCCCAACAGGCACGGTTAACGCTTCTTTTATGTCTGGACGCGGATCTTTTAGCGCTTCAGAATCTGTCACGGATCTAGGCGTCAGCTGTGGGTGTTTAGCTTCCCACTCGTCTTTGCCCACAAGCAAACCGTTCCACTCACGCTTCATTTCGCTAAGCGGATAACGGAAACCTGAGCGATCTGAAATCCCCCAAGCGTGTTTACCTGCTGCAAACTTGCCCATTATCGATAACCTATGGCAGGTTGAACATTAAACGAAGCACGATCACGGTCCTCATCCAATGCGCGCTGGAACTCTTCCTCATAAATAGCTTTAAGCATCTGAGTCTTCTGCGGAATGCGCTTAATTGAAATGTAGTATGCCAAGCCTGCTGCTAAGCAAGGATACAAACGGAATGGAACGTCCATTGTATTTTTAGCTGTATCGGCATCCTGAATACGGGTCAACGCATCGTAATAGATAACGTCGGTGCTATTCTCAGGGGCAGGCCAGATCTTTAAGTTCGGTGTAATCTGACGGTCCAAAAAATACTGGCTAGGTCTAGCCGTCGTCGTTTTGTTTGGAATCGTAATGTAATCATTACGGCTGATACGTTCCATTGAATAGTCCGTACCATTACGTCTAACAACAACATTCAAGACGTCAATAACGTCAGTACCTAAGTCGTATTCACCGTCAGAGGTTGTCAAAGATAAGGTGCGCTGCTTAATCGTCCACTGGTTTAAACCACGGTTTGCCCACTCTGCCAGCATCAGGTTAAGCGAGCGCTTAGCTGTTTTCAGGTCGTAACCTGTTTTAACCTCTAAGCCACAACGCTCAAACGCCTCTTCAATGTAATCAGAGACGTCTAATTCAAAATTGGTACTGGCGGAAGTAGTCATGCTTTAGATCTCTTTTTCTTAGCTGTTTTTGCAGCCGCCTTAAAATCTGACGCTTTAGGCGCACCTTTAGAACCCGGCTTACGCATTTTCTCACCGCTACCCGCAGCAATGCGTGCCCTCTTACGGCGAATACTTTCGTATAAACCCGGCTTCTTCTTAGCCATTACGCACCCCAGAGTTTAGAAAGATGTGGCGCAATAAGGACTAAAACTACTAAAGCCCAAAGACGATTATCTAACTTCTTTATGTCGTCTTTAATCCCGTCAATATCTTTCTTGACGTGATCCATATTGTCCGACATACGTGCTTCATGCGCCTGTACTGCTGCCAACAACTCTTTAGTTGTAGGCGCTGCGCCTTTACCATTCATCACTTTTCTAGCTGCTCTTTTCTTAGTTACTTTCTTACCAAGCTTTGCAGCTCCAGTATCTTGCGCTGAACTTGTCTTTCGCTGTGTCACAAGAATGCCTCGCTCTAAAGTTTTTACGACGACTTGGTTGGTCCTTCTTGATAGACATGTTCGGATCACCGAATCTAACCAGCTTGACCTCATCGCCTTTTTTAGCCAAAACGGCGCTTTTCTTAGATTTACCGGGAGTTCTCTTTGGCTTGTTATAACCTGCAAAAGTCTCTCCTCGATATTCCAATCGACCCGAAGGTAACCGTTTAACGTTCTTAGTGGTAGCCATTAACGCATCTTGGTTTTTTTGAAACCTTTAACACATGCGCCATAACCTGCCGCACCACCCATCTTCATTTTTCTAACCGCACCACCGCAAGCATACGTACGCTCAGGATTCAGTGTTTCACCGGTAACCTCTTCGTACTTGTCTTCCGCAGTGTTGAAATACTCGTCATCCCATTGCTGTGTCGCAATACGACGAGCATCTTGACTAGACATGTTCGCGTTTGCTGCAATTTCTGCGGCTACACGATCAACATAAGCTTTTTTAGATTCCGCCATTAGAGCGTCTCCTTAACCAAAATACCTTCAAATGTAGCTGCCACCGCGTTATTTTGGTTTTTGCTACAAATAGCACGGACCTCGATGTCCGTCTTTTCTGTAATTTTAAGCGGCTGCTCAAAATCAAACTGCATGTTTCCACCGATCAAATCGATCTTAGTGGCTGTTCTAAATACGCTACCTTGAGCGCGAACCACAAAGCGGATAGTCATGTAAGCACCGCTAGTGTCCGTACCATGAGTGGCGGTACCTTTACTGATATATAAAGAATGACCTGCGGGTACGGTATATACCGCCATCAAGGTTTGGTTCTCACCCGCAGTAATTTGCGCATGGGTTGTAGCACCAATCTTGAAAGTGATATTACCTGCCGGAGCTGTCGCGCCTGTGATGTACGCGCGGTATACACGTAAAAACGTCTGCGTAGTGGTATATGTACCGGAGCCATCTAACGTAAAATCTTCTGATACTTCGTTGTAATCAGTATCAAGACCAACAACCGTCCCAGTAACACCCGAATCGGTTGCACCGGAGGCAGAAGCCACGGTTAACGCCGCTGCACTAGAGGGGTAGGTGTATAAGCCACCACCGTCCCAAATAGTCTCGTTGACGTTGATGATAAGAGGATTGTAGCCATACTTAAATAAAGGGGTATGCCATGCAATCTGACCACGGGAAATTTGAAGCTCAAATGGCTCTGTTGTACCAACTCTGGATATTGAACTTACTTCAGCCATCTGAGCCTCGTCTTAGTTATAAAAAACTGTTAACGACGTAATGTCGTCAATAGTTGCTACATAAACATCGGATGCTGCTACGACGCCTTCAGAAGGAATGTTTACGGAAAACACGTCTCCTGCGATAAGGTCTAAGTGTAGCAAGGTCGCTCCGCCATTACCGTCTGTAATTTTTAGCTCTGGAGTACCAGAAGCTGCGGTGGTTACAGTAATCTGACGGATACGACTTCTGCCTACAGAAGCCGCACCTGTCCCGGTAAGTCTGACGGTTTTTACATCAGAACCTGCCATGATTACTCTCCTTCAGCTGGAGTTTCTTCCGCTTCAGACTCAGCTGGGGTTTCTTCAACCACCACTTCTTCAACTGGAGCTGGCTCAACTGGAGCTGAACCAATACCGCGTGCGGCTAATTCTTCTGCACTTGCAGGCTTAAAACGTGAACTCATAAAGCACCCCTTATGCCGCTGCGATTGTGGCGCCAGTATCTGAACGCTTCCAGTTAGTACCGTCAGAAAACGCCAAAATAGCTGAACCTGCCGCACCGTTAGAAACGTAGATAATTGTGCCTGCGCCAGCTGATGAAGCTGAAGGTGCTGAAGCTACAGTGTAAGTAGGAACTTTGATGTCCCCAACGAAGCCGTCAGTTGAAGTAACTGGGCCAGAAAAAGTTGTGCTTGCCATGAGTCAATCTCCGTGTTGCAGCACTCACCGTATCGTCTCTGCAAAGTCCGCTGGGTCGGTCGATACGGCTGGAATATCCCAGAACCTAGAGTGTTTTTAGCATAGTTTTGGACAAATAAAAAGGGCTCCCGAAGGAGCCCTCTCAAATTAGCTAACTTAGCTAATTATGCCGCGCCGGGGCTGCCAAATACTGCACGCCAATCCGAAACGCCGAAGCTGTAACGCTCACGCGCTTTGAAGCGCATGTTTCCGGTGTCAAAGTCACCTTCCATCGCAGTTTTGATTGGAGAACGGTTGAAGTATTTGAAGCCGTTAGGCGCATCAGTCATCACGAAGAACGCATCTGTATCCGTCAAGAAATGGTTTACGACGGCACCCTGAGGAACCATACCCATGTTCTTGATAGCATTTGCATCGTTGTCAGCAGTGCCAACACGCAAGTTTGAGTTCAATACTCGCTCTGCGATGAACTGAAGTTCCTTAGGAATGATCAGTTTGGTACCACGAACAGCGATCTTCAGACCACGCTCGTCAGTCAAACCAGCAATGTCGATCAGAGCTTGCTCAAGAGAAGTCTCGTTCAAGTCCGCAGCAGTAGCCAGCTGGTTGCGCTGGTTACCTGACAATGATGGGTGAGCTGATGAACATAGTGCTGCACCGTCACCTACAGGTGAGCCAGCGCTGAACGCGTTGTTCAAGATTGATGCAGCTTTGATTTGCTTGGTTTGAGCCATTGAGCGAGCCAAAGCTTTGGTGTAACGAGACGCTAGACGATCATAAAGATTGTCTTCGATAGCTTCCTCAGTAATTGAGAATGCTAATGCGATTGTCTCGTGAGTGTAGCGAGAGGTGTAAGTCTCTTGTGCGTCGTCAAACGAAATTGAGCCGCCTTCTGACTTAGTTGGCGCAGTGCCAAAACCACCTAACATTACCTCTTCTTCGAACGCGCGGTCAGAAGATTCTTCTGTGAAGATCTCTGCGTGCTCGTTCTCATAACGAGAGTATTCCATACCGAACAAAGCATTTAGTCCGGGTTCCAGTTCTTTAGCTAACTGGGCGCGAGAAATAGCCATTGATATTCTCCCCTATTAAATGCCAGTTGTAGCCACGGTGCCTACAGCAGCGCCGAGACCGGTGTTGAAAGAATGCAACAAACGAACTTTGTACTGCGCATAAGCTGCTGACCAGTCGCTGTTCGCTGCGTCTTCGTACAAGCCAACGATACGTACATCTAAAGTGGCAGTAGTAGCCGCAGTAGAAATATCGAGCATGTCAGAAGCACGACCTGTGTTGGTGCTACCGCCATTCAAAGACGCCATTGAAGCGTTTGAGAACACGTCAGCCAACGCAGTTGCGCGGTTAGTATTGCCTTCGTCTGCAACAACTACATAAAGCTGCATTGGATCGTCAAAGACGTATGCAACGATAGGGTAGTTTGTATCTACAGATACGTTGTTAGAACCGGGCCAGTAATTGCTCCAGACTTTTTTCTTGGTTGCAGAATCTACATATTCACAACCGTTGAATACACCTAGAGGTGCAACAGCGCCGTCAGCAATATCAATTGTACCGTCTGCGGTAGGGATTACGATGCCGCCTTGGTAGATAACGCTAGTTTGAGTAGCTGAAATCTCGTAAGCAGTTGCAGCGCTGTTATCAGCAGCGCCGCCAGTCTTCCCAATAGGACGCAGACCGTAGCCACCAGTAAGTTGGTTTGCCATTAGTCAAATCTCCTAATTAGGTAGCCCATTTATTTACGTGGGCCACCGAAGGTTACACGTTGTTGCCGATCAGGGTTACTGATCCGCATGGTAGAGTGTGAGTTCTCACGCATAAGGTCAGAATCGACTGCTTCGATCTGGTCTGCATTTCGACCTGCGAAATACGCCGTTCTCTCGGCAATTGTCTCTTCTGGAATGCGAGCTAACATCAAGCCGCCTACGCCAAAAACACCTTCGTATTTACCTGAATCAATTACTGGCGCTTCAAAATCAGGATATTCGTCCGAACGAACCAATTCCCAACCTTCACGCATTTTCGCACTTACATTCTTGCGGTCATCAAAACCACGAGTTTCAGCACGAATCCAGCGGTGTTTGAAACCGTCTGGTGCAGGTGGTGCCTCTAACATAGAGGGTGGAGCCCACGGCTTACGCCTAGCCGTCTTTGCTCTAGTTGTACTTGCGCGAGAGGAGCGCTTGATCGAACCATTGTTTTCTTCAGTCATCGCTATTCTCCTACTTCACGTATTTCGCGTATTCTTCAAGTGGCACACCCAATTTCTTAGCTATCGCAATTTGGCTTGGGTTGAGTTTAACCTTGTTGCCATTTCTGGCGCGCCCAGTGTTTCCGCGGGATACCCCAGCAACCGTCTGGGCTGGACGGCGACTGTCACCCGAATTTTGTTTAGCAAACTTATGTGGAAATTCTTCCGCCATACGTTTGTCAAGCTCATCATAGTATTCATCTGACTTCGGGTCAAACTGCTCTTGTTCGACCAAACGCTTGTGAATACCAAATGCAGCATACGTCATTGCTTCGTCTGAACCAAACCACGAATTGCGCTCTGCCCAGTCTTCTGCTTTTGGGTCAGGGCGACGAGGCTGCTGCTGTGGCATAGGGTTTTGAACCTGCTGCGTACGCTGAGCCTCCACCTGCTGGTTATAACGCTCTTGCTGGATTTTAGCCTGCTGAGCGCGGTCATTTTCAATCGCTAGGCGAGTGATTCGACGCTGTGCGTCTACAACCGCTGCGGTATCACCAAGATCCATCGCACGAGCCAAATCTGACTCGGCAGTCTGCATCTCTTTCTCTACACGACCGCTATATTCGGTCACGTAGCTATTGCTCATACCGTCATATTTAGACTGCAAATCTTCTTTTTGCTGTTGCACGGCTTGTGCATAACGCAAGGCTTCTTCTGCCTGACGCTCCGCTTCGCGCATCTTTTTGGTCAAGCGGTCAATACGCTTTTGAGTCGCATTTTGTGCTTTGTCAAAATTATCCTCAGAATCGTCAGATTGGTCAGATTCTGCTTCAGCACGACGCTCTGGCGCCGAACCTGTTTCTTCTTGATCGTCAGATGCTAGTTCAACCTCAGTTTCCTGAGCATCACCTACATCTAACTCAATGGTCTTGTCGTCATCGTCAGACATTTCTTACCCTCTTAGAAATTAATAATATCTTCTGGATTAGAGATTCGAGCGAGAACCTCGTCATCATTCAAAATACGCACTTCGCCACCGTCAATATTGAAGCGAGAGCCTGAATAACGGGCAAACATCACCCATTCACGCTCTTGACACCACGGTCCGTCTGGAAACTTTTCGGTGTCTTTGTAAGCTAGTGGACCCACCTTTAAGACATAACCCACCTGCGTAGACACCTGCTGTTGCTCCAAAGTGGAGTCAGCCAAGATAATTCCGCCAGCGGTCTTTTCTTTGCCTTTAAATGGGAGGATCAAAATGCGCCATCCAGTAGGACTCGGCATTCTTTCTAAGAGGGAATCCCCGATCTTCTCGGGATCTAATACTCGTTTTTCAGACGGTTCTACGTACGCGTCTTTGAGGGTTGCGGCATCCTCTGTAGTATCAGTAACCGCTGCTGCGCTATCAGTCATCTAATTGCTCCTGTTTATCTAGCAGGCTCTTGAGTTCCTGTTCCACGTGAGTAATGGCATTTAGCATTCCCATTAGCTCACGATAACTTTCCATCGACTTCACACCGTCATATTGCAAGCAATCGACAATGGTCTGTCGCTGTTCACGGCAAATGCGGAAAACCGCTTCTGCCAAATGTAGTTCATTCATACGTTGCGTATCTCCCTATTGCGGGATTAATCCTAGCATATCCTATATGGGACATGCTAAGAAAATATGCAACTTATCCCAGTTATTTGTACTGTCCAGTTTCCATCATTTCAGACAAGACTAAACAACGTGTGTTGGTTTGATCGCACCACTTACTCATCCGCATCTCGCGAGCAGCTAATGGGTAATCGCGGCGATCTAACGCTTTGAACATTTCCTTAAACGTACTTAATTTTTCAATGCCAAGGTTATAAGCCATAGAAATTAAGACCGCGCGTCGTGGATTAGTTAATTCTTCAAAAACAGAATACTTTTTAGTCAGCGCTGCGGTAACCCGATCAATGTCATTACGAAGTAAATAAAGGGCTTCTTCTTTTGTCACACCGTTAGTCACTAAGTTACGACCATAGCCTATGGATAACGAACCATTATCTTCATAAATCGTCGGCATAAACCCTTCTTGAGTTTTCAGCATCTGTTCAAGTTCAGCTTGAACCTGTTGCTTACCCTTCGTGATGTCTATACACACGTAATCTGCGTCAGGTGGACATCCTTGCTCTTCTTGCTTTGGCGACAGTAGCGAACAGCCAGCTATCGTCAAAACAATCACTAAAACGCTTAATCGCTTCATTAACTCTTGCCTAGATAAAAGCTACCAGCCGCTAAAATTGAGATTTTTAACCATTCAAAAGCAACAATGGCATTCTCTAAACGAACAAACTCAGTAGTTGTCCCAGTAGTATCAATCAAGCCAAGCAGGTTAAATCCAGTTTGCTTCTCAATTGGTACAACAATATCCAAGCCCGTCAATGAGCCCATCATCGCCCAAGCGCCAAGACCAATCATCGAAAGTACAAAGATTCGACGCGTCATCTTGGCAAACGGATCATTACCAACGCGAGCCGCAGCAGCATCAGCAGCTTTGGTTGCTCGCTCAGAGGAGGCGTCGGCTTCTTCAGTCTTAGCCTTCATCATTTGCATCATCATCTCATTCTGCGCTTTCTTCGCTTCCTGAGCTTTGTCGATCATTTTAAAAATCCCACCAAGGGTCGCTCCACCAGCCATGGTCAGCAGTTCTACAGGTATCAAGGCTTATCCCTCCACGATTGATAAAAACGTACAAATACATCGTGTACATAAAAGACGGCTGGAATAGCCGCCATAACTAAAAACAATTCAATAATTGAATCTTGTGCAAGGCTCACTTATCACCACCTTTGTCTTCCTTCTTGCCTTTGCCTTTGACGTAAGCATCAGCCCCAAAGAAGGCGCCTACGACAACGGATACTGACATGAAGTACGTTGGAGCCATGTCGCCTATCACGCCAGACGCATTGGCGAATCCAAGTGCCTCAGTGCCAAATACAAACAGTGGATACAGCAACATGCCAAGCAAGGCAAACCAAACCATCTTTCGCTGCTGATCTCGTTTAGCATCTTCATCCTCCATCTCTCGACGTAGTTTTTCGATGTAAATCGCGTGTTCTTCGCTAGTTACAATGCCGTCGCCATCTAAATCTGCTGAGCCTAAATCTGTCATTTTAATTCGCCAATGGGTTGTTTAATGCCTCTTGGATACGTTCTTCTAAATCTGCCTTTGTCGCATCGACTTTAGATTCGAACTTCTCCATTTTTCCTTCAAAGTAAACTACTTTGTCGTTCACTCGTTTCTCAATATCGTAGGTAAGCTGCTTGGTATCGCGCAGATTACTCTCTATAGATACCAGTAATTTATCTTGGTTGTCTATTTTTTGGTCAATAAGCTCCATTCTTTGCTCGAACGCGCCAATATCGAGCGATGCGATTTCTTCGATGCGTTGGTACATAGTGAAACCAGCATAAAGACCACCAATAAGGGTGCTAATAAGACCGAAAGCAAGCCCAAGCTGAGTAGGAGTGAACCGTAAGCCAAAAAGGCTGAGACGTTTATCAGCCAAGCCTTCAATATCGTCAAGTTTTTCTCCTAAATCTGTCATACACTTACCTCTGGCTAGTAGGGGAGTCAACTTGACGGTTTCTAGCAGTGCCCGTCATGTCCTTACTAGCTAATTCTCAAATCCACCCTGTTTCTGCAAATTACGTAGGTTCTCAAGCTCTTGTTGCAGCTTCATGACTTCAATCCGTCTACGCTGTAATTCTAGCTGATATAAGGTATTACAGTTGATTCGCTCTTTTGGACCGTCCAATGGGATAATAATCCGCGCATAAACACCCACATCTTTAGTCGTTGGATTCATGGGGTCTTCAGAATCAAAAGGGCTAACTGCGTTATCAATAATCCCAGTAACCCCAAGCTCAAAGTTAGTAGCACCACCGATACTATTTTGGCAATCAAGATCGCCCGCTCGAATTGAGTCCGTTCCATAGGTTGCGCCCATGTTAGGTAAAGCTAAGTTTAGCGAACTACTATCAGCTAACACTTTAGCGCTGCCAATAACCAGCAGCAGCCACCAACCGCTATAGATCAACACATAAAGGATACGCTGCTTCATGGCTTAAACCTCGAACAGATTCGAGTGGCTACCATGGTCTTTTGCTCTTTAATTTCTCTTAATTTAGATTTAGAACAGATGTATTCTGCAACGGCGACGTCAGGTGTGGCGACATACACATCGAACTTAACGTGGCTAAGATACGGCATATTGAACAGCCTGTAACTTGTGACAAAGTTAACGGGCTGCCACTTCTCGTCAAACACACCAATTTCGTACCATTCGACGTCTTTGCGCTTATTGAACATTTCCATCGTAGTCTTCCACACACCTTCCATGTGCGACGGCACCCACTTAGGATAAGTCGGTGTCATCTCATGCGCCCTAACAGACGACATGAACAGTATTAACAACGCTACCAGAATAGCGAGTAATACATTCTTTATTTGGCTATGCACTCTGCCACCACAATGGCACGATACGTACCGCCCGGAAATGCTTTATCGCCACCATTAGTTGCTGTTGAGCTAGTCTTCAACCAAAGCGAACCGGCTACCGTCAAATCATATTGGGTGCTATTACCAAAGGTCGTCTTCGCCGCTTCATAACCCGACATACCCGCATCACCTACAGTTTGTACTTCCGTTGAACCGGTAAACGTTATTGTAGCGTTGCTAGAAGGCGCGGTGCTGAAAGCATCTGGGTGAGTTACACGCGCGTAATACGCATCTGCCAACGTCACATCAAAGCGTGTCACCGGCAATACACCGCCGTCAGCTGGCGTGGTAGTCAAGGTATAAGCGTTTGGGTTGCCGTAAACACCCGCCGTATCCGTATCAATCGTACAACGCGACTGGACCGTACCGGTAATTGGCACATCGACAGCATGCGCTGCGCCAGAAAAAAGACATAATGCCGTCATTATTTTGACACTATTCATAATTATCTCCCCCATTGTGAGTCAACCATCTGGTCGTGTAATCGGTCCTGCCCCAAACTGCGAAGCGCCTTACGATTATCCGGTATATTTTTGTCAATTAAAACAACCGTTTCCTGATAGTTACCTCCCTTCAGCTGCATAACATAGTAATTATTCAGGTTTGTGGCGGTATTCATGGCTTTCACAAGCGCCCCTTGTGACACACTGTTTGCGAGGGTTAGCGCGTTTTCTTGCGCAGCTAAGGCTGTTTCTAACCGGTTATCGTCGCCTTCTTCGTCCTTTTCATCCTTCTCCGCCTCTTCTTTGTCGTAAAGATCCGGATCCGTAGGCTCTAGCGAGTTGAGGACGTAGATGTCGTTGAGTGAATCGTAAATATCGTAGGTAGGAAGATCAGGGAGTTCCGGTTGCTGCACCCTGTTAGGGTCAAAACGATAAGAATACAAAACAAGAGGGTCTTCCACACGACCTATGCCCACCTGTTCAATGCTTCCATCGCCCCAATCTCCCACTGGCGAATATGGCAGCGGTATGAATTTTTGGATTGTTGCACCACGACCCCCCGACCAATCATCTGTTGACCGGAATATATATCCACTTCCATCGGCATTCTCGTTCTGGATACTGACGGTATAGGGGTCTGCCGGGTCTTTGACGGCTGTGTATCGGTAGAAGACGCCGTTGATGTCCACACCTTCCAATGCTGGTACAGGAAAAAGAGAACTAGACATCCCCCAAGTGCTACCCCCAGCAGCAGCGTTATTGCTGTTTCCAAAGACATAATCAGAATAACAAGGCGGTGCCAAAAATACCGCCGATAATGCCAAGAGCTTGATTGCGCTTGTCTTCAGCCGTCGGTTCATCTTTGCCATCCTCTTTAGGTACTTCAGTCGTCTTTACCGCCCATGCAGCCTTTGCTTCATTACCAATCAAGCCGTCAATGGGACAAGGAGTCCCTGCATCCATCATCGCCTGCCAGACGTCCGGGTCTTGGCACATTACCGAAACAGCCGCAACTTTCATGCCAAACGTATAAAGCTTTGACGCCTTCTTCAAACGCAAGCAGTTTTCTTCGGTAAAGGTTGAGCCGACGGAGATTCCAAGTATCTGAGTCTGAACAGCTCCGCCAGCTCCGATGGTGCATAAATCTGAGTTATTTCCCGTTGAGAACTGAGGAGCAATTGCTGAAGGCGGAGGGGATTCGACTTTTGTCGTCTGACTGCCATTTGTCGTCACCGTACTGGTTGATTCGGTAACAATAGGGTCTGCTGCCATGGCTTGTTCAGCCAATGTGATCGCAGCAACAATCGCACCCCCCACAACAAATGAGTAGAAGAATAGTTTAACCCTCTGCACACCTGTCATCATAAGCGACCCCTATTGTTCCACGTGGAACATTATTGCGTTGGCGGATTACCATTTTGTTTCAGCATCTCACGCACATAACCTGCGTCGATACGCGATGCGGTCTGCTGCTCTTGCGACTGCATACGGTCGTAGAACTGACGGTCGCGCATCTTGAGCGTCTCTTGATCGAGCTGCAAATCGGCTTGATCTTTCTGCTGGTTGGCTTGCTGCTGCTGAGCCTTGAGTTGCAACTCCTGCTCTTTCAACTGTACCAATGGATCTGGCTGACCAGCACCTGACAATTCGCCAGAAAGCTGCTTCACCTGCTGCATGCCTTGTGCAATGAACTGCGCAACCATGGTGTTGTACTGCAAATCCGCAGACGCTTGGTCCATAGGCTGCTGCTGTGCCATTTGTGACATCTGAACCTTTGCCTGCTCTTCTGCCGCTACCTTAACGTGCTGCATGATGTGCTTCTGAAGCTCCATCGCAACCGGAGGCAAACCTGCAACCATCGGCGTCGAACCAAAGACCATGTGCGACATAATGTGCGACTGGTGATCCTGTCCTTCAAACGCGGTCAACGGTGCCATATCTAACGCATCAATATTCTCGCTTGCAGGATCCTTCGGTGCAGGCTCTTCATCGGGTACCGTCTTCATCAAACGGTCCACATCTTTCACGCCTAACGCGTCGTACATATCACGATAAACTTCGTGCATGTTATGCAGCTCAGGAGCGGCACCTGCTAACTGCAACTTAGTCTGCGCCAATGCAATACGCTGCGCCTGACTAAACATGTTGGGATCTGACACCGGCAGAATGTCCACACGACTGTCAAAATCCTGCGCCATGATCGATGCGTCAGCACCCTCAACCGCATACGGATACTCTTGCGGCAAAAACTCACCCATTACACGCGCCAGAATCTTAAATTCTTGCTTCATCGCATAATGCAAGCGCTTATGAATTGCGCTCATGACCCGTGAGCCTTGTTCCAACAAAGCGATTGTCGTGCCCACAGCGGCGTTTTGATTGCCATCACCAACTTGCATATTGGTTATGGTCGCAAAGCGCTGTCCGGCGTCTACAACGAATCCTAGCAGCTGAAATAACGTCTGATCAGGACCTTTGAACGGCAACGGCATCAACGCGTCACGAATCGCGCCACCCGGTGCGTCAACATCACGGAATTCACCCGGCTGCAAAGGCTCTTCGTCATCACGAATACGCATGCCGCGTGCTTTAAAACCTGCTGGCAGGTTAGATAAAGTGCCAGCATCAATTAGCTGGCGTAATGCCGCCGTCGCAGTACGCGACAAACCACCAATCGTATGGATCAAACCCAAGCCATAGAAACCAAAGCCCGGTAAGAATTTGTAATGCACGAAATAACGGATCTTGGACCGTGTTTCGTCGTCCTCGCGATAGTTACGACGAATCGCTAAGATTTCACCATTGTCATAACTGAGCGTCACAATGTACGGTAACTTTATACCGGTAGGCTCGCCGTCTTCATCAAGGTCTTCGTAACCTTCCAGATCTAACTCAACGTGGCACTCTAACAAGGTACAGTCATAATCAATGTGTGATGCCGATGATCCGTTAATATCATCCAACTCATCACTGATTGACGTCGCTTCTTTCTGCGAAGGTAATACCTCCACATCTAAATACTGACCTGCAATCTGCATCTTGCGCACGTCGTTAAGCGACATACGCACAACCTGCGTAATGTTAGGGCACGTCTCAAGGTCAGAAGTCTCGTAAGGAACCACCAACTGCTCAGCAGGAACAAACTTGCTCACTGCACGGCCCATGGCATCGTCAAAGTAAACTTTCTTGAATGTTGAACCTGCCAGAGGCAATGAGAACAACATCTGATCCATGTCCGGTGTGTATTCCTCCATCACGCAAGTGATGTAGTAGTTCATAAATTGACGGACACGCTTAGATTGCGACTGCTTTTCACGAGTTTCCTGACCCATAATCGCCGTGCGAACAGGACCAGAAGCCGGTAATAACTCGTTAAAAGCCTGCGCCTGAAACTGTGTGGCAGCTTCAGCAAGCAAAGGGTGCGTTACACCCGTTGCTCCTCGGAAAGGTTCCGTACGCTCTTCATAGTTAAAGCCCAATAACTCCAGACCATTAGCGTAAGATTCTTCCCAATCCGATCTTGCAGCCTTGTTAGCATCATATTCGTCTAACAACATGTTAGCGATACGACCTAATTCACGCTGTGGCATATATTCCGCTAAGTTATCGCCGAAGTCTTCGTCGCCTTCGTTACGCTCACCCGCTTCAAAATCAATTTCAACACCACCATCGTCGGTCTCAGTGATCGAAACGTTATCCACGTCACCTTCAGCCAACATCATGTTGACATCGTTCATAGAATCCGGAATCTCAATCTCCAACTCGGCGCGGAGATCCTCTTCGTCCAACTGGGTAGGGACGTTCTTTTCAATCGCCATTACTTAGCTCCTAAATATGGCACATACCCCATAATGCCCCGTGGGCGGCGGGTCATGTTTCGGGCGGTGTCAAGTAATGATACTACACCACCTTCGGCGAAGTTAGAATCATCTATATCTTTAAGAACCTCTAATAAATCGTCTTCAAGCCTAGAACCATCACCGCGTGCCTGCATATCTCTTATAGCCTTAGAACCCGCCATTTGTGCCTGCATATTTGCAATAGCGGGGTTTATTGAAGATTGGTCTAATAACTCTTTTCCAAGCTTAGAACCCGCCATCTGTGCTTGCATATTTGCAATAGCGGGGTTTACTGAGGCTTGATCTAATAGCTCTTTTCCAAGCTTAGAACCCGCCATCTGTGCTTGCATATTTGCAATAGCGGGGTTTACTGAGGCTTGATCTAATAGCTCTCTTCCAATCTTAGAACCCGCCATTTGTGCCTGCATATTTGCAATAGCGGGGTTGTCCGGCATAAAGCCGCCTGCACGCAAAGTTCCTTCAACCGTCTGATCAGTCATCGATGCCGAATTCATATTCGCAATCCGATTCCTAACATCAACCAACTCCGCATGCTTTTCAGGATTAACTTTCGCCAATTCCTCCATCGGATCGGTCATCAAACCGCGCTCGTTAGGTACAGATTTTGGCAAAAGCGCCTTCAACTCATCCTCACGGTCCTTCAAACTGTGCATCGCGTTAGATACTTCATCACCAAGCTTGGTAATGGAAGGCAACAAGCGCCGTGCGCCGCGGGTCACCATGCCTAAACCGGGGATCGCGCCTAAAATACCCAAACCGCCCTCAAAATAATCGCCCTTTTGAAACGCTTCAATGCCCGCTTCGCCCGAACGGTACTCCCCGGTTCCCGGCGACATGTCCAAACCGAGTTCAAACAGCGCATTAAGGTAATTTTCTTGGGACTGCGGGTCGAGTTCTATGCCAGACATGCTGACATCTAAAGGATCCACAGAATTATCCACAGAATTATCCACAGGATTGTAGTTCTCTACCGCAGTTTTATCGTCCATACCCCAGTGATCTCGGCTTGTCAATAATAAAGCCTGACTTTAGCAGACTCTTGCTCGTCTTCCCAATCATCTGTTGGCAAAATCACGAAATTACCCTGACGGTACCTCATCAATGCCTGTGTCATCGAGTCAACCAAGTCGTCGTGCTCACCATTGGGAAACGCCGCAACCTCCTCAATTAACTCATCGGCCCACGTCTCGTCCGGCGCCCATACCATCCCAGCCTCAAACAAGGGCGATACACTATGTACCCGCGTTACCTTGTCATTGCCCCGTGACGGCGTGAAATTGACCACAGGTATACCTTGGTTGCGCAACTCGTGCGTCAATGGCATACCGCTCGCCTTCGCCTCCACGATGACGGTGTCGGGGTCCCAGTACTTCCACTGCTCTAACGCCACCGCTTTCAACTCCGGAAAATCCCACCGACCCTTCTTCGAATCCAAAAGAATCAAATTGGGACCCGAACCACCCTCGTTAGGATAAAAAACACCCCACGTCGTGATCGCACTAAAGTCCGCCGTCTCACGCTTACTAAACGCCGTATCGTACGACTGAATCACATACTGCAACTGCGGAACAGATCCACGCTCCCAACGTCGCCACCACTCCCGCTTAATAATCGCATTCTCTTCACCTGTAGGATTTTGCTGATACTGAGCGTTCCACTTGCTAGGAGGTATCGACGCGCGGACCGCGCTCAAATCATGGAGGCTCCAGAACTCAGGCCAACAAGGAACCTCGTCGGGGGTCCCTTCGTCAAAAATAGCCGGTAACTCCACTACCTCCCACTGATCCGCCTTCTCATCTTTCGACATCGCCTTGATCAACTGACCGGTCATATCCTTCTCAGACCACCGCGTCTGAACCAAAACAATCGAACCGCCCGGCTGCAAACGCTGACGAGGACCACCCGTGTACCAATCCCACGCATCCTCAAAACCCGTATTCGACATCGCGGTCTGCTCCGAGTGCGGATCGTCAATGATTACCAAGTCACCACCACGACCCGCCAAGTTCGAACCAACGCCCACGGCGTAGTACATGCCACCTTTGTTCGTGTCCCACCGACCAGACGCCTTCGAGTCAGCCGCTAACTTAACTTCAGGAAAAATATCCTTGTACGTATCCGACTCAATCAAGTTCTTTGTCTTTCGACCAAAGTTAACCGCAAGCTCCGTGGTGTGCGTTGCCTGAATGATCTTCTTGTTAGGCTGCCTACCCATAAACCAAGCAGGAAACAAAAATGACGCAAACTCGGACTTGGTATGTCGAGGAGCCATATTGATGATCAGACGCTTGAGCTCGCCACGCGCAACACGTTCTAACTTCTCCGCAATGATTCTATGGTGCCGCCCTGCAATGAACTCGGGCCACACGGCTTTTACGAAGTCCAAAAAATTATTTTGGCAGGCTTCCGTCTTCTCTAATTGAGCCAAACGTAAACGTAATTTGAGCTCTTTTTCGGACAGGTGTTCTTCGATCAAAGTTTGTCTCCGGGGGACCCTAAATATATGGGATTTTATCGGCTTTTATGCGGTAGTAAAGACCATATCATTTTTCTGCTGATTATTTGTGAAAAACATGGCCCATGATGCCGTGCCCAGCGATGCGCCGCCGCGAATTTCGGATCGCGATAAGTGTTTGATTTTAAACGATTTAGCCTCGATTCTCAAAGGATCCTAGAAAAAGTACCGCGAACCACGCGCCGCGGTTTTAATTGCGGATTAATTAATAATTTGCTGCGTGATCGATGCAGCGGATCGCCGCCCCAGTGCCGCGGATCGCGCCCCTCGATGAACATCGAGCGCGCCCTGTACGTCAAAAAAATAACGTACATAAAATAATCACGAACAAACAAACACGCACCACGAACCGCGCACCAAGAGCCCTGGTCTCGCGCTGGACAACCTCGCCCGCAACCCTTGCTATTGCTGCGTTTTTAAATCGCTTTTTGTACAAAAAATCGCAATCCGTAGGTTTCGAGCCGTGATCGAGCGCCCGCGCCCCGCTTGTATTACTACCGAGCACGCATGAAAAAGCCCGCTCGATGGCGGGCTACTGGGTGACAAGATCGAGGGCTTTAGATCAGCGCCTCGCACGATGGACAATTGATCCGATCAGGCGGAACCAGTGCGCCACAATCGCAACGGGCGCATTGAATAACTGGCGGCGATAATCTGGGCGCGTCGCGGGTATCCACCAAAATAGGCGGGCGATATTTTACAGTGGGGCGCTTGTGAATTAAGCCCGCTAGATGTTCGGCGCTCTCTATCGCTTTTTCTGCGCAATCGTAAATCCCAAAGCCAGTCCCAAAGGGCTCGCTTGGTCTATGCCACGATAACTCCCATTGATTATTACGGCGCTCAATCCGCAAATAGTGGTTTTGTAAATTCATGGTTTAAATCCCCGTTTTAATCGAGCGGAATAGCTCAGCGCTAATTATGGGATCGATCCCATATAAAAAGCAAGCAACAAAAAGCCCGCACGATGGCGGGCTGTTAAGGTGACAAGATCGAGCGCTAATCGGCAGGGCTAAACAACCAAGCGCCTAATCCAAGATATGCAGCAATTAAACCGCCCGCGAGAAAGAGCTCATCGAAAGTGACAAGCGCCAGAACAAAAGCCGCCATTGCTAAACCGAAAAGCCCGTGGGCAAGATTAACTAACCGCATCACTCATCCCCCGAAACAGGCTCGCAACCGCGCTCCAATATTGCCAGTGTCCGATTGGCAATGTCACGGCGGTCTTTCCATTGATCGGTTGACTCAGCGGCAGCCCATAAAGCCTGCAAGATATTATTCAGATCCGCGCCCTCGATCTCATAAACAACGTTATCTTTAAAAATTGGTGAATAGTACATATCAAGCTCCCTCTTTCTCTAGATCTAGTTCGAGCTGTTCGATCAATCGCTGCGCTTCATGATATTCAGCAACTGGGAAGCCGTAATGATCTGTAGAGCTGATCCCGAAAACGTCACCGGATTTTAAGCTAAGCAAACAGGGCTCATAGTCGCGCTGCACCACTCGAACATCGATGTTCGCAAGATCGAGCACGCCATTAATCCGCTCGCGGGTTGTTGGAGTATTCCAACCGGCAAGGGTGATCGTTAAGACCTCGTTATCGTCTGCCCATTTGGCGATTAAATTACCGTGCAAATATAGCTCCTTGCCATTGGTGAAAGTATTACCCATCGAAAAGGCGCGATGATCTACAAAAGCGCCCGCGGTTTTTTCTGTAATTTTTCTCATTTGGAAATTTTCCTTTTTTAATCGTGCGGAATTGCACGCTCTTATTATGGGACTAGTCCCATATAAAACGCAAGCCACAAAAAAGCCCGCACGATGGCGGGCTAAATAGATCCAGATCGAGCGCTTAAAAATCTAAGCGAATAGTCGCGCTTTCTAATGCGCTTTTAATCTCGCTAGCGATGGTTTCTGTTAAGCCATCAAGATCGGCATTATCGAGCGCCTCGCCCAGCTCATCAGATAAGACCTCGCGCGCCAGCTCTTTTACCACGTCACCCGCGCCGCCATAGCTGAGCTCGCTTTGCAGCTCATCAGCAACCGCCTGTTCTACTGATTTTTGCACGCGATCCTCAATCCGCTCATCGAACAATCCCTGATCGATCAACGCAACAATCGCTTTCTCGAAAGGTAGATAAACCGCATCAGCTCGGGCGATACGATCACGCACCAAACGATCAGCCGTGTCTTTGTCGATCATCATTTTAGTGATCTGTTGGTTTTGTTCGTGAATGCGATTGCTTTTCTCAGCAATCTCAGCGCGTAGCTTGCCGATCTCAGCGTGCGCGCTTTCAAGATCTGTAAAGCCATCGTCGATGATGCGATTAGCTGCGAATTCTACGTTGTTGTTTACGTCATTGATCATTTTAAAAATCCCCGTTTTAATCGAGCGGAAGTGCTCGCCCATAAGTATAGGATAAATCTCATATAAAAATCCAGAAATAAAAAAGCCCGCACAAAGGCGGGCTAAACGGGGTTTAAAGCTCAGGCGCTTATGCGACTTTATCCAATAGCTTACCGGCTAAACGCTCAACCTCGATGCGGTTATCTTGATGCGGAATATCACGCGCTATAGCTGTAATACCCTGCACCGCGTCCCATACGTTTTCGATAGGGCGCTGCTCTTCCTTCATGTGGCGCTGCATTGCCGCATTAGCCATACGCTTAGATAACCCCGCGCGCTTGGTTAAAAACTCTAAGCGCTTTTCGTCGGTGCTCTCGATCTTAGCTTGCTTAGCTGCTTGTACGCCCTCGATGAAAGATCCGGTGCTACCTTGTGCGAATGACTGCAAAGCCGGACGCGCTTCAGTAGCGAAACGATCTGGGGCAAATTTAGTGTGGCGAATCTTAATTTCCTGAAAATTCTCAACGCCCCATAGATTGCGATTCATACAAACGCCGCGCAGATACATAGCAGCAATGCCCGCTGTCTTACTGCCCGTTTCACTATTCCAAGCGTAAAAACCTCTAAACATCAGATCCGGCTCGCCATTGGCTAACTTACCGACTTCAATGGGGTTGCGATCATCGACTAAGAAAACAAACACGTCACGATCAGACGCAAACAACGTTGTGGTATCCATAGTCACCGGTACTTCTGGATCATAAACCGACAGACCATTATTGCCGCCCACAATCGCCCCGGGAATTTTCCAACGCCCATTCGATCCATCAACCAAGTCTTTAATTGGACGTAAGATTTCATGGTCATAAATACGCCCATAGTCAGCGCCAGTAGCTGCACGCAACTGCTGCGATTCGCCATTTGAATAAACCTTGATCAGATCGCGAGAGCGATTGTGCTGCAAACCCCATTGCAAACAATCCGCGACTAATGGTGCGGGTAGATCTTTAAGGTAGCCCGCAGGCGCCCCAGATAACTGCGCCATCTGCCCAAATGACCAGTTAGTGGGCATATCCATTGCCTCGCGTCCATTCTCATCAGTGTACTCAACCATGATATCGCCCATCGATGGGTTTTCTTCATCAACCGTGCCGATAATATTCATCTTATGGGTATCGACAATGCGGCTAGTCATTTCGCGAGCATCTGCAAGCTTGAATTGCAACATATCATCGAGCGAGGTAAAGCGCTCATCCTCAGGGCGGTTAGCCCAGTTAGATGCAAGCGCGTTATGTTTAGAAATGCCATGGGTAAAAGCATCAGTGTTATAGGTAGTCATAAGTAAATCCCCGTTGGATTAATTCGAGCGATATTGCTCAACAATTAGTATCGGATAAATCGCATACAAAAACAAGCTAATTTTCCAAAAAATAAACCCGCCTCGATGGGCGGGTGTTAAATCAGCGTCTGGATCTGTATCGGGGTTTTCTACGTTGCGGTTGTTTCATTCCCTTTTCCCATGCCTCTTTTCCATAAATTAAACACATTACCCATTTGATTAAAAACATCAGCGCCAAACCATCCCATCTTCAGTAAATTCATAACCATCAAACTCGCATCGCTCGATAAAACATTCCTTACCGCTATGCCATTCAATATCCGATTGAGCATTGCGAAAGCCTGTATCTAAGCAGTCTTTTAAAACATCGAGATAGTCAGCATCGGTTTTCTTACTAACCCATTCGCGCAACGGGTGCAGAAAATCCTCGTCAAACGTAGTACCAGAAAAAGGACAATCTTTCGGTTGATACTCGATCACGTTGCCATGCTCGATGTCGGGATACTCAGCGCTAAACCAATAGCCATAAGAATCTAACTCATAATCGCGCAATCGAATGTGCGTCAAATCAGCAAAGCCCTTTAACGCTTCACGCCACTCATCAACCCAGTGCCATTCATCACCGCCTTGATGTACCCAATCCAGATAAGCCCGCTCTTTAGCCTGATCGCTCAGCTCATCTTAGGTAAATACTTTGGTTATCACTTCACGCATTCTTCACCTCTCGATCAAAACAAATTTCAACAAATGCCACGCGACTCGAATCGCTGCTTAAAACATGACTAACCCACGGATTCCAAAAATGTTCGGTATCTTCAGACCAAACAACAACCTCTGCATCTAGCGGGACGCCATCTAATTCAGCTAATAGCTCACTTACTTGCATCAGATACCTCAGTAGCCGTTAGCTTTGCTAAATAATTCCAAGTCATTCCCATGACGGTATAAAGATGCGATTGCTCTTCCTTCGGGTGTTTAGCAATCCACGCCGTAATAACGTCCATTGATTCAGGCGTTGCAAAGAAAGTGTTTTCAGCAATTACAGATTTTTTCATTTGGTTATCTCCCGTGCAGTTAGCTCAATATCAGATTCTTCAAGTAAGGGATCGAGGTCTACAACCACGTCTGCAATACCGATGTCGCTACCATATTTAGCGATGTATTTTTCCATCGCTTTACAAGCTAGATCTGAAGCAGTTTGCTCATCTGGCGCCTCAACGTAGTAATTAAACGAATCAAGGTCGATATATACACTGTACTTATTCATTCGTTATCCCCTTCGATGATGTCGCTCAGGTCTATCAGAATTGCATCTTCAAACTCCCAGTCGCCACTCATGTGTTTATAGTAAATAACAACCATCAAGCCACCTCTAGTGTTGGTTTTCACTTCAGCCATATAGTTGCCGTTGTCGAATTCCTTACTTATGTAAAACTCACCAGTTTTCATGCGCCTTCCACCTCAAAAGCCCTGCCCAAATCCTGAGCTAATGCCTCGATGGCAAATAGCACGTCATCAGCCGCCCAGTTTTCCAAAGGCTCCCACGCATAAGCGTGCATAAAATCGAATAGCTCTTTATCTTCGAGCTCCATCCAATTATCAGGTAAAGGTCTGGTAAGGAAATGTGCGCTGACCCGCACAACCAATTCGCTATATTTCATTTAAAAATCCCCATAGTTAGGCTTCATTGCCTTATGGGAGTATATGCGACTATATAGGACTAATCAAGGAAAAAACTTTCGCCCAATCAAAAGGCGCTTCGCAGGTATATAAGGGCTCGACTTTAGATAGCCCTTCAGTCTTTAAATCAATAGCGTCACTTGCCGGATATAAATACAGCGCTGCTTTCTCGGTGCTGCTTTTCTGCTGCTTTATCAAAACCCAAGAGCTCGATTTACTATGCGTTGTTAGCCAACTAACTTGGTGCGGTCGCAGGTCAACCGAATTGCCCTTGGTATATTTCAATTCCACCATGTGAAATTTACCTGATTCATCGCATATCAATAAATCAGGTACACCGGGCATAGCCCACGTTTCAAGCCTAGTCAGGATCAATGATCTCTTCGATCTCTTCACCGCTTCCTTCAGGTTGTTGTAAAAGGCGCTCTCTGGTTTTTTTCCGGTTTGATTTGTTTTCATCTTTTGGCGTTATATCGATAGTGACTGGGGCATATTGGCTTTTCATCTCTTCGAGGGCTTTCATCACCTCTTCTTTGCTCATCGAATCAATACTGCCATGACGGATCTCGCTCTTACTAACGTAAATGTCGCCTTGCGCCTGACCTCGACGATACTCTGCTTGAACAGCAGCACTGTAAGCGCCATTCTGCAAAGCCGCATCTCGAATCAATTGAAGATCTCGCAGGTGACGCTGATAGGTCACCCCGTATTTAGCGTCTAGCTCATCTCGATACTCTTTAATCGCCTTACAGACATGAGGGCTCATCAGAGGGTTAGTTAGCTCGTGCGCTCGAACGTGAGCAGACCCAGCAGGATAACCGGCGTTAATCGCCGCTTCCTTCAAAGTTATCTGACCATCTTGGCTAACCAGTTCCTTAACGAATAGCTCTTGGCGGCGGGTTAGCTTTTGATTCAGCTTTTTCTTATAGCGTGCAGGTTCAAGATAGGGATCAACCTTAGTTGCGGGCATCTTTATCTCCGGTAGTGATCAAACGTAACATTTCGTTAATTCTAACCTTCCCTTATATATAGAGCAAAAATTACAGTTACAATTTTTCCAAAAAAAATCTCGGCACAAGGCTGTTTTTGTCCCTATATAGAAAGAGAAATACACGGTTACATATTTGCAACATTAACGTGTAACACTTTATGTAACCTTAAATCTCTATATATACCAAAGGCTGCAAGCCGATGGTTACACGGTTACACCGGTTACAGCAAATTTTCGTAAAATTTTTTTCTTTAATTTTTCCTCTATATATAACTGTGACCGTAACTTTAACGATCCCCCTTGATCTTTGACCAATCAATCGTTTGTTCGAGGTGCGTGATCAGCGAACGGATCCACGCTTTTTCTTGCTCGTCCATCGAGAGCACTTCCTGTTCAGTCGCTTTAGCCGCCTTCTGGTCTGTGAGCCGTGATAAGCCATCCAGTCCGAGTGTTCTTTTTTTCGTCATAGTTTCGCCATCATTCATTCACTATTTCTCCATTTTTCTGCCACATTTGTCGCGGCAAATAAAAAGGGGCTACCTTTCGATAGCCCCTGTGTTGTTATCCCTTATTCTTTTGGGAATGGTAATCCACATCCTTTTGGAAATCGTTAGTCCAGACTTCCGAATCGGTAAACTCATCGAAGTCGCCTTTTGCCATCGGTTTGATGGATCGAGAGGTGACGGTGAAAGCGCCGATAGGTGTGGGATCATTTTTCTGATTCCAAGTAATCGAGCCCCAACCTGAAACGGTCAATTCATCGTGTTGTCCTTTGACAACGACGATGGGACATTTCTTAGGTTTACCTTCTGCATCGAAGCATTTTTTCAATGCGGTGATGGGATCTTTTGCTTTTGCCCACGAACCGTGTGATCCGAGAGTTTTAGCGAGGAAGGTTGAGCCGTCTTTTAATGTTACGTCATTCATGATTTTATCCTTTTGAAAAGCCGCCTCGAAGGGCGGCGATTTGAGTTACTTAACGTTGTACTTCGATTTAAGTTTTTTAACTTTGCGTTGGTAGGCTTGTTCGATCTGATCTTTTGATGCGTTATTGCATCCAAAGATACCGCCTAACATGGCGCCTAGTTTCCAATCGCGAAGTTCATCGAGTTCACGTTTGTAATCGGATTTATCTGACATGATAAATACCCCGTGGTTAAGTTGTTAAAGATCATTTCGAGTCTTGCACCCTCGAAAGAATGAAGCTGCCCTTCATTCACCTACTATTATAGTATGATATAAGATAATGTCAAGTTAAATACCCACACTGGTTATGGGGTATTGTATAGGACAATATAAGATAACAGCCGCAAAGTTAAATGTTCCACGTGAAACCTTAAAATTCAATTTCTTCCAATTCCCAAGCTTGTTTTTGGACGGGCCCGCGCTGAATAAATTTCTGCCAGTTAGCATCTTGTTCGATCAGCGCTTCGATCTCGTAATCGCGGGTCGCGGTCAGCAGTCCGAGCGCCATGTCTGTTTGGAATAAGCCGCGTTTCGCGCTCCAGTGTTCGAGTTGTTCTGCCGATTCATTTTGTTCAGCGGTTTCTACCATGTATTGACAGAAGTCTATGCACGATTTGATGTACATAGCTTCGCGGTAATCTCTATAAAGAGTAGGTCGCATTAGTCTGCTCCAAAGAACGATTGGTTGTTGATCACCTTATAGATCGTGGATTCGTGAACCTCGAATTTTTCGGCGAGCACTTTGGGCGCCAGTAGTTTTTTACGTTTGCGCAGCTCGTTTTGGTATTTTCGAATTTCCCGCAGCTCGTCCCGCAGCGCTTCATATTCGGTATTGATCTCACGGATCAGGTTTACATCATCGCGGGTTAAGCGCTGGGCGGGTTTATGGGTATTCCAATGGTTAGACACGCAGAGCCTCCGGGCGAAAGCCTTGAACAATGAAATCTGACCACGCCCCGGCTTCGGATTCGAGGCGCGTGGCAATTTCTGGATGGTAGATGTGCCCATTTAAGCCACGGGCGAGTGAATCTTTAAATTGTGCAGACAAGGCGCGCCATTTCTCGGATTGCTCGTCGTGCCCATCCCAGTCATCTTGTTCTGCCCAGAAATCTAAAAGTAATACCGCCTCACTAAAAGGCAGCATGTCATCAAGTTGGTAAATAAACGGACGCTTTAACATTAGTGGACCTTCACCGTTGTTTCGTCGTTATCATCTTCATCGTCAGCAACCTCAAACAACGTCGCTTTGATCGAGTTTTGCATGCTGGCATTGCGCAAGCAGCTAGAGAGCACGCCCATCGCAGACGCTTTGTCGGGCGCCAGCTCAATCAAGTGATGAAGAACCGTGGTCAGTGCGCCGCTAAGCACCGCCCCTGACTCCATATCTCGGTCGTACATCTGGTGCAGTACATTATCAATACGCGTAGCCGATTCAGTAAACTGCTCGCCCATGCGCTCTTTCTCGTAGTCCTCTTCCATCATCACTAGATCCATTTATTTTCAGTCCCCTATGTTGTTCAGTATTGCACGAATCGCATACAGTTGCGGCACGTGTATGGGATTATATAGGATGTTATGAGAAAGGCAAGAAAAAACCCCTAATCGGGGCAGCGATTAGGGGCTTGGAGGTGCGCCATCCATGACGCCAGAACCAACCACGGGGATAGTTGATACAGTGAGTATATCAGATGATATGGGATTTACAACAGCGTAGCGAGCGATAATCCGATAAAGATGCAAATGCCATAAATCGCGCCACCAATCAGCTCTTCCTGTGTATCGGTAAAGAACCAATTGGGATTAGCGTGTTGGCGCAGCGCATTGCGCAGGTTGATATACGTTTGTTGCAGGAAAGGTCGTTTATTAGTCATTGCACATCTCGTGAATAGTTAGGTTGCAGGTCGTACATTTTAAATGCCCGTCAAACTTATCCAATGTAATGGGCACCTTCATCTTAATCAGATCGGGCTCGATCACCCCCGTAGCGACAAACACCAGCTTTTGCTCGCACCGTGGGCAGCGGTTATCGGCAAGTGCTTTCTCAATACATTCGCAGAAACCATCATCACTCATAGTAAATTCCCAAACTTGTCGTAGTCCATCGCGATAGGCTGCGCGTCATCCCAGCTATCTTCTAGCTCGTCCCACAGATCTGATTTCTGAGAAACAAGCGTGCCGTCGTCTTTGTGCGCCACGATCAGAAAGATCTCGTCCGGTCCAAAATCACCACCATCATCAGAATATCGTTTGCTGCCAGAGCGCCAGAGCAGGGTATATTCCGATCCTTCCTCATCGAAATAGGTTGTTGTGTAGTCAGTCATCTGTCCCCCTAGTTGTACACAGGCTGAAACGTTTCCAAAACGATCTCGCCCTCACCGACTTTGTCCTTTGGTTTAACAACGTAGCAGCACTCTCGTACGAGTAATACGTACGGCTTGCAGTCACGCTGCGCCAGAAACGCCCCCTCTTCGAGGGCATATTCCACCGAATCAAAGATTGAAACGTCTGGGTCGTCTTTCATTTCTTAGCGCGATCCCGTAAGCCGTTGTGATGCTTCTGACCGCAAGCATGTGAGCAGAACATGCGCTGCTTACCCTTGAGCGGTGTGCCGCAGACCTTGCAGTTCACACGTTTGCGCCCGCGCTTTGGTTTTTTGATTTTCTTTTCCAGATTATCAATCAGGGTCTTTTGCATCATGCGGGTGCGCTCTTCATATCCCTTTTGTGCTGCCTTGTCGGCTTCAAGCGCGGCTTCAATGGCTAACTTCTCTAGCGCCATATCTTCGAACGATGCGCGTGAGAGGATGCACCACGCCTCTAGGACCTCGATATGGCGAAAGTCTACTGTGCCATCCCCACGGTCCTCCCAGTTTTTTAGAACGCGTTGTGCGGCTTCCAAGAGGTTGTATTCAGTTTCATAGTGTTGAAGTAATTGTTCTTTAAACATTGTTGTTCCTTTTGATGCGTTGTATGGGAATCTATACAACTTATCCCATACTTTAGGGTAAATAAAAACCCTTGACAAGGGTTACGTGAAAAAACGTTGTCGCAGCATTACCCTTGACAACGTTAACCTACTGTTTTAACTGGATCTTTTCTTTTTGCGTCTTTATAGACTTCAAACATCCAGCGAAGTTGTCCGCTGATCGTGCGTCCTTCCACATGTGACATCACTTTAAGTTCATCGTAAACCTCAATCGGTACGATGACGCTTTTCCATTTATCAGTATCCATTGCTCTGACTTCTCCCATATCTCACATGAGAATATATAGGATAAATCCCTGAAAGGCAAACAAAAAAATGCCCCGTATGCGGGAACGTACGGGGCGAATAACCTAACCAACGTCTAGCTTAGGATCTAGACAGGATCAATCATCAAAAGGAAAAAATCGAAACGAAATATCATTTAGCTTCTCCCCAGCTCGGGCCGATTTCTACATCGCACTTACTAGGTACCTCTAAAGGTACCGCAGTTTCCATCACATGTGCAATAGCTAGTGCATCTTCTTTGTCTTTTACTGACATCGCGATCTCGTCGTGGATCTGGGTCAGCGGTAGGCGTCCCATCTTGTAAAGGTTAACCATTGCTTGCTTGGTCATGTCAGCAGCAGAGGCTTGGATCAATCGGTTCAACGCTTTGTAGGTGTAGGCACGCTTCAAGCGCGTGGTTTCGCCATACTCTTGCACCGCTTCACGATACGGCAGCGCTTTATTCATTGAATAACTATCGGGCTCCCACATATCAAAACGGCATTTGCGTCCCAGAATAGAACGGATCGCACCGCTAGAGCTCTTGTCATTCAGGCGATTCTGAACACCCTGCATCAGCATTTTCACAAACGGAACCCGGTCGTGATACTGATTGATCAGGCTTTTCGCTTCGTTAACCGAGATGTCCAGCTGCTCAGACAGTTTGTTCACACCCATGCCATACATCATGCCAAGGTTGATCGTCTTCGCCTGTTTTCTGGGAATGTTAGCCATGTCAGCCACCATCGTATGGAAGTCCATATCGGGATTATTGTTGTACCCATCCACAAACTCTTTTGTCCCGGGAAGCGCGGCACCTCGGCTGCGTCCATACACACTGGCATAGTGCACCAAGATCCGTGGTTCCTGTTGCGAGAAATCGATTGCCGCCCACTGCTCGCCTTCTTCAGGTAAGAACAGGCTGCGGATCATCGGACCGAGTTCTGGATCGCGAGCCGGGATTTGTTGCAGGTTAGGGTTGTTCATTGAGATACGCCCAGACACTGTGCCGCCATCGTCAGATCGGATCTGATTAATGTGCGAGTGAATGCGCCCGTCGCTGCCACAATATTTCATGATGTTATTGATGAACGTACCGGAGGTTTTATTCAGGTTACGTGCTTGAACAATCATTTGCGCCAGCGGATGTTCGTGGTCCGTGAGGAATGATTTAGTAAAACTGGGCGCCCCTTTGTCTGTCTTAGGGTATGGAATGTTTTCCTTATCAAACGCTTTCGCCAGACTTTGCGCAGCCCAGATCTCAACATCAAATCCGGCAGCTTTCTTGATCTGTTTTTTAAGTACAGCTTCACGCTTTAAAATATCATCACGCGTACGCTCCACCCGATCTAAATCGACACGCACACCACGATAGGTCATATCTACCAGACAAGGCAGTAGATCCAGTTCGAGGTTTGCGATACTCCATAGATCTTCTTTGCCTAGCTCAACTGAGAAGTAATTCCACAGCTCTAACGCTAACTGCGCATCCACCTCGGCATAAGGTCCGACGTACATGGCAGGCATCTTCCACATCTCAGCTTTCGGATCGACACCGAATTCACGTGCAGCTTGTACCAGTGTTTTTTCAGATTTAGTTTTAGCTAAACAATCGAAAGCCAGTGAGTTAAGGCTGTAACTGAAACGGTTCTCATCTAAAAGTGAGGCGATCAGCATGGTATCAATGATGCGTCCATTCAAAGTAAAGCCCATGCGGCGAATCCAACCGGCGTCGTATTGCGCATTGTGCATAATCTTATCGGCAGGACACTCAAACACTTTCTTGAGCCAGCGGTTAACGATGCGCTCATCAAGGTTACCGCCGCCCATGTGGCGGATCGGGATATAACCTGACCAGTCGTTGGTTGCGATAGCGTAACCGACAACCTCACCGTTACCTGTAGCCCAACCCGGTCCCATTGTTTTAATACCGGGGTCCCGTGTTTCCACGTCGATAGCAATTTGTTTTGCTGATGTTAGGTCTGGCAATTCAGCGGGCGGCACCCATTCGGTTTTGGGTGCGAACATTGCCATTTGCAGACTCACTGTTTAGCTTCCTCGAAGCGCAGCGTATAGGTTGGCGTCTTTTCCGTTTTGTCTGCACCTGTAGCCCACATAGCAATGCGGAATTTTTGGTTATTTATTTCACACTGTCCTGTCCATTGGGGCGCACTTTCGTTTTCGCTAAAGTTATGCCAAAGGGCACCGTGCAAGTTGTTATCGAATTTTTTAGTCATTGAAAATCTCCACTTCTGCTTCGGTTTGAATCCATACACGTGCGCCGCACGATAATGGTTTTTCAGGGCTATACATGACAAAGCTCGGACCATTAATTTGAACAAAGTCACCTTTAGCATTTCCTCTTGAATGCTTAACAGTCATCACCGGTTTACGATCATCCGGGTTCTTGTTGTTATGCTTGATGTTGTGTTGGTTGATATGGATACGTTTAACAATCCCTTCTTTTAAGATCACAGTTCATAACTCCTTGAGATGTCGTCTGGTTCGACAATAAATAGGTTCTTTTTGGTACGTGTAACGCCTACATAAAACACGCGGTGCATGTCATCTGGGTTCATACGCATTTCTTCGTCTGCTGCTGGGCTGAGATCCGTGAACAGTACAACGTTGTCCGCCTCACCACCTTTTGACCCGTGGATCGTGGACACTGTAATACGGGGTATGCCATTAAACTTTTCACCACGACGCAGCATCGCAATGATGTATGCCCGGTCGGTATCGGGCAGTTTATCTAGCGCTTCGTGCCAGATTAAATCTTCGTTAAGTAACAAGCCGTGATGTGTGCGCAACTGTTTAAGTGTTACAACATCATCGTCATCTAAGCCGGGGATACGTTTGAAGCCGCGTTTTACACGCTCTTTGATAGACATGTAGTTATACACGGCGCGCGCTACTTTGCCGGTAACCGCTTTATCTTTACGCAGTGCTTCCCAACCATTTACCGCTTCAGATACTTTTTCAGAAATAGATCGGTGCCCTCGGTAGCTAAACAAGTAGCCGTTTGCGCGTAGATCAGCTGCTACTGGATTTAGGATGTAGCCTGCTTGACCTAAAATAAGCCATGAGCCTTCTTTCATATCTAACGATGCGACTGTATCAATGCGGCTAACCTGACCACGCTCTTCTTTTGGGTCGTACTTTTTAGGAAAGCGCTTGTGTATACGGCGTGCCACATTCTCAGCCAACCTGTGAACAAGGGCGGGCACACGATAAGACTGCGAGAGTGTTTCAGATCCACCGGGTAGATTAATAAAGTGCTCAACATCGGCACCGGCCCAGCGGTAGATTGCTTGGTCATCATCACCTGCGCAGTACATTTTTTCTGAATGGTTATCTAACAGGTGTGCAATGTCCCACTGCATAGGTGATAGATCTTGTGCCTCGTCTAAGAAGATTAATTTAAACGCAGGACAGAACCGGTCGCCGTGGTTGATGAACTCTTGCAGCATGTCAGTGAAATCATAAAGATTAAAACGCTCTTTATATTCTTTAAGACTCTTAGCAACATAGTTAACCGTGTTCCAATCTTCATCGATGTTGCTGTGATTATATTGATCACGTAGCGGTACTTTACGCAGACGCGCTAAGTTAATCAGATTAAGAATCGGATCACTGGTTTTTGCTGCATCGATAAAGTCGTCCGCATTGTTAGCATTACCTGTCAGGCTTATACCAATCATGCGGCTAAGCTCATCGTAATGTTCTGGTTGCAAGATTTGATCTTTACGAATGTCAGACAAGCCCAGTGCTAACGAATGCAATGTGCGGAAGTAAGGTAGATCTTCTTTTGGATTAAGATCAAACCGCTCAGCAGCACGCTCTTTTGCTTCATTCGCAGCTTTCTTAGTGAACGCTAAGAATGCAATCTCGTAAGGTTGCACACCCGCAGCCAGTGCCTTGTCCACCATGTTAAGTAAGGTTGTGGTCTTGCCCGTGCCCGGCGGACCAAAGATTCTAAACATCCCCGTTAGACTCCTCTAGTTGGTAATACTGTTCTACGCGCTCAACGATCTGTCGAACACGCTCTCTTGATAAATTAAATCTACGCCCGATTGCTGCCAGTGTCATTTGGTAGTCAACACGCAAAGAGTAGATCAATTCGTCACGCTCTTTATTCGGCATACGCATCGAGAATATCTTCCAAGTTGTTATAACGTTGTACAAACATCGGTGTTAGCTCGCCGATCCAAGCGCCTTCTACATTAAATTCAAAATATTCCACAGCTTCTTCATACGACATGCCGTCTTTAACTAAGATGTGAATACACTTATCGCGGTCGTACACAAGGATCTCGTCTTGACCACAGCGGTAGCCTACGCCCAGTATTGCTTCATCAAATCCGTCAGCCTTCATCAAAATGGTGACTCCTGATTTCCACCGAAGTTTGGTGATGTTAGATCGATGTCAGCTGATCCAAAGGCTGGGATAGCCCAGACTCTGACAGAGCGTCCTTTAATTTTTAGTACAGTACTGTCGCCATTGATGTCACGCAGACGCTGCGCAATCTTATGGCTCTTGTACTCGAAGAACTTGTTCTTACGCAGATGCGCTTCAAAGTCACGCAACCGGAAGTAAGTGATGTCTTTATCCTCGTCGGTCCATGGTCGGCGGAGCAAGATCTCTTCCTTATCTTGCGCTTGCTGTAGATGACGACAAAACTCTTCGAGGTAATCGTAGAACTGACCAGAGGTACTTGCATCTTGTGCCACCTCGATGATCGCGCTTTCGTTATCACGCATTTCCGTTAATAACGTACTGATACGACTTTCCCACGATTGCTTGTTCACAGAACGTGGCATGAAGTTAAGTTGCTCCATACAGGCTTTCTGGAAGGTTGCTTGTGATAGCAGTGCATCGGTATCTAATTCAAGCGGCTCACCGTTAACGTCCATAAACCAAACCGGCGGCGTTGAATTATATTTTCGTAAGTTAGCAATCGCAGCACCTTGTGATGAAGCGCCAATACCAAACTTACGTGTCTGACAAAGGTCCTTATTACAATGTGAATGGATCGGTGCATCACTACACTTGTACGCATAGTCTTTGCGCTCGATCTGTTTTGCCACTGTTGTAACTTCAGGTAATGACAAGGGCGGTGACAGGAACTGATTGTTATACGTCAGGATCTCTGACTCCCAGTCATTCGGATGTGCTTTGCGCAGGTAAACGCCAAGGTTAAACAAACCATTGTTGCGTCCACCTTCTGAAATCTTTTCTTTACACAAATACTGTAAGCACGGCGGACCGTCTTTAATTGCAACTGAATCATCTTCAGTTGTTTCGAGTGCAGCAATCTCTTCAGGTGTTTGCACCCACTTGTCATATAGCTCGAAGAACTCTTCTAAGGTTGCAGACGTACCATCATCTTTGATGGCATAACGCAAACCGTCTTCGGCATTGTAATAAGGTAGGTTAAGAAAGTTACCTACATCGCCACGGTCTAAGTGCAGTTTTACCTGCTTAGGAAATATCTCACTGTCACCGTAACCGAGCTGCGTACTTAGATGCTGCAACGTACGCTGCATTTGCTTTGCGGTTATCCACTCTTTAGCAAATAGAAAACAATGTGCACCACCAGACTTAGAACGGCAGACAACCAAAGGCATCTTCGCCTTTCGTATCTTATCTACCAGCTTCTTGTGATCTAGCGGGTACTGGTCAACGTCGATACAACCCCATACGCAGTTGTCATCTTCGTTAATTGGAATGATACCGATGCCGGTACCACTACCTGATAAATGTCCTTCCCATAATTCCTTGTTCCGTGGTTCGCGGATTACGGCAGCTTTACCTTGGTTCTTACCATCAGCACGCTGCTTCTCAATTCTAAATGTGCCATACGCCTCTTTCAGGCCGTTAAATATGGCGGAAAACTTTTCAACTGACATAGTTGCCCCTCAGACGAGCGCGGCAGAGCCGGAGCCCTGCCGCAGATAAATTAGAAGCCCGGATCGATTACGTCGTCTTCTGATTCGTCTGAGTGTTTAACAACAACATCGCCCTGCATAACGCTTTCAGCGAATGCTTTTGCACGGGTGTAAAGATGTGCATCTTGTACAGGTCCTTCACGTGACATTTCCCAACCATGCCAAGAGCCTTTGCTGTTCTCTTCAGCAATACTTTTTAGCAAGTAAACATGCGAGAAACGTGGCGGTGTGAAAGGTCCATTAGAACCTTGCATAGTTAACGATGAAATCATGCTGTTCCACTTACGGCTTTTCTTCAGCTGAGTAGATTTCATAGCCAACAAAGCAGTTTCAGCAGAGCCATCGGGATTCAACACAATCACATAATGTTGATGTGTTTCTTCGATGTACTCACCGCTGCCACCTACAACGTATTCTTTGTTGTCATCTGGATCGCGGCGTGTTTCAGGGCGCTTATCCGTTGGGGTGAAAATTTGCATGGGAGCACCAGTGCCTGAGCCGCGTGGTGACCACATGATGAAACGACGTTGATATGCACAAGGGATAACACGAATACCTTCTTTGCCTTTATAGACTTGGTTGGTAACGGTGTTAACGATGTCGCCTTTACGCGCATCAATGTCTTCGTTATCTAATAATGGATCTAAACCAGACAAGATTTTTAGGAAGGGAAGGGCAAGGTCATCTTGCCCCATGTTTTCCATCATACCCGCATCTTGCTCGAACATGTTTACGTCGAGTGATAGTTCAGTAGTTTGTTTTTCTGCAACAGCTTTTGATGTAGCCACGATTATTTGCTCCTTTTAATTACGGCACGTTGTCCGATCCACGCGCCAAAAAGTTCCATAGGAAAGTCGTCGCCTTTCTCTACACGCTCTTTGACGAAAGCTCTTAGGGTTTGGGGGTGAATTTCGGTTTTTTGTTCAGCGTAATAACCTTGCTGTGACGCGAACGCTTGGAAAGCAGATGCTTGATCATCTTCGCCACGACCGAATTGACAAGAGACAGTGTTCTTGATGATGTCATCGTAACCTTTATCTCGTAACCAATCGTACGCAGCAGGACGGTTGTCTACTGCAATCGATGCGCCATAGGTTTGTTTTACTTGAACGTTTGAGCCGTCATCCAAGGTAAACGAAGATAAGCCCATCTCTGCAAGCATAGTTGGTAGATCCTCGTCAGTGAGTTTAAGCAGCTGCTTCTTCTGATCTTTAAGTCTGTTCTCAAGATCTTCGATTAAAGCTTCTTTATCTCGGATTGCTCTGGCTAAACCTGCGACAGAAGAAAGACTGTCTTGGTCCAGATTTTCGACTGATGATTGGGCGGTATCTTGCTCCATCATCGCTAATAGATTATCGCTCATGCGAACTCCTTCGTTGTTAAAGGCACCGTTTGGGCCTTGACAAACTATTATATAGTCCCATAATAGGTAGGAGTCAAGCGTTAATTGGAAAATAAATGCAAATCGATAACTATAACTTCAAAACCACCCCCTTCGATCATCAACGTAAAGCACTTCAAGACTCGTGGTCCGCGGAGTACTACGCCTTATTTATGGAGATGGGCACCGGTAAATCTAAGGTCGCCATCGATACCATCGGCATGCTTTATAAAGACGGTAAGATCAATGCCGCTTTAATTATTGCGCCGAAGGGTGTCTACGATAACTGGGTTAAGGGAGAATTGCCAACCCATTTACCCGATGAAATTGAAACACTCAGTGTGCGCTGGAAGCCCAGCTCCGCTAAATCTTATCAAGAGCAACTGAAAGAGCTGGTGTATGAGCCGTTTGATGGCTTGAAAGTCTTTGTAATGAATACTGAGGCGTTTAGTACGCCAAGAGGTACCAAAGCTGCCGGTGCGTTTTTGCAGCGTAATAAGGACAATATCGTGGTTGTCGATGAAAGCACCACAATTAAGAACCGAAAAGCAGCACGTACTAAGAATATTGTGGATCTGCTGAAGCTGAGCAAGTATCGCCGCATCCTGACAGGCTCTCCGATTACAAAGTCGCCAATGGACTTGTTTAGTCAGTGCCACTTTTTGTCACCAAATGCGTTAGGTTTTAATTCATTTTTTGCTTTTCAGAATCGTTATGCGTTAGTTCAGCAGCGAACCATGGGACACCGTAGTTTCCGCGAGATTGTTGGATATAGGAGGCTCGATGAACTTAACACCAAACTCGATTCCTTCAGTAACCGCATACTCAAAGATGAGTGTCTGGATCTACCGGCTAAGGTTTACGTGAAGCGTGAAGTACCGTTGTCGGACGAGCAAACAAAAGCCTATGTGCAGATGAAAAAGTTAGCGCTCACTCGCCTTGAAACCGGCGAACTTGCTACAACTCAGAGCGTGCTAACGCAGATTATGCGCCTGCAACAAATCTGCTGTGGCTTCTTACAACCAGACGGCGGAACTATCGTACCGCTCAAAAATCACCGCTTGGATGAGTTGATGGAAGTGTGTGATGAGATCTCAGGCAAGGCGATTATCTGGGCAACTTACACGCACGATCTACTGAAGATCAAAGAGAACCTTAATAAGAAGTATGGTGAGGGGTCCGCGGCATGTTATTACGGCGACACGCCCCAAGATGAGCGTCAAGAAATTGTCGATACCTTCCAAAATCCTGACAGTAACCTACGGTTTTTTGTCGGTCAGCCTAAAACAGGTGGCTACGGTATTACCCTTACCACTGCCACTACTACCATCTACTACAGCAACAGTTATGACTTAGAGATACGCTTGCAGTCAGAAGACCGCGCACACCGTATTGGTCAGAAGAAATCAGTTACGTATGTGGATTTAGTGTCACCCGGCACGATTGATGAGAAGATTCTTGAAGCCTTGCGCAACAAGATCGACATTGCTGCCGCAGTATTAGGTGAAGATGTACGGGATTGGCTGAAGTAATCAGCGGTTAACAAACTTTTGGAATAAACTGCCAATACCCTGCATCCATCCCGTCGGTACTGCACCGCCTTGTTCAAAATGAAACGGTGAGATGTTGACTCCGTATTCCCTAGCCAAATAGTTAGGGTCTGCAATGTGCGTCATGATGTTACTCAAACCAGACGAATACGCTTGCGCTCGTTTTTGTGCAGCATCCATAAACGCTTGGCTATCTGCGTCTGGATACGGCATGTTTAAACTAGGTGCTGGCGCGTTTTTATTACCCGCATTAAACGCCTTTTCGTACACATCGTAAGCCGCTTGATATTTATCATAAGCTTCTTTGTTTGCGTCGATCTTCTTGCGATCCGCAGGAGCGTAACCCGGCATGGGTCGGTAATTCGGAATGTTGGCAAAAATATCCTGAATCGACATAGCTTATCCAAATAACGTTTCAATACCTGACTTCTGCTTTATTAAACCAGAGGCCATGTCATTGGGGAAAAGGGCCGCGTACCTAGCCCTGTCGCTACCGGAGGTCATCGGTGCAGACGTAGCAATAGGTGTTGGTTGCGGGCTAAGCGACGCGGTCGGGGCAGGCGCTGGGCTTGGGGCAGGCTGTGCCTGCGGCGCCGGTGTTGGTTCTGGACGAACAATCGGCTTTGGTTGCTGACGCTCGTTAAAAGTTTCAACTTGATCTTCTTCGCGCATGGTTTCACGACCAGCCGGTGCAATCATACGGCGAGCAATACGGAATCCAAGCTGTGACAAGTAATCGCCGACGCGGACAGAAAGGTTAATTTTTTCACGCTCTGTCTTACCACGACGCATCATAGTAGCCAACAGAACTGGATCTTCCATCATCTTCGCCATCAAGTCAGTTTTCATTGATTCAGGCACTTCTTCAAACGCCTTGCGCAATAACTTAGAACCCGCTGAACGCGCGATAAGGTCTCCGCCGCCACCGCCAATAACACCTGACGCTTTAGCACCGATGTTAGAACCTGTGATACGTAAGTAGAAATCAAGCAAAGGACCTGCGGTATCAATGATCTCGTCTAAGCTACCTTCTGCCTGCGCCATCTCAAAGCGCATCATTTCACCTAAGTATGTTTTTAGGTTTTTAAGCTCAGCAGGACGCATTAATTCGTGCTTAATCATCCATTCAGCCATGTTGACTGAGCTGGTTGAGTTTTCTAAAGGCTCAAACAACGCTCGATACATAACCGAAGGCTTGAACGTACGGCTAGTTCCGCCAGCCGCGGTCATTGCATGCTCAAGAACGGCACTCTTCAAACCATTTTTTGCAGCATCACGCATGTCTTCAGGCGCTTCTTCTGCAACCTTGAGTAAGTTGTTCATTGACTTCCAAGGCTGCTTGTTGCCTCGGCTCAACGATTGCGCCACTGCACTAACAGGACTTTCGGTGTTGTCCGTCATTAAGCTTTGGAAAGTTACAATGCCTCGTTGCTGTTTACTTGCTTCTTTAACCGCTTGACGCTCTTCGTTTAAAAGAACCTGTGCAGTATTCAAATCTTCTAAGTCAGCTTTGAGTGCTGGGAATTGATTCACCAGTTCTTCATTATCTCGTAACCATGTTTGTAGCTGGCGAACGTTAATTTCACCGGTTACAGGGTCTACCGCTTTTGTACGCGCATTGCGCAGAAGCATTTCAATGGTGCCATCAATAGACGCTGCTGCATCTTGTGCACCTTCAAAGCCTTGCTCAATACCAAAACGTCCGACATTACGGATCTGATCAATACGGATGTAAGTTGGATCACTGCCGCCTTGCATCAAGCGCTGACCTAACAATTCAGGAATGAGCTTCTCCGCACCCGTCTTTGTGGTTTGTAACGCATCACCTGCAAATGCACGGGTAAAGGTGTCGTTAAGTGCACGAGAATAAGCACGTGCCGTAGCATAAGCTACGTTTGGTCCGCCTTCCACGCTATTCAAGTCGTCCATGATGGCATCGGCATAGCGTGACATCAGGCGCGCCATTCTTGGGTTGCCAGCTGCACTATATTTAACCGCTTCATCCAATGCCCAAGAGCGCTGATCTTGTAGCTCTTTCAAAGTAATAGGCACGTACTCAGGCTTAGCGGCTTCTGCTGCCTCTTGAGCCTTAGCGATTTTTTGTGCTTGTTGCTCTTCAGTAGGTAGCTTGCTAACTAGCTGTTTTAGCTTCTTAGCTTGGGTATAAGCAAAACCAGCTTTATCGTCTGAATTCATATCCAAGACGTTATCTAAGTAACCAACAATGTTTTTACGCGCTTGTTCGTCAGCTGGTAGAGAATTAGCATCCCACTCAAAACGCGCACGGGTTTGTTGACTTATGTAATCATCTGCCGCGCTAAGTATGTCGTCTTTTTTCTTCTGTAAAGCCTTACTTAATTTAGGCTCTGCAACATCCACAACGGCATCTGCCGCCTCATCACCCGCATCCAAACCGTCACGTACACGAGTGACATATCGGTCCACCACGCTAAACGCTTTCTGATACGACTCACGTACTTCTTGGTTAGTTGGCATGATCTCATCCCAAACACGTACGAAATTCGGTACGTCTGAGGGTTCACCATCCGGGGTTTTGAAATCAGTAATTTCAACATCACCCACCGCATTCCAAAGCTTTTTCTCTTGGTTACGGGCCGCAGTTAATTGTTGCTGAAGAATGGTGTGCAGGTTTTCAGACAAGTCCATTGTTCCTACAAACTCGCCTTTAGTTCTCTCAACAGCCGATAATAAGTTATCCGTAGCCATTGCCATGCGGCGAGTCATATCTTTCTGGAACAGATCGCCCATCAAGTCAGCTGCTACTTGCAATACTTCTTCATCGCCAGTGTTAACCATCAAGGTCAGTAGATTGCGGTAAGCTTGCAAAGCTTTCTCGCTACCCACTACACGCTTCATATCTAAGTCGCCACCTAAGTTATCAAGGGTACGCTCAATAGCCAAAAGTGTTGGGCTGCCAGACTTAACACCTGCGGTTAGCTTAATAGGCTCGCCAGCTTCATCTAATAGAATCTCCGGATCAGATAAGCGTCGGATGATCTCATCAACGTCTTCGCCAGAACCTTCTAATACTTCCAAAATACGATTAACAGCTTTGGTCTTACGATAGCCTGCCAGCTGACCCATCTTTTCTTGGAACTTTTCTTTATTAGAAAGACCTTTCAACAATGGAACTAAGCCCGGCGCCTTTGCCATGACACCCATCATCAAGACTTGCGGCGTGATTGCACCTGCAACTTCATAACCTAGACGGCGACCTACGCCACCCGGTTCTTGCTCTTCCGCGGCTCTTGCAGCAAGTGTTTGTCCACCAGCTGCCGCTAATTCACCAGCAATAACCGTTTTAGGCTGCTCACCTGAGAGCTTACGCATACCGCCGAGCATGTTTTCAATGCCTCGAACAAGGCGCGCGGTCCGTGGACCCTTTTCCTTGTCTGCATATTTAAGCGTACGTGTAGCAACCTGCTCCGCAGCTTCTTGTGCAACATCGACTTGTGCTTTTGTTGGAGGACCTGCTGACAATAACTTCTTGCTTTCACGCAGTGTGCCGATGTTATCGAGCAGTTGAGCGCCACCGAGGTTAACGTTTTTGCCAACCACAAAAGGCATTGGTAACCAAGCTAATGCGCCAGCGGTAGTCTTTCCTGATTCGTAAGCCGCGGTTGTACCCGGAAGAACAGGAGCTTCGTCGCCTAAAAGGAAGTCAGTGCCGACTTTACCTGCTTCATATAAACCTAAGAAACCTGCGGTACCGGTAACGATTGGAATAGCTGCTTTAACAGCAACCGTAGCTGGGCTTGTTGCTGGGATAAACGTTTGTAATTTGTAGCCTAGCTTTGCACCGGCATAACCACCTGCAAAACCTGCACTCTGCGGCATGATTTCACGGGTAAAACCGCCAAGCCATGTACCCGGCTCAATCGCTTTACCTTCTTCATCTGTAGCCAATAACTGAATAATCTCGTTGTCACTCAGACGACGCTCGTTTGGAGAAAGATCACGCAAAGAAGGTAACAGATCAAAAAGCTTTGCTTCACCCGAACGCAGGCTGTCATACGACAACAAGGCTGGGTTTTCAGCGGATAATTCACCTGCCAAGGCTTCTGCAATAACCGGAGAAGAACCTTCTGGACGGTCATAAAACATCTGGTTGAGGCGATCTATCTTTTCCTTTGATAGCTGGATTGGCTGAAAAGGAATTGTTGGAAGCGCTGTAGTTGTCTGCTCTTGCTCGTTTCCTACAGTGGCATCTGGAACAGGAAGAATATCTTCAGCCATTAATCACCTCGAATCAATGCACCAGCCGCATTCACTGCGTCTGACCTTGATGTATTGTTTGAACCTGATAATGGTACACCCGGTAGCAATGAGAGTAGACGTTTAATTTCTAAATTGTTCTTCTCAACCGCTGCGGCATCGTCTTTAGATAGACCACCTTGTGACAGCATCTCTAGGTTACGGCGATACTGCTGGGTTGCTAAGCTCTTCAACTGAGTAAATTTACGTGCCTCTGTCTCTGGGTTAACAAAGAAGGAATCCGGTTTAACAAACAAGGCTTCAACGCGTTCCATCTCTGCCACAGGGAAGCGTGGGTTAACAACCAGTGCTGAACGACCCAAGGTTGTGACACCTCGCAGATACTGTCGAGCATCCGCATTGTCTTCAAACAAACCGCTTGGACGAATAGCTTCTGGAAGGAAACCAGACAACGCATCAAAACCAGCAACGAGGTTTGAATAGAAGCCTGTACCCTCACGAGCCATTTTCAAGGCATCAACAACGGCAGTTATGTCTGAAGAATTAACCGCACCATCTTTACCAAGCTGCTGTGCAATTTCACCATCCAGCTTCTCAAGCGCCTTACCTGCACGCGATCTAATCTGCTCAGCCTTGTGAACTTCATAAGAGGTAGTATCAGAGATCTTAAACGCATCTTCTGGAACTTTCTTAATCTCACCGTTAAGTGTGTACGTACGACCTTTGTCGTAAGACATACGAAGCTGACCATCAATCAGATAAGCTTGTGGAGTAGGTGCCGAGGTCACTGTCTCCATGGTCGCGCTACCCGGTGCCGCTTTATTAGCCGCGTTAACCTTATCAATCATTGCTTTACCCGGTTTGGTATTCGCATCGATTACGGTTGGGCTTCCGTCGATAGTTACGGTATACCACTTTGGCGTAGGCTCATCACGGTCACCAAACACAACCTTAGGGTCATTTGGATTAGTAACATCCACAATCTGACCTTTAACAATCTTCGTAACCGGATCTGGGGTGACACCCATCAAACGGTTCTTAACGTCAGCCGGTTGATCTTCAAATGTCTTTTTGTCCATACCGTACTTAGTAAAATACTCTTTATCGCCGATAACGTCTGGCGCGGATGCCGTAGGCAAGTTAGCAGGGTATGAACCCGGAGTGGCTTTAAGAAGCTTATCCATCGCAATAACGTCTGCGTCATCATTGACATTAAATGACGAGATGTATTTACCGTCAGGACCGTAAACACCTTTAACTTTAGCGGCTTTATCTTTTCCTGAGGGTTTAGTGCCTGCTTTAAACAGTGACTTAATCCCGCCAAGCTCTTTTTGTAGCGTAGTGTATTTAGAAATATCAGAAGGCTTACTGAGATCAAAGAACTGAGTGCTACCATCCTTAAACGTAACTTCATACATATCAGGCTTAGCTTCAGTTGCTGAAGGCGCACCGATAGAATAAGGCACACCACCGTCTTTAACCGCAGATTGTAAGCCTTTCTCGCCTAAGGCTGTATCGGTGTTAAACACACGAATCTTGCCGTCAGGCATTTTTACCTGAATAAACGACTTGTCAGTCTTCTTCTTCGCCAACGCCGTTAAGTAATCCAAGCCCGCTTGTTCTTTACGACCCAAAGCGGTTTCAGCAGACGATAGCGCGGCTAGATCAACTTTCTGTTGAGCCTCTTGTTCTTGCGCGGCGCGTGCGCCGATCTTCTCGAACAGCTTAGACTCACCTAACTTTTCAGCTAAGTTAGATGCAAAACTCTGACCTGAGCGTGAAGGAGGAGTTGCCAATGCCAAACCTGCTTGCGCCACGTCAAACAGCATCTGAGCTTGCGTTAGATTCTTGCGCTCTTGATCATCACCAAGAATATCGCGATACATCTCTTTACGATTTGCAAACTCGTCTTTCAGCGTAGGCATACCCATCAAGCCCAAAGCTGAGTAAGGGTTCTGAATTGAAGCCGGGTTAGCTACAGGGGCGGTCGCTGGGTTGCCGCCTGCTTGTAGGCGACGCACTGCGCCGCCTTGGCTAAAATTTGCGGTGGGCGTTTCGCCAGCCCCCATGGTTGACATGATGCCTTCTGCCATCGGACCTTCAACAGGTACGTCCATAGCTGCTTGAGCCATGCCGCCAATACCTTCGTCCACTTGGTTCATCATTATGACTGGCTGTAATAGCGCAAGTGCTGATTCAGGTGTTTGAGCCGCATCCTCTGGACCGATAATGCTAGCCAATTCATCGCGACGATCTTGTACGCTGGCTTGATCCCCGCGCATCATGTTCATCACAGATTCTAAGTCTTGTGCTTCATCCAAATTGCCAATGCCTTGAGCCGCTTCTTGCAACATACCACTCAATACATTTGGATCTAATCCTGCACCAACTGCTTGGTTAGCCATTTGAGCTTCTGGAGTTGGAGCTGCGCCAGCCATACCCATGTCTTGAGGTTGTGCTGCCATAGCCTCTTCCATACCTACACCGGCAGGAGCTGCTGGAGCCATAGGGTCACCACCCATCTCCATTTTCTTTACTGGACCGCCGTAACGAAACATCTGGCGATTTAATACGGTTCTATTCATCCGAATAATCCTGCTTTCTGTGCGCCAGCTGCGGCTGATAATCCTGCAATACCTAAGCCAAGGAATTGTGACGCTGGTGAAACACTAGGTGAAGTAGACGCAGCAATAGTTTGCTGGCTTGAAGGTGCGCCCTTGTAAATATCGGACAAGAACGAAAGGCGTTGATACGGTTCGTAAAGCTGTGCCATATCGCTTTGACGCTTCGCTTCGATCTCCGCCTGTTGTTGAGCTTGATTCTGCTTGCCAAGATCGTACAAGAAAGAAGTTTCCTTCTGACCAACGTTCTGCAAACTTTCGCCAAGTGCTGCTTGACGTAGACCCAAGGTACTTAGCGCTTCCCCTGCACCCACGCCTAAGCTACCAATGCCCTGACCTGCTTGTATTTGCATCTGCTTTTGCTGTTGTAGCGCTTGTTGAGCCTGTGCAAAGTTTTGAGCTTGCGCTTGTGCGAGAGCCGCGGCACGGTTTCTATCAACCTCGCGCGATGCAATCTCCGCACGTGAGCCACCAAATGCGCCAGCACCTACAGCTTGACCCGCCGCTTGGTTTTGTTGGATGTCGTATGCACGATTAATCTCAGCATTAACCGCAGCTTGATAAGGATTCATGAACTGCGCGTAGTCCATGGCGGTAGGTCCCGCTGCACCCATAGCCATCATGTTAGCGCCAGCCGGATACGCCGCACCTAATGCAGCTTGAGCATCACCAAGGGTGTACCCTGCTTCTGTCATGTAAGGTGAATATGCACCAATACCCGCAGTTGCTAAATCAGTAGCGGTTGTTTGTAAGCCGGTCTGACCTGCAATTTGTTGTACAGGAAGCGTAATCTCTTGGTCAGCAAGCTCTTTAGCAGACTTTAAAAGTCCAATTTTGTACGCCTCTATATCCGGCGCTTCGCGGACTATCTGTTCGGTAACGTCAGCCATTATGCCACCTGTCCTTTCATTTCAAGGTTACGCATCACACCGTACATGTTATTGATGCCTTTTTTAAGGTCACCGCCGCCCATGCCTCGAACTGCTTTAGTTGTCATAACAAACTCGCCCGGCATCAACAATGCGCGAACACTGTCTTTACCCGGTACACCCTCGTCAGGCATGATGCCGCCGTTACGGCGTGGGTAAATAGCACCACCGTCGGCTGCTCTTACAGGACGATAGAACGGATTTGCAAAAAACTGTGACGCCGCATAAGGGTTGTACGTGTATTGCGTAGGAACAGATACATTACCGAACGAAGCTTGTGGGGTATTGATCTGTGGCGCGTAGTCCGCGTACTTTGGCGTAGTATTCTGAACAATGTAATCAGCAGGATTCTGCGTTACCAGTGTTTCGCCTGTAATCGCATTGCCCGCTTCATCACGTGCCACGATACCCGGATCCTCTTGAGGAGGAGCTTCAAACCCACCGGCTAGTGCAGTAGTACCTAGTGCCAAACCTGCTGCTGGACCGTACTTAGCAACCATGCCCGGCGTTAGCTCGTTAGTTGCCAGCTTTACTGCTTCAGCAGAACCTAAATTAGGGTTTGCTGCCATCAGCTCGGCTGCCTTGCTGTTAATTTCAGCCGCTGTCGGATCAGGAGCGCCACTAATGAAGTCCATAGCCTTGCTGCCGTACTCTTTCAAAGTATCCATAATGCCACCTGAACCTGTTGCTCCGGTAGCCGCGGTAGTTGTGCCACCGGCACCGGCATTACCTTTCATCATCAAGTTATAGTCGGCGGTCTCAAGTGGTGAAGCACCCGGGAATGCGGGTTGAGCGGCATTACCTTCCATCATCAAGTTGTAGGTATTTGTCTCTGCTGCTGAAGCACCCGGAAATGCCGGTTGAGCCGCATTAAGACCCATCATCTCATTATAGGTTGCAGTTTCTGCTGCTGAAGCGCCCGGGAATGCAGGTTGTGTTGCTTGAGCGGCTGTTTGCTGCGTGGTTACTGCTTGACCGGCTGCTGGGTTAGTCGCGTTAGCCGCGGCTTGTGCAGTTGGGGTGAAGTCTTTAAACGCGTCGCTGATGTTACCTGAACTAAACGCATCACCAATACCTGTCGCGGTCTGTGAAACACGAGCCATTGGGTTAGCGAGTGCGTCACTGATGTTTGTAGTGAAGTCACCTGCGCCAGTAAACCCTTGGAATAGAGCACCCGTGCCACCTGCAATTACCGCAGACTTGAGCGCATCGCCTAGGCTACCGCCGTTAATTAAGGTACCAATACCAGAACCGAGTGCCGCGCCATAAATAGGACCTAGCGGGGTCATTGCAAAAGCAATCGGCAGAACAATCGGCGCTACCTTCTTAATTACCTTAACAACTTTCTTGACGATCTTTTTAACGCCTCTGAAAATTTTACTGAAGAAGCCAAATTCGCGTAAGCCGGTTTCGGGGTTGATGCTGTTAGCCGCGCTGCCGACAACATACTGCTCTGGATCATCTACGCCTAATTCACGTAAATGACCAAAAATAGAATCTTTAAGTGCTGGGTTGTTTTCAATCAGTGGTCGAGGAATAACAATCTCGCCAGTTGCAACGTGAGCAATACGGTCATCACCGCCCCTGCCGTAAGAAGCCATTCGGTTAGCGACATCTTTAAATTCCGCGATACCTTTTTCACCATATGACTTTTTAGCCTCTTCACGTTCTAAAGCGGCAAAGTCCTCATCGGACATGACAAAGCCAGCGATACCGCCTTCTGGAATATCCATTTGATCAAGTGCTTGCGCTGACATCAGCCTGCTCCCCCGCCTAATTGCTCAGGCACCGTAACTTTAATAATTGTACTGCGTTTTTCTACACCCGTCCAAGGGTTACCGCAATCTGGGCAACTACCGTCTGGGTAGCTGGCAATCTCCGCCGGAGTGTCTACAAGGTTGTCGCAAGACGCGCACTGAACGATGTCGGTGCTGGTCGATTGAGCCCAACGAGAGCCGTCACTCATTACAATTACATTATCGTCACTCATGCTTTATCCTCATTACGAACGACTTTTACAAAGCCGTTATCCTGATAGAGATCGCCTACTTGGAGGCTCGCAATTGAGTCGGCAGTAGGTAAATTGTTTATAGAAGTCAATGGGTTACGGACTTCGTTAATTAAGTTTTCCAGTGATCTGGAAAGCTGGTGCAGGTAAGCTGCATCATATTCTTTCGGAGCTGCTGGAAGCAGCGGACGGATCGTTTTTACGCTCATCGTCTACCGTCCGGTCTAGCATCCATCCGAGTAGCGCCCAAGCGCCATTGTACACCAGCTGTATCGGAGCCGACTTTGAGCTGTAATTGTCTGCCACGGGCACGCATGTGCAGCTGATCGGTGTAGTCATGAGCGCCGCCGACCAAAGTGGTCCGCACAACCGTGCCGGTTTCACGCTGATCGTAGGTGCCGTCTCCGTTGAAATTGTTTGCCGTAACCGTGAAATCAACCTCGGGGCTTGCCGCGGTTGAACTTCTGAATGACAAATCAGGAATCAAACGACGAATTAGCATGAACTGATCGCCGTCGCCAATATCGAAATCTGACGATTCAATATAAGAAACCATTGGTGAACCGTCAGCTTCTAAGCCGCGCTCATGGTCATATAGATAACCGTTGGTGCTGGTAGCTTGTGGGTAAGAACGCTGACCTGTGGCACGGTCATTCCATGCAGTACGCTCCAGAACACCGTAATACCAAACCTGTTCTACATAGTTAAAGACCACATAACGGTCATTTTCGGTCGAACTAGCAGATGGGTAGAACCACCAAATCTCACCTTGAGAACCTAATGAACCGGCGCAAATCTTAAATGACTGCTGCGTATTTAGGTCAGAGAAGACGTAATCACGTACGGTACAAGGGATGTTCTGAATACGACCGTCGAACATGTAGAAGTTGCTCTGACCCATCCAGAAAACCGTATCGTTAATACCTACCACCGCATTTGGACCGGCAATACGGACGTTATCACCCAGCAATGCTGTACCAAACGCATAAGGAGGACCGATAAATTGTACGGAATGTAAGCTCGAATCGGTGAACACTAAGACCTGACGCGTTGTACGAACCGCGGTGATAATCTCAGATCCCTGAGATAAACGTAAATCACCCGCAGTGTTGGTTGCAGTAGGCTCCCAATCAGTAGGATTTTCCTGATCTGACCATCGAATAAGTAAAGGGTCTTGCTCTGTTGAGCCAACCGGATTAGTGCCAAACGCCAACACATGACGATCTGCTTCTGACACCATTATCTGTCGTGCAACCGTCGGGACCTCGTTTGCTCCGCTGTAAGATGACAACGGGAAGGCACGACTGGTTAAACCGCCACTGGCATCCCAATAAAAAATCTCACCATCCACTACGTTAAAGATGAGGTCTTCGCCAAAGTTATCGCAGTTCCACAAGCGTAATGTCGAACCTGCTAAAGAACCTACCGCAGAACCCCACGTAAAACGTCCCCACGTTCCAGCACCCCAGCCGGGTCCGAGAATCGTGGTCGATAAACCGTTAGTTAAGGGATAAAAGCCGTCGCACTGACCACCTGCGGTGTAGTTTGCATCCGCATTATTCGCAATAGTAATAGTGTAGCTGTTGACATCAATAATTGACGCAATAATAAACTCGTTATTTAAGTCAGCGTTTAGCTGAGTCGTGAGCCCCGTTACGCGGTCAAACAGAACATAATCCCCGGTCACCGCACCGTGTAGCGTGTCATTTACCGTTACAGTTTTGCTGCCAAGGGTTGTGTTAAAGGTTATTGCCACAATCAGATCCTATACGCTACGACACGAACGTTACCTACGTTAGAGCTCAGCTCATTACCTAACTCAGATACTGTCATATTTGTGTAAGCCAGATCTACTGTTTCATTTACCGGTGCGGCTACAACCGTGACTGAACCGACCGAAGTCGATGCCCCAACGCCGTAACTGTATGGTGTTGATACAGTGACCGATGCCACGTCACCAATTGTTGCGTGGGCCGCGACACCTGAAACAAGCGCCAAGTTAGTCAATGCGGTTCCGCCAATCAATACAGCAACTGAACCGGTAGCGGTTATCGCTTCAACACCCGGTGAGGCGAACTCATAAGGCAATGCTACGGTACGACGGTAGGGTGTGATGTCATACAGCGTACCTGACTCTTCAAGATAAACTTTCTTCTCTGTCGCGATAAATAAAAGAGACTGAGAAGATAAGGTCACAAAGTCATGAAGTCTACGCGGCGTACCCGCAAAAACCGACGAGTTAACTTTTACCCAACCGCCCATCTTTTCCGGGTAGCCATAACGGAAACGAATCTTATCGCCATCGTGCCAACCACCCTCGTTTGAGTAGTTGGTACCTTCGCGATTGATACCCGGTTTAAAGACTAGCTTGCTGAGTGCCATAGCTTATGCCGCTTGATACCGATAACGAACGATGACTATGCCGTTATTTACTTTTGCATAATGTGCCATGTTAACTCCTTATAAATTTTGGTACTTGTAACGGACAATTACGATGCCAGAACCGCCAGAACCAAAGTTACCCGCAAAACAGCCCGCGCCGCCTGAGCCAGAATTTGCTGTGCCATTTAAACCACCATTCTGCGCTCCACCTATGCCGTTTGTTCGTGTTGTGGTGTTATTAGCACCGCCGCCTGCGCAGTAGTAAGTAGATGTTCCTGAGATGCTATTTGTTACACCTATGCCGCCATTGCCGCCTTGAGCGCCATTTGCTCCCATGCCGCCGCCACCGCCAGTACGCGTACCACCATCGCCGCCAATAGAGCCATTACCAGCTGTATCAGTTACATAACCTGCTCCGCCGCCACAAGCGCCATCTTTACCTGTTCTGTCGCTAGTTGTATTTGAGCCACCGCCGCCGCCACCGCCGACCACTGAGGTGCTGTTAAATGATGATAAGCCGCCATTACTGCCCGGACCATTGTTGTTGCCACCGCCTGCACCAACCGTTACTGTGTACGCTTGTGCCGTGACAGTTGCTCCTGTGACAGATACAAGACCACCGGCACCACCGCCGCCGCCTTGACCATCATTACCGCCGCCACCGCCTGCGCCGCCAGAAACAACGATATAGTCCATGCCGCCGTTTGCAGCACCCGCATCAGAAACAGTAAATGTGCCAGATGAGGTGAAGGTGTGGATTTTATAATCACCAGAAGTTGTAACAGTGCCGCCAGTAGCCGTTACTGCACTTGCCGGAACAACATCAGCCGTACCCTTACCCGCGTTAATCCAAGCATTAGCGTTAGTCGTATCGTCAGTAAGTACAAACACTTCACCTGACGTTGTGTTTACCCATACGTCACCTAATGTGCCATTAGCTGTAATTGTTGGGTCAGATGACGACTTAGTAAACGACTCTACGTTGTCTAACGCACCTGCTTTAACATCGCCATTTTCATCTAGCAGATTAGCTAACTCTCTACTTTTCGTCATCGTCAAACTCCAGAATTACACTACAGCAGGATCGATCAGAATCCAGCCTTGGGTATTGTCTGCTTGGTAAGTGTCTTCATCCCAAATATAGTATTTACCTGCTGCAAGCTCTTCCTCAGTCAAATCAGGACGTGCAATCGGTGCTTCCCACCAACAGGTATCTTCGTTCAGACTCCATGAAGCATAGGGGCGGGGTGGAATAAACGCGTCACGGTCAACGTCATACTTGAAGCCGATACCTGCGAAGTTTTTACGCAATGGTGTGCCGTCATCAGGCTGACCATCTTGACCATAGTGAACACCGCCGCGTGTGTTGTATGAGGTTTGTAACCAAGAACCTGAATCTGGCAGAGTATCAATAAACTCTTGCTCAGCTACAATCACCTGCGTTACAAGCATTTGAATATTTATTCTTGCATAATGTGCCATTGTTATTCCTCAGGCCAATCGTTAATCGGTGCGTTACCCGTAGGGTTACCTTCACCATCTACTGGGGTGTCATACAACGCCATGAACGCTGCATGGTCTGCGGCTGCTGTGATAGCAGCTTCAATAGTGTTTGACGCAGCACGAACCGCAGTACGATAGGTCAGGATGTCAGTAGGGACAGTGTAGTCTGCAACTTCAGATGCCTTGATAACCATCCAGTCAGTCGGTGCTAACAAGCCACCTGCCTGAGTCTTGACCAGTTCGATAGCGTTAGTCTTTAGACCTTTAGTCACTACCTGAACACCATCTGAGTCTAGCAATGGATTGCCATCTTCATCGACTTCGTTTACGTCATCGAGTGACTTAGGCACATCTGCTGACCAGTAGAATCTTGAGTCGAATGGTGCAGGGTCATCTTCCCAGACTAAACCTGCTGCTGTCTTTTCATCAGCAGACCAGTTAGCCCAGTTTTTTGGGTGTGTAATGCCATCGTTGTTAGTCCAACTACGACCAACTCGGATAACTGTTTCTCCGTACTTGTACATAATTACCTCGCGTTAGCGTATTTGAATGGGTTTTCGGCAAATGCCATGTAGATGTATGTGTATCCAGATGAATTGATAGTTGATGAATAACGCATTTTAAATCCATTGGACA